>OHMX01000943.1_pt1 | contig 11010 bp, 8 predicted proteins | sample 1569471 | NCBI WGS metagenome assembly OHMX01 (sample SAMEA3879547, study PRJEB24766) | human gut metagenome | biome: human-associated habitat; feature: feces | place: USA | collected 1985/1987
AGGTATTCTATCAGGGTACCGTGCAGGCACTTGCCAGCAAGTTCATCGTGTTCCGGGACGATTACGGCGCAGTGTCGCGGCTTTTGCTGGAACTCATCCGCGCCGAAGCCCTGACCCGGGGCTATCACCTCATCACCTGCCCCTGCGCCATGCACCCGGATGACAAGATCGACCACATCCTCATCCCGGAGCTGAAGCTTGCCTTCCTCACGGACAATCGCTGGCATCCGGTGCAGCTGCCCGGCGTGCAGGCCGTGCGCTGCAGCCGCTTCCTTGACCGGGAAAATCTGGCCGGGTATCGTGCACGGCTGCGCTTCAACGAGCGCGCCGCTGCAGAATTGCTGGAACAGGCCAGTGCCCTGATGGCACAGGCCAAGAGCTGCCACGACGAGCTGGAGACCTACTACCGTGCGGCCGTGGATTTTGGCAAGGTGGATGCGGCAGCAAAGGAATGCATTAGAATGTTTGATTTGGATTAGCTTTTTTACGGAAAGAGCATTTCAAAGGAAGGGAAGTGAACCGCCTTGTCCTCTATCCATCTGCCCATCCGGCAGCTGGTGGAGTTTTTGCTGCGCACCGGCAGCATCGACAGCCGCTTTACCGGCTTTGACCGCGCACTGGAAGGTGCACGCATCCACCGCAAGCTGCAAAAAGCGGCCGGAGAGGACTATCAGGCCGAGGTGTTTCTCTCTGCCGAGCGGCAGGCAGAGGGGCTCACGTTCCTTCTGGAAGGACGTGCGGACGGCATTTTTACCGACGGTTCCGGCACGACGGTCATTGACGAGATCAAGACCACCACTGTCCCCTACGAGGAGATCACCGAGGAACTGAACCCCTGCCACTGGGCGCAGGGCATGGTATACGGTGCCATTTACTGTTCCCGGCAAAGCCTGCCGGAATTGAACGTCCAGCTGACCTATTATCAGATCGATACGGATCAGATCATCCGCTTTGTGCGTCACTTTTCCGCACCGGAGCTGGAGCAGTTTCTGCACAAACTTCTTTGTCAGTACGCCCCATGGGCACGGCGGCAGCTGGACTGGGTGGAAGCCCGGAACCGGAGCCTTGGGGCCCTGCAATTTCCGTTTCCGGCCTACCGTCCCGGGCAGCGCGCCCTTGCCGGGGAGATCTATCGCGCCTGTGCTGCGGGCAAGGCAGAGCAGAAGGGCGGTACCCGGCTGTTCTGCCAGGCACCCACCGGCATCGGCAAAACGATGAGCGCCCTCTTCCCTGCCCTGAAAGCCATGGGCGAGGGCAAGGGGGAAAAGATCTTCTACCTGACCGCCCGCAACACGACACAGGCCGCTGCTGAGGATGCACTGGCCCGTCTGCGAGCGGCAGACCCGGCGCTTTCCCTGCGCAGCGTGACCCTTTCGGCCAAGGAGAAGGCCTGCCTGTGCAAGGATGCTGAGGGCCGTCCCGCCTGTCTGCCGGAAGCCTGCCCCTACGCCAACGGCTACTACGAGCGGCTGAAGGATGCGCTGGCCGACCTGCTGGACAGCGCCGTCCCCTATGACCGGGCCGCCCTGACCGAGACTGCCCGGCGGCACGGGGTCTGCCCTTTTGAGCTGGGGCTGGACCTGAGCGAGTGGTGTGATGTGGTCATCGGAGACTACAACTATCTGTTCGACCCCACCGTGCACCTGCGGCGCTTTTTCGATGCGGCGGGCGACTACATTTTTCTCATCGACGAAGCCCACAACCTGCCGGACCGGGCCAGAGCCATGTACTCGGCACGGTTCTGCAAGAGTAGCCTGACCGATGCCAGACGGGCCAGCGGCAAAGGAAAAAGCGCACTGAAAACCGCGTTGACAAAGGCAGACAGAGGCTTTCTGGAAGCGCGCCGGGCGGTAACGAAGCTGGCCCCCCGCCGGGGTTCAGCGCCCACCGAATCGCCGGCAGAGGATCTCACCCAACAGACCAGCCTTCTGGACACCGAACCGGCAGAAGCCGCCTTCCCGCTGCCGGAGCCTTTGCTGGCACGGGATGGCACGGTCTTTTTGCAAGAGCTGCCGAAGGAGCTGCTCCGGCTGCTGTTCAGCCTGCAGCCTCCCCTGCAGGACTGGCTGGAGGCCAACCCGGAGGCCGATGCCCACGCCCAGCTGCTCGAGCTCTACTTTGCGGTGCAGGATATCACCCGGGCAGCAGAGCGGTACGACGCGCATTTTGTCACCCAGCTGACAGCCCGGGGCAGCGAGCTGGAATGGGAGCTGCTCTGCCTTGACCCCGCCCCCTTTGTGGATGCCAGCCTTGCCGCCGGGCGGACTGCGGCACTGTTCAGCGCAACGCTTACCCCGCCGGGCTACTACCGCTCCGTGCTGGGCTGTCCCGATGCCCGGGCCGTGGCTCTGGAAAGCCCGTTTCCGCCCGAACATCTGGGGCTCTACTGCCTGCCCGGCATCTCCACCCGCTACCGGGATCGGGAAACCAGTGTGCAGGCCGTCTCGGATGCGCTGGCTGTACTGGCCCGGGCCAAGGTGGGCAACTATCTGGCCTTTTTCCCCAGCTACGCCTATCTGCGGCAGGTATATGAGGACTTCACCGCCCGTTACCCGGACATCGGGACGCTGGCCCAGGAGAGTGGTCTAAACGACGCGGCCCGGGCGGCCTTTCTGGAACAGTTCGGCCCAAGCCCCGCAAAAACGCTGCTGGGCTTCGGGGTCATGGGCGGCATCTTTGGCGAGGGTGTGGATCTGGTGGGCGACCGGCTCATCGGGTGCGCCATCGTGGGGGTGGGCCTGCCTCAGGTAAACCCCCGGCAGGAGATCCTGCGCCGCTACTATGACGAAGCGGGCGGCACCGGTTTCGACTACGCCTACCGCTTCCCAGGCATGAACAAAGTGCTGCAGGCGGCGGGCCGGGTCATCCGCACGCAGGAAGACAGGGGCGTGGTGCTTCTGCTGGATGACCGCTTTGCCCGCACCGAATACACCCGCCTGTTCCCCCGCCACTGGCACCAGCTCCAATACCTGCGCAGCACCACAGAGCTGGAGCAGCAGCTTGCCGCCTTCTGGGCACGGAACCAATAGAAAAAGCCTGTCAGCGCAAAAACCGACAGGCTTTTTCTCATGCTCCGGACATTTTCCGGCTCTTACTTCTTTCTGGGCAGGGATCTGCGCAGTTCATCCCAGGCAGTCATCTCCACCAATGTGGCGGCGCGCAGGGCGGCAAACGCTTCATCCAGATACTGCATCTCGCTCACCGCGCGCATGGCGTGATCCGAAATGCACCACTTCCCAACGACCGTCTGCGCCATCCAGTAGACCATCCGCTCGGTCTTTTTCCGCTGTTTGGTGCCCTCGCGGTAGCGGTCGGTGTTCTCCGCATCGTTCACGGGTACACCTGCCGCTTTCAGCATCTCACAGCACTCCCAGGCTGCATCCACGATCATCCTGCGCTGTTCCACTGTAGTGCGGGAAAGTTCCCCATCCACCGCATAGCAGGCATAGGCGCAGGGCAGGATAAAGGCGATGTGGCTCTTGAGCCACTCGTCCATATCGCTGTAATAGGTCAGCTTGTAATGAGTCCCCTCAAAGGCAGCCTGCAGCCGCAGGCGGAACGCGCCGGACAGGGGTGCGGTTGCGCCGCCGACGGTCATTCCCATCCCCATGTGCACACTGACCAGCCGGTCATGCTCCCGGCGGCCTGCATTGTTCTGGAAGCCAAAGGCGATCTTATCCACCGGGCGCTGCATGGCCTGCAGCATCTCCTGCGCATAGGGATCATTGCCCACAAAGATGAAGTACTGGCTCCGGTTTGCTTTGAGGATGGGCAGCACATCGGCCAGCTGCCCGGCCTGCACCGTGACAAACACAAGGTCATACACATCCTCGGGGGCCAGCACATCTGTCGTCTGCATCCGATCCACCGTTGTTTTCCGCTGGAGCATGTGGCGGATGGTCAGGCCCTTCTGGTCGATGACCTCCTTCCACTCGCCCCGGGCCAGCAGGGTGACCACATTTTTCTTGTTCTGTGCCAGACTGTGGGCCAGCTGACAGCCCTGAACGCCTGCGCCGTACACCAAGATCCTCATAACGAGATACCTCCTGTTTTGCATGATCAGCCCGGCCAGAAACACCGGGCTGTTACTTTTTCAGGAACGAGAAGAAGCCCTTTTTCTCATAGGGCCGGGTCTGCACGCCTGTCACGGTGTAGCCCGTTTCGGCAATGGCAGCCTTCAGCGCCTCCACATCCACCGGCTGCTCTGAGATGATGACCGTCTCGCCCTTGGTGTGGGAAGAAGTCACCTTGTTCACCCGGGCGGTCTTGCGTACCACATCATTGATGTGGCTCTCGCACATACCGCACATCATACCATCGACCCTCAGGATCGTTTCTACCATTGTTGTCCCCTCCATACTGTATCTGCGGGCACCCCTGTCAAACTGCACAAGTCCAGCCCGCTGTTTTCGTCATTTTGTTAGTTTTAGCTAACTCATTGCAGAAACAAAAAGGCTCATGCCCCGCACAGCACTGCTCTGCGGAACTTTGCCGATCTGTTTTCAGTTTTATCATACCATACCGGTGGGCAAATTTCAAGCTGCCCGCAAAACCGGCCGGGGGACTTTATCAAAGGGTCAGTTCATGGAAAACAGTGCTGCTTTCCAGCTCTTTCCATTGCATCGTGTTTTCTTCCAGGGTCATGTAGCTGTGGGGGCTGTTCTCCTTGGGGATGCTCACAGAACCCGGATTCAGGTAAAGATTTCCCTGCCCGAACTCTGTCCAGGCCGGAACATGGGTGTGCCCATGTAGCAGCACATCTCCCGGGGCCAGCGGCGGCAGATTTTTCACATGATAGATATGCCCGTGGGTCGCATAAATAAGCCGCTGCCCCACCGGAAGCACCGCATAATCGGCCAGCACCGGGAATTCCAGCACCATCTGGTCCACCTCGGCATCACAGTTGCCCCGCACGCAGAGCAGCTTCTCCTTTTTCCCGTTCAGCAGAGGGATGACCTCCTTGGGGGCGTACTCTCGAGGCAGGTCGTTGCGGGGGCCGTGGTAGAGCAGGTCGCCCAACAGGAACAGCCGGTCGGCTCCCTCCCGCTCAAAGGCCTCCAGCATTTTGCGGCAGTAGTAAGCCGACCCGTGCAGGTCTGACGCGATCATCCATTTCATGGCAGATCCTCCTTTTGTGCGTTCTGTTCTTATTTTACCGCCACCGCGCCCCTTGTCAAGGGCAAGGGCCCGCTGTAAAAAGTCATACTTTTATTTCAAAAAGTCCTTGACAAGTATCCCTGTGATGTGGTATCTTTGAGCCAATAAAATATCGTGTGGATTTTTACAGCATTCTGCAACTTTTCGCCACACAATGGTACAAAAGCCATTGTGTGGCTTTTGCTTTGCCTTCAAATCCAAATCTGACCCTCAGGAGCAATGAAAATGAACGATACTTTTATGAAAACCAGACCGGTGTTCCCGCTGCTGCTCTCCATGGCCCTGCCCAACGTCATCTCGATGCTGGTGAACAGCCTGTACAACATCGTGGACAGCCTCTTTGTGGCCCAGATCAGCGAGCAGGCCATGACGGCTCTTTCGCTGGTGTTTCCCATCCAGAACTTTGTCAATGCAGTGGCCATCGGCTTCGGCATCGGCATCAACGCCCAGATTGCGCTCTACCTCGGCGCAGGCGACCACGAAAACGCCAACCGGGCCGCCACCCACGGCATGATGTTCTCCCTGCTGCACGGTGTGCTGGGCATGGTCCTCTGCATTGCCATCATGCCCGGCTTCCTGCGCCGCTTCACTACCGATCCCGCTCTGGTGGACATGGGTGTGACCTACTCCACCATCGTGTTCCTGTTCTCGCTGGTCAACATGGCAGACCTCGCCTTTGAGAAGATCTTCCAGTCCGTGGGCCGGATGAACGTTGCCATGGTGGCACTGATCACCGGCTGCGTGACCAACATCGCCCTCGACCCGGTCCTCATCTTCGGCCTTGGGCCGGTGCCCGCCCTGGGCATTGCAGGTGCGGCCCTTGCCACCGGCATCGGGCAGGCCGTTTCTCTTGTGGTCTACCTCTATGTCTACTGCACCACCGAAGTCGCCGTCCGCTTCTCCCGCCGCTGCCTGCGGTTCGATGCCGCCCTTGACGGCAAGCTCTATGCCATCGGTGTACCGGCCATCCTGAATCTGGCCCTGCCCAGCCTGCTGGTCACCTTCCTGAACGGCCTGCTGGCGGTCTACTCCCAGAGCTATGTGACGGTGCTGGGCATCTACTACAAGCTCCAGACCTTCCTTTACCTGCCGGCCAACGGCATCGTGCAGGGGATGCGCCCGCTGGTGGGCTACAACTACGGTGCCCGGGAGCATGGCCGTGTGTCCAGGCTCTACAACCTGACACTGGGCCTGAGCGCTGGGATCATGGCCATTGGCACCCTGCTCTGCCTGACCATTGCAGGCCCGCTGATGGGTCTGTTCACCTCTAACCCCGAGACCATCGCCATCGGCCAGACCGCTCTGCGGATCATCTGCCTGGGATTCATCGTCTCGGCAGTGTCTACCACCTCCTCCGGCGCGCTGGAGGGTCTGGGCAAGGGCGTGCCCTCGCTGGTCATCTCCCTCTGCCGCTACATCATCTTCATCATGCCCATTGCGTGGATGCTGTGCGGCCGCATGGGCCCTACCGGTGTCTGGCACGCCTTCTGGATCACAGAGGCCCTCTCTGCCGTGATCGCCTACGCGGTATATCACAAGGCAGTCCATCAGAAATAACCCTCTCTAACAAAAATTCCCGCTCGATGGAGCGGGAATTTTTGTTATCATCTCTTCTTTTGTGGAAGGCTGCTCTCAGATCAGGCCCAGAGTTTTGAGCTCCCTTGCCACGCCGTCCTCCGTCACAGCCGGGCAGATGCGGTCGCAGAGCTTTTTCAGGTTGTCAGAGCCATTGGCCATGCAGACGCTGATGCCTACCACGTCGGTCATCTGCAGGTCATTGTCGCTGTCGCCAAAGCCGATGGTATCGGCCAGCGAACACCCCAGATCATCGCAGATGGCCTTGATGCCGGTGCCCTTGTTAAACTTGCGGTTGATGAGCTCCCCGTTGACGATGGCCGACGGGGTATCCCCCAGCCGGGACTCGCAGAAGATGAACTGATCCTCGTACAGCTGCTTTGCCTCGGCAAGGCAGGCCTCGTTGGGGGCGATGAACACCACCTTGTAAACCGGCTCTCCGTGGTATTCCTCAATGGGCCGGATGGTCATGCCATACTCCATCGTTTTGCGCCAGCGCTCGGCCTCGCTGTTCAGCTGCCCCGGCTTGCGGGGGAACAAATGGGCGAACCGCTCGATCATCCTGATGCCGCCGTAAGTATCGTCCCGGGCTTCCAGTGTGCACTCGGCACCGGCACGCCCCAGCACCTCCCGCAGGCCCTCGACCTGTGCGGGCTCCATGGGAAGATCCACGAGTATTTTCCCATCACAGCCTACATAGCCGCCTGCAGAGCAGACAAAGCCATCGAAACCGTAGGCAAGCAGCGGTTTCGTCATGCGCAGGTTGCGGCCGGTGCACAGAAACACCTTGTGGCCGTTGGCCCGGGCCTGCCGGATGGCCTCCACGGCACTGGCCGGAACGGTCATTTCACCGGGCGGCAGCAAAGTACCGTCAATATCCAGAAAAATCAGTTTTTGCTTCATAGTTTCCTCACTCTTTCACTGCCAGTTCATGGTAAAGCCGCGGATCAGCAGACCCACGGCCAGGATCGCCAGCAGTACCAGCAGAACGGTGCGGTTGGCCTGTTTCTGCTTCTGTCTGGCCCGGGCACGGCTGTTCCGGCTGCCGCCCTGCTTCCGGTTCTGGGGTCTGCCGCCAGAGCTGCGGCCGCTCGTGTTCTGCTTTGTGCTGCTGCGGCGGGAAGCACTGCCGGAAGTCCCCTCTTTTTTCCTGCCCGCAGTGCTCTGGCCGGACTTTGCCGCGCGGAGTGCTTTCTCTTCCGGGGCCGCCGATGCAATGGGCTTTTTGGCCCCGCAGCGGCTCAGATAATCCTCAGCCAGCCGGTAATACTGGCCCAGCTCACTGGTGCGCAGGGGTGCGCCTGCATAACCTTCTTCCAGTGCTTCCACTGCCTCGTTGAAGAGGATCGCCGCCTGCGCAGCCGCCGTGCGGTCGGAGGCATGGGCCGCTTCATTGCGGGCGGTGCGCACCGCGTTGCAGGCCCGGCGGGCAGCAGCCGGGTGCTCCGTATTGCCCAGCAGATCCAGCTGGTGCGCAGCATCCTTTTCAGGGTCCAGCAGCACCCGCATACACAGGGTGGTATCCAGCTGCTGCCAGCTGTTTCGGCCCGCCAGATCGGGCAGACGGTCATAATATTCGGGGCTCTCCTGCTGGCGGGTGCGGATGTGATCCAGCAGGGCTCCCAGGCTGTGCTCCCCGGGCTTGTTCTCCCAGTGCCAGCGCAGCAGCTTGCGGCTGATCTCATCGCAGGTAGTTTTGATCTCAAAAGCGGTTTGCAGTGCTTCGTCGGGCATAACGTTTCTCCTTCGTACAACCAAAAAACGGAGGAAGCGCAGCCTCCTCCGTCATTCATTTACATCATAAACTGATAATAGACGAAGCCCCACAGCGCAATGCCTGCGCAGACGATGGCGGTGATGGGCGGGACCCAGCGGACGAGGGTCTCGGCAATGCCGTCGCGGCTCTCTTCCGCATCGTCCTCCTCATCGTACTGCTCCACCTCGGGTTCCGGCTGGCGGGCCGGGGCGGCACGGCGGGCAGCAGCAGGCATCACACGGGTGCCCTCGTCATCCACAGCCGCTGCACCGCTGCCGGGGAACGCCGCGCGGGTGGCGGCATCCAGCACCCGGGTAGGCTCTGCTTCCGGAGCAGGGGTGTGTTCCACCGGCGGTGCAAAGCTGGTCGGAGCGCCGACAGGCGCTGCCGGGCGGGCCGTCGGGATGACCCGGGTGGGTTCTGCCTGCACCGGCGCGCTGGCCACGATGCGGGTCGGCTCTTCCTGCGGAGCGGCGCTCACCACGCGGGTAGCCTCCGCCGCCGGGGCCTGCTCTGCAGGGGCGGCCTTCTGGCCGGGCTGCAGCAGGGTGTTCAGGGCGTTCTGCAGCAGGATGCGGTCACAGCCGCACTCGGTGCAGTAGACCGTGTCCTCTTCCTTCGGGTGGAAGGAACCACAGGCACAGTACCAGCCGTTCTCGAACACCTGCGGCATATACTTGAGGCCGGTGCGGTTCATCCGGCTTTCCAGTGCCTTTTCCAGCTCCGGACTCAGGCGGCGCGGAGCAGGCAGGCGGACGCGCTTGATGGCATCCAGATGCACGACCTTTTTGCCGCTGTATACGTTCTTCAGGACCACATCCACGCTGGTAATGGCCTTCTGGGTCACGAACACAGCATCGTCCATGCCAAAGCTCTCACCGGGCTTGACCTCGATCTCGCGGTATTCAAAGGCATCCTCACACAGGATGATACCGTCCACACCCTTACACTTGAAGTGGATCTCCAGTGCAGTCAGGGTGACCTTGGAGATGTTCTTGAAGGTCAGGCAGACTGCGTTCTCGCCGCTGAGTTCGCCCTTGAGCAGTTCCACACAGACGAACTGCACCGGGCTGCCCGGGGTATAATAGTTGGCCCGGGTGCGTGCGACCGGGTTAAAATTTTCCTCCACGACACTCGCTCCCTTCGATCATTCGTTTTCCTGCGGGGCATCCTGCGCCGGGTCGGGCATTTCCTCGCCCAGCACGGCCTGCTCCGCCTGTTCAGCGGGCTCTGCGCTCTCGGCAGGCTCTGCGGTCTCCACAGGGGCCGCCGGTGCGGCGGGTTCCTGTGCAGGCTCGTCACCGTCACGCGGGGGCAGCTTGCCGCCAGCCATCACGGTGTTGAACTCCTTCTCGTTGAGCTTTTCGCGTTCCATCAGCGCCTGTGCCAGCGCATGGAGCTGGTCGATGTGCTCCGTCAGGGTGCGGCGGCAGGTCTCGTAAGCCTCATCGATGATATCCCGCATCTCGCCGTCGATCTCGGCAGCGGTGCTCTCGCTGTAACCCTTGCCCTGGGTGAAATCACGGCCCAGGAAGGTCTCCTCCTGCGAGGTGCCGTAGACCACGGGGCCCAGACGCTCCGAGAAGCCGTACTTGGTGATCATCTGGCGGGCAATGTTGGTTGCCTGCTGCAGGTCGTTGGAGGCACCGGTGGAGATATCCTCCAGGATCAGCTGCTCGGCCACACGGCCGCCCAGGCTGGAAACGATATCCTCGAACATCTCACCCTTGGTCACATAGCTGCGATCCTTTTCAGGAAGATACATGGTGTAGCCGCCAGCCTGGCCGCGGGGGATGATGGTGATCTCATGCACACGGGGATGATGCTTGCAGTAGAAGCCTGCCACTGCGTGACCGGCCTCGTGGTAGGCGGTGAGTTTTTTCTCCTCCGGGGTGACCACGCGGCTCTTCTTCTCGGGGCCAGCCATCACCTTCATGGAAGCTTCCTCGATATCCTCCATGGTAATGGCCTTGCGGTTGCGGCGTGCAGCCAGCAGGGCCGCTTCGTTGACAAGGTTCTCAAGGTCTGCGCCTGCAAAGCCTGCGGTGCGCTGTGCAATGACCCTGAGAGAGACATCCGGGGCCAGCGGCTTCTTTTTGGTATGGACCTTGAGGATCTCCTCACGGCCCTTGACATCCGGCAGGCCCACATAGACCTGACGGTCAAAGCGGCCCGGACGCAGCAGAGCCTTATCCAGAATATCGGCGCGGTTGGTGGCAGCCATCACGATAACGCCGTCGTTGGCGTCAAAGCCGTCCATCTCAACCAGCAGCTGGTTCAGGGTCTGCTCGCGCTCGTCATTGCCGCCAAACTGGCCGCTGTTGCGCTTCTGGCCAATGGCGTCGATCTCGTCGATAAACACGATGCAGGGGGCCTTTTCCTTGGCCTGTTTGAACAGGTCCCGGACCTTGGAGGCACCCATGCCCACAAACATCTCCACAAACTCGGAGCCGGAGATGGAAAAGAAGGGCACGTTGGACTCACCTGCCACGGCCTTGGCCAGCATGGTCTTGCCGGTGCCC
>OHMX01000967.1_pt1 | contig 10733 bp, 6 predicted proteins | sample 1569471 | NCBI WGS metagenome assembly OHMX01 (sample SAMEA3879547, study PRJEB24766) | human gut metagenome | biome: human-associated habitat; feature: feces | place: USA | collected 1985/1987
CCGGCGATGTGGGCAATGAAAATGTCTTCCAGGTCGGTGGAGTTGCGACGGGTCTTGGCATCGAAGTTTGTACCGCCATTGCCAAAGCCTCCATTACGGATGATTTGCATCATTGCCTGGGTCAGTTCGAAGTTGTCAATGGGGAACTGGTCTGTATCCCAGCCGTTCTGGTAGTCGCCGCGGTTGGCGTCGATAGAGCCGAGCATGCCTGCGTCGACGGCGCACTGGAGCTCATGCTCGAAGGTGTGGCCGGCGAGGGTGGCGTGGTTGACCTCGATGTTGACCTTGAAGTCCTTGTCGAGTCCGTGTGCGCGGAGGAATCCGATAACGGTCTCGGTGTCTACGTCGTACTGGTGCTTGGTAGGCTCCATGGGCTTGGGCTCGATGAGGAAGGTACCCTTGAATCCCTTCGAGCGTGCATAGTCGCGCGCCATCTTGAGCATCGTGGCCATATGCTCCTTCTCACGCTTCATGTCGGTGTTCAGCAGGCTCATGTAGCCCTCGCGGCCTCCCCAGAACACATAGCACTGTCCGCCGAGCTCGATAGTGGCGTCGATAGCGGTCTTGATCTGGAGCATCGCGCGTGCTGCGACGTCGAAGTCGGGGTTGGTGGAAGCGCCGTTCATGTAGCGCTTGTGGCCGAATACGTTTGCGGTACCCCACAGGAGCTTGATACCGGTCTCGGCCTGCTTCTGCTTCGCGTACTCTACGATAGCCTTCATGTTGGCCTCGTACTCCTCGGGAGTGGCGGCCTCGTCGATAAGGTCTACATCATGGAAGCAGTAGTACTCGAGACCGATCTTCTGCATGATCTCGAAGCCTGCGTCCATCTTGTTCTTGGCCCTCTCGAGAGCGGTAGCGCCCTCGTTCCAGGGGAAGGTCTTGGTGCCGCCGCCGAACTGGTCGCCGCCCTCGGCGCAGAGGGTGTGCCACCATGCCAGGGAGAACTTCAGCCAGTCCTTCATCTTCTTGCCGGCTACGACCTGCTCGGGGTTATAGTAATGAAATGCAAGAGGGTTCTTTGAATCCTTACCTTCGAAAGGAATTTTTCCCAGATTAGGGAAGTACTCTTTGTTTGCCATTGTTTTTAAAAATTAGTATTGGTTAATATTTGTCACTATCCGTTGTTCGCAAGCGCAAGCTCGACTTCTTTCTTCCAGCGTGCGTAGGCCTCATCGAGAGGTTCCTTCCACTCGCGCACGGGCTCTATGACATCGAGCCTCTCGAGCGTAGAGAACGCCTCGTCGGCCGACCTGTATATTCCTGCGCCGAGGGCAGCTCCCCTGGCTGCGCCGAGAGAGCCGTCGGTGTCGAACAGCTCTATGCGGGCTCCGCCGAGCGTCGCCAGCGTGCTGCGGAACAGCGGGCTGAGGAACATGTTCGCCTTTCCGGCACGGATTACATTGGGATGCAGTCCGAGATCCTTCATTATGTCGATGCCGTAACGGAAGGAGAACGCTATTCCCTCCTGTACAGCACGCAGGATATGGGCCTTGCCGTGACGCACGAGGTCTATGCCTGCAAGTTTCGCTCCTACGTTGCGGTTTGCGAGCACACGCTCGGCACCGTTTCCGAAGGGCAGCACGAAGAGGCCGTCAGCTCCGACGGGAGCCGTGGCCGCGAGCTCGTTCATCTCGGGATAAGACAGCTCGGGAGCTACGTTCTTGTGCGTCCAGGAGTTCATGATGCCGGTACCGTTGATACAGAGCAGCACGCCCATCCTCGGCTCGGGAGAGTCGGTCACATGCAGGAAGGTGTTGACCCTCGACTGGGGGTCGGCCTTGGGAACGTCGGTGACGCCGTATACGACACCGCTGGTTCCGCCAGTAGCCGCAATCTCGCCGGGATTGAGCACGTCGAGCGAGAAGGCGTTGTTGGGCTGGTCTCCCGCACGGTACGACACCGGCGTGCCCTCGGGAATGCCGAGCAACGAAGCCACGCCCGCGGTAGTGCGAGCCTGCACGCCGAGCGCCGGCACGACGGTCGGGAACTTGTCCTTGCCTATGCCGTAGTAGTTGGCCACGAAATCGGCCCTGGAGTTATTCTTGAAATCCCAGAGTATACCCTCCGAAAGGCCGGTCGCGGTGGTCGTGACCTCCGAGGTGAGCAGGTATGCTATATAGTCTCCGGGAAGCATGAACTTCCAGATCTTTTCATACACCTCGGGCTCGTTCCTCTTCACCCATGCGAGTTTGGAGGCGGTGAAGTTGCCGGGAGAGTTGAGCAGATGCGACATGCACTTCTCGTAGCCTATACCCTCGAGAGCCTCGGCACCGATGCCCACGGCACGGGAATCGCACCATATTATGGAGTTCCTCACGGGCTTGCAGTCCTTGTCTACGGCTACGAGGCCGTGCATCTGATAGGATATGCCTATGGAAGCTACCTTCGACATGTCATGGGTGGCCGCCATCTGCGTGACTCCGTCACAGAGATAGTTCCACCACGACTGGGGATCCTGCTCGGCCCAGCCCTTCTGCTCCGCTATTATGGGAGCCTCTACTTTAGGATTGGTGGATGAACAAACGCACTTGCCGCTTTCTATGTCAAGCAGCGAGACTTTTACGGAAGAAGATCCGACATCAATTCCAAGTGAATACATCTCAAATTGTGGTTTAGCTTCCAAAATTAATAAAAAAATCCTATATTTGCAGAAAATCGTTGAGATTTATTGCAGGATTAGCACATCGGTAGTGCATTGGCTTCCCAAGCCAAGGAGGAGGGTTCGACTCCCTTATCCTGCTCCAGGCGCGATTTCCCGCGTGTTTTCATCCCTCCTACTTGTTAAGAGACTCCGCCACTTTCTCGCAGGCGATAGACAGCATCACATAGCCGGGCACCGTCCTCGTACAGCACTCGTTCTCTCCCCAGTGGAAAGGATAGTCGTCCTTGTTCTCCATGAAGTCAGGAGCGAGCAGCAGCAGTCCGGGCACTATGCCTCCGGGGATGACCGTGTAGTCCGCCCTGTTGTTGCCGTATGCGACCTTCTTGGTATTGACGCCGACCGAGTTGACGAACGATACATTGGAATAAGGGTGGCAGCCGTAGAGGTAGTTCAGTCCCCTGAGTACGAAGTCGGGATCTATCATGTCGGGGAAGTACTGCCATACGAGGTAGTTGTTGTACGCCCATGAGATGACGCCCTCGTTGCCGCCCCAGCCGCTTCCGCTGACAGGCACTCCGTAAGGCGTGCCAGCGGCCACGCTCTCGGCATACTCAACATACGCGGGAACGGCCTTGCGCACCTTCTCGCGGAAAGCGTTATCCATATAGGGATACAGGGTCAGCGCAGAAGAGAGGTTCACCCTGGCGGGCTCGGCGCTTCCTACAGCCTTGATCGCCGCGTCGAGGTCTGACTCTACGGCATCCATGAAGTACTCCTTATATACCTCGTCGCCTGTGGAGATCCACAGCTGCATCGCGGCACGCGAGCGGGAGTCGCCGTAACGGCCTCCGCGTCTGTCGCCGGAGGGAGCGGCGTCCTTGCTGTATTTGTTCCACAGCATCAGGGCATTGTCAAGGCTCCTCTGCGCCTCCTCGGGATAATAGTCCTTGAGGGTCCTGTAGGCGGCGGCGAGCGCAGCCACTGTAGGCATGGTGCCGGCAGGAGAGAAGTTGGTCGTGAACACGAGCCTGTCGTCACGGGTGCCGGAATACTTTCCGTCATTCTCGTAGGGCTTCATGTCGGGATTGTAGATATAGTTGTCGGTAATAGTGGAACCGTCGCCGAGGTGGTGGTACTGGTAGAGGTTGCCCTGGACTATTCCCTGGCATACGAAGCCTATGTTCTCCACCTGGGCGTTCACGTTGAGCGCGCCGTGCAGTATCTGCTGGATCACGTCGGGAGTGCCGTCGGGACGGTGGATGTCGACGAACTGGGTCTGCTGGTCGATATAGGTCTGGTCACGGTCGGGCGCGAAAGTCTCCCAGAGCGTGCTCAAGTCGGCGGTCATGCCGACCACGGTACCTCCCTGGATGTCGAAGTCGCCGGCGTCATACCACCCTCCGACCGCAAGTCCGGGAATATGCTCGAGAGGGGCATATCTCGTATTGGTGACGGGACCCTGGGTATAGCCGTCGAACTGCTGGTAGTTCAGCGGGGCCATGAGGGCGTCGTCCTTGTGGGAATTTCCATGCCATGTGCGGTAGCCCTCGTTCACCTCCATATGGTCCATCTGTACAGGCAGCCACACGTCCATAGTGGTGTTCCACTTGCCTTCGTATACATCGGCGCTGATGGGGAAGCTGTTGGTCTTCACGTCGCCGTAGCAGATGTAGTACACGCCGGGCTGGTCGACAGCGGTGAAGTCAACTGTCGCATAGTTGTAGCGTCCGTAGAACACGCCCCACTCCTTCACCGGAGCGTCCATGACCTTGATGCTGTTTCCGGAATCGTCGACCCTGAAGATTCCGGCAGTCTTCTCGGGAGTGTCGTTGCGGTCGAGCTCCACCACGGCCACCTTCTTCTGGGCGGGGGTGTAGCCTATCTGCGAGAAGCCCACGTTGGGCTCCCTCACCCACTCGGGGTCGTACGAAGCCTCGACATACCACTCGAGCACCTTTCCGGTCTTGTCCGCGGGCAGGAAGCTCCTCACCACGAAGGTACCGTTCTGCGCGAGCACACGGCCGTCGAACAGGTTCAGTTCGCTGTCGGAAGATATGAGCACGCGCCTGGACTCGTCCTCGGGAGCCAGGACAAGCTTATGGCCGGTAGAGAGAGGCATGGGGTCGATGAACTCGTCACGTCCCCTGTCGTCGAAGGTGGACAGCCCGTAGAACTGGGGAACCCTCTCCGAATTGGGACGCATGCGTGTCTCGCTGGCGGGATAGCGGGGAAGGATCTCGGGTGCGCCGTCCATCATGTAGTTCTTGCCGAAGTAGCTGGGAGGGAAGAACTCGAGGTTGAGTCCGGCCTTGCCCACGAGGAACTCGGGCATCGGCTTGTCGAGCGATACGCTGAGCACGCAGCCCGCACCCTCGGGCCTCACCTCGAGCGTAGAGCTGAAGTCATACTGGGGGTAGCGCAGCACCACGCTTATCGTCTGGTCGGAGGGGTTCACGCTGCGGCTCACCACCTCGGGATAGATATCCCACTGCTCGGGCGTGTCGGTAAGCCTGATGCCGCCGCCCGTGGCGACCCTCTCTCCGCGCAGGATGAGTTCGACTCCGGCCTTCTTCTCGTCGGCGAAGATACCGGCATAGTTGTTACTGTAGACGAGGACGTTGACGCCCCGCGTCTCGAAATACTCACTCTCGTTGAGCCTGAGGCTCTGCGCCGGAAGGCTGCCGCATAGAAGCAGGCCCGCCGTCACGGCAAGTGTCATCAATCTGTAGTTCATAACTTTTTTATTTTGGGTATTGCGGTTAACCTTATCAGTCCGTTACGCTCTGGCGGAAGAAGTCGAAGTCGGCATATCCGCCGTCGCCTCCCGTAGAGTAGCAGTACAGGCCGGTCCTGTAGCCGGTGAAATAGTCGAGCGTGAAACGCATCTTCAGGGAGTAGTCGTACGACTGCCAGTCCTGCCCGTCATAGGAAGTGTAGACCGTGGCGGTGTCCGGTTCCGTCAGATCGCCCTCGGAAGGGGTGAAGCAGTAGTCTATCCTGAGCCACACCGTATCGTTTTCGAGCGGAAGCCTGGCCTTCTCCACATCCTTCGCGTTGCGGCTGTTCTCGCGGAGCACTATATGCTTGCCGTCGGGGCCGTATTCGACTCCTATGCAGCAGTTCGTGCTCTGGAAGGCGCAGATACCGGCCCTGTCGCCGGGCTTGAGCGAAGATGCGTCAAGCTTCACGACCACCGAGCTCTCGGGGCCCACCGTCCTTTGGGTAAGGGTGTTGCGTGCCTGGGCAAGCCCCTCCACGGCATCTCCGGCGTGCAGGCGCATCCAGCCCGGCCTCTCGGTGAGGGACCAGCAGGAGTCCACGGGCTTGTGGTTCCACTGCCATACGAGAGCGAGCTCGCCGGAGTCGAATTCATCGCTCGCCCATACATAGTCCTCGCCGTATGCAGGCAGGTTCACGGTCACCTCCTTCATAGGAACGGTATTGTCGCCCATTACAGGCCATCCGTCGACCCACTCGACAGGCTGGATCGTGGGGATGCGGCCCACGGCACCGTGGTCCTGGAACATTATGGCATACCAGTCGCCGCGTGTCGACTATCGCGCCCTGGGCGACTCCGTCGGAGCGGCCGTCGAAAGCACCCTCGAGCACTACCTTGCGCTCATATTCGCCGAGCAGTTCCTTGCTTCTCCAGCAGGTCTCGCGGCGCACGCCTCCGGCCGGCCAGTCTATCTCCAGCACATAATAATAGTCACCTATATGATATACATGCGCACCCTCGGCACGCAGGCCGAAGCCCTCGCGGGGAGAACTTATGAGCAGGGTGTCGACGCCGCCTTCCTTTATCGCAGAGGCGTCGGGCTCGAGCTCGGTGATATAGAGCTCTCCGTTACCCCACACGAGGTAAAGGCGGCCGTCGTCGTCGAAGAGCATCGAGGCGTCGTGCATGGGCCTGTCGATGACATTTCTCGTCCATGTTCCGTTCTCTATGTCGTCAGTGGTATAGACATATGTCTTGCGCTGGTCGTTCGCGATGAACAGCGCATAGTACAGTCCGTTCTCGTATCTGAGGGACGTCGCCCACTGGCCCTTGCCGTAGGCGTTCTTCCCGTTCCGCAGGTTGTAGACATCATCGTCCTCGAGGACATCGTACACATAGTTGACTATCCGCCAGTGCACGAGATCCTTCGAGTGCATGATCGGAGCACCGGGGCAGTAGTACATAGTGGTGCTCACCATGTAGTAGTCGTCGCCGACGCGTATCACGTCGTTGTCGGGAATGTCGGTGTAGGTCAGCGGGTTCACAGCGACCTGGCTTCCCGCCGGCTTCTGTCCGCACGAAGCGAGGCAGGCAAGCGCCAGCACGGGAAGGAAGAACTGTGCAATTTTCATATCGATACAGTTGAATCAGTTAAAAGCGTCATCTTACGGCATAAAGGCCGATAGTCGTACCGGTAAAGCCCCCGGCTGCCGCAGTCGAGAGGAAACGGGCCGGTACATTTTCCTGTAAAAGTACGGAATTTTTTCCATTGGGCGCATAATAAAAGTCGAAACCCGTACCTGACGACTCCACGCCGAGCTCCACGAAGGAGCAGCCCTTGGGCAGAGGGGCGGAAGCAAGCACCGGACTCCCCTCCTCGCTGGTCTGGAGGCATACGCTCGGCACGCCGTCCAGATTGCGCACGTTCAGGAAATAGAAATGGCGTTCGTCCTTGAACAGCAGCATTCCGGCTGCATCGGAATCCCCTTCGGGCGAGAAGTACATCCTCGTCGAAGCCGAGAACCTGTGATGCTGCACCCTGCGCAGCACCGCCGCAGGCACCGCCATCTGCTCCACCTTGGCATCCGAGCAGGACAGTTGCAGGAATCCCCTGTTCTCCGAAAGCGAGTACAGTCCGTCGGCAGGTCCCCTGAGCGTCATCCAGCCATAGGAGAGAGTGTCGGCGTCGAAGCCGTCCTCGACGCTGAAATTGCCGAAGGTGACATCCCGGGAGCGCACCGCTCCGGGATGACGCACGACGAGAGGCACCTGTCCGTTGCCTTCCGTTATTACAGGGAATCCGTCTTCTGTCCACTTCACGGGCAGCATGAAGGTCTCGCGTCCGAGATTCTCGTAACCGCCTATGTAGGGCCGGCAGGCAAGGAACACCGCCCACCAGCCGCCGTCAGGAGCCTGCACTAGGTCCGCATGACCCGCGCATGTCACGGGATTGGGCCTGCCGGGGTCGAGATGCCTCTGGGTAAGTATGGGGTTTCCCTCCCACGGCTCGTAGCCGCCCATGACGTTGCGGCTGCGGAAAATCACCTCGGAATGTCCTTCTTCGGTGCCGCCTTCTGCGCACATGAGATAATACCAGCCGTCTATCTTATACAGATGAGGGCCCTCTATCCACACGGGCTCGTCCTCGGGACGCGCGCCCTTGTCGACTATTATCCTGCGCTCTCCCACGGTACGGTCAGCCTGTACGTCGTATTCGACGATCCGGATCGTCCTGTGTCCGTCATACTCCGGCTTTCCGCCGGGAGCGTCGTCATTGTTGACTATATAAGCCCTTCCGTCATCGTCGAAGAATATGGACGGGTCGATTCCCTGCACCTGGGGAAGCATTATCGGGTCGGACCACTCTCCGAAAGGGTCGGTAGTCTTGACGAGGAAATTACCGGCGCCCACATTGGTCGTGAGCATATAGTAGGTGCCGTTGTGGGAATTGTACTCTATCGCCGGAGCGAAGATTCCGCCGCTGACATGCTGGCGGTCGAGGTTCACAAGCTGCGAGGGCCTGTCGAGCACGTTGCCCACCTGCTTCCAGTTGAGCAGGTCGCGGCTGTGGAATAAAGGCACGCCGGGATAGTAGCTGAAGGTGGAGGTTACAAGGAAATAGTCCCCTTTCCCGTTGCTGCATACGCTCGGGTCGGAGTACCAGCCGGGGAGCAGAGGATTATAGGCCATGTCCTCCCCGTGGAGGGGATTCTCCTCATAGAAGTTGTCCATGCCCTCATAGCGGAAGTCATCGAAGAGGGCCGTCCCCTCAGGGGCGGATATACCACACGATGACAGCTGGAGTACAGCTGTCACCGTGAATGCGAAAAATAGTTTTTTCATATCATATCCGGGATTATTCGAAAGTCATCCAGTCGATCTGCACGTCACCGGACTCCACGACCGCACGCACATAGTTGAGGCCGGTAAGCTCGGACTCCATGGGAGCGGAGACTTCGGTCCAGGCGGCGCTTGCGGGGATGTCCATATGGGCGAAGTACTGGTTCTCGGCGGCGGAGAATGCTACCCTTGCGCCTTTCTCGGAGCGCACGCGCATCTTCACTGTCTTGGGAGAGGCGCTTCCGAAGTCGATATCCTCATACTCCACCCAGGTCTCGGGACGGGGAAGGTTCACGAACCAGCCCTCGAAAGGATTCTCTACATTCAGGAAGTCGATATAGGTGCCGCCCTGGCTGAGGAAGCTGTAACGGTCGAGCTGGATTATCGAACGCGCGGGGCTGATGCCTACGCCCCTGAGGGTGGGAGTCACGGGCTGTATCGTACCGTCCTCGTTGAATATCACCCTGTCTATGCGGGCAGAACGGTTCTTGTCGAACTGGGGAGAGTAGTCGTTGTGGTGGTAGAAGAGGTACCACTCGCCCTTGTACTCGACGAGAGAGTGATGATTGGTCCAGCAGGCCGAAGGAGACTGGGCCATGATGATTCCCTTGAACTCATAGGGTCCGAGGGGGTTGTCGCTCATGGCGTATGCCAGGGTCTCGGTCCTGTCCTGAACCCAGGGATAGGTGAGGTAGAACTTGCCGTTCCTCTCGAAGATGAAGGGACCCTCCTTGAAGCCGGCGGGCAGGTTCTCGTCAAGGCGCACGGACTCCCCGTCGAGCTCGAGCATGTTGTCGGCGAGCTTCGCTCCGCGCAGGCCCATTCCCGACCAGTAGAGATAGGCAGTGCCGTCAGAGGCGATCAGCACGCAGGGGTCGATGCCGCCGACACCCTCGATAGGCTTCTGCTCGGGAGTGAACGGGCCGTAAGGCTTGTCGGCGATTGCGACTCCTATCGCGAATCCGCGTCCCTCCTTGGGAGCGTTGGGGAAGTAGAAATAGTACTTGCCGTTCTTGTAGACGCAGTCGGGCGCCCACATCGAGTAGCCCTCGGGATTACCCCAGGGCACGTTCTCCTGGCTGAGTATCATGCCGTGGTCGGTCCAGTTCACAAGGTCCTCGGAAGAGAACACATGGTAGTCCGCCATAGAGAACCACTTCCTCTCGGGTTCTACGGGGCTGATTATGTCGTGGGAAGGATAGAGATAGACCTTGCCCTCGAACACACGCGCAGTAGGATCTGCGGTAAACTGGTCACGGATTATAGGGTTCTGCGCGTCGAGCGCGGGAGCAAGGCCCAGTGCAAGGGCCGAAAGTGCGATTAGGTTTCTGGTATTCATTTCTAGATATTATATATAGGTATTACTTCAGTATTATCCTGTCCTTGAGGACGAGTTTGTCGCCGCTGTCGTCGACATTCCAGAGCTGGGGCTTGCGGGGGCCGTCACCCTCGGCATGGTGCACCACATAGAGCAGCCTGCCGTCGAAGTCGCGGAACAGCATGCCGTGGCCGGAGTTGTTCGAGAGGAACGGCTCGGGCTCCTGCACCCAGGGGCCGTCGATCGTGCCGGACTCCGAGTAGCACACGGCCTGCAGGTAGCGCTCCTCGCCCCAGGTAGACCACAGCATGCCCAGCCTGCCGGTCTGCGTGCGGAACAGCTGGGGGCCGTCGGTCACCCAGCCCGGCATCTTGAGCCCGAAGGTCGCCTCGCCGAGGCTGTTCATCTCCCCGCAGTACGGGGCCTCAGACGCCCTGAACAGCGTCACGGGATGGTCGGATATGGTGTGGGTGAGGTCTGAAGACAGCTCTATGTAGTCCATGGTGCCGTCGATGATCTGCGTCCACTCGTGCACGAACACCATGTAGATGCGCCCGTCCTCCTCGTAGAGCGTACCGTCGATGCAGTCCCACTCGCGCGGCTGGTAGTCGTAGCCCGGGGTCACGGAGAAGGGCACGTAGGGACCCTCGACGTTCTCCGAGCGGAGCAGGTAGGTCTGGTTGTGGGGCACGTTGTAGCGGCGGGGAACCTGCTCGATGAGGTCGCCGTGGTCGCTCCAGGTGCCGGCGTAG
>OHMX01000979.1_pt1 | contig 10621 bp, 14 predicted proteins | sample 1569471 | NCBI WGS metagenome assembly OHMX01 (sample SAMEA3879547, study PRJEB24766) | human gut metagenome | biome: human-associated habitat; feature: feces | place: USA | collected 1985/1987
CCCTCTGAAATCAACGATTTCAGAGGGATTTTGGTCCGAGTGGGGCGACTCGAACGCCCGGTCTCCTGGTCCCAAACCTATGTCTGAACTTTCAGCGAGGGGTCTTGCGCACTCTTTGGCACTTTCCGGCACTCCTGCGGTTCCTCTTTGGAACTCTATTGGACTGTTTATTTCAGCCACCGCTTTCGGCTTTTGGGATTTGTGTGGGATTGAATTCTGTATATTAAAAGTGCTTCCGACCGGGTTTACATCCAACAGCGGGTGTTTTTGCCGCAGAGAGCAGCTCAGAAATTGCGCCGCATAAACAAAGAAATAAGCGCGGCATGGGGATTCTTATAAAGCTGTAAAACCGGATTTTTGTCATGTGATTAGCAATTGACAAGAATAACAAGAAAGATTGCCAGCGGCAGCGTCTGGAACAGTTGTTTTCCTGAAGATATGCCGTTCTTTTCAGTAGCTATTTCCTGCTTTCTGTGATATTGTTCGTTTGCCAAAAGGAGGCGACGATATGCAGAAAGAAAATACCCTGACAGTCGGGCAGTGGTGCGGCCAGTGGTTCATCGCCAACCGCCCCAAGTGGAACGGCAACACCGAGGGCGGGTACCGCAATCTGATTTACGGCCACATCCTACCCGGCATCGGAGGCGTGGTGCTCCCAGACCTGACGGAGCAGACGGTCACGGGTTTCTACGATGTCCTGCAGAGCCGGGGACTCAGTGCCAGAAGTGTCTGGTGCGTCCATCTGCTCCTGCGCCGGTGCATGGACGAAGCAGCACGGGAAAAGCTTATTCCATACAATCCGGTGCGGCTCTGCCAGGAGCCCAATGCAGAGGAATACAAAACAGCCCCTTTGCGCCTGGGCCAGCTCCAGCGTTACCTGAACGCAGCGGAGCAGCTCGGCGTGCTCCCTCTTATCTACACAGGACTATCAAGCGGCCTGCGGCAATGTGAACTGATCACCTTGTCGTGGGCCGATTTTCATGTCCGCTACAGGTACATCCTCAAAGACCAGCGGTTGCTGACGCTTAACGCCAAAGCGGCGCATCTGCTGAAGCAAATACCGGAAACTGACTCGCCCTATGTGTTCCTCAACCCCAAAACCGAAGCGCCGTACAAGCTCCACGAGTTCTACTATCTGCACAAGAAGATTCTGAAACAAGCAAGGCTCCCATGGGTAGCCTTTCGAGACTTACAGCACCAGTGTATGGAGGTGGGAATATGACGCTTCGGGAATACATCATCTTCTGGCAGGAAACCTATGACAAGAATCAGAGTCGACCGACCACCTATGCGGCACACAACTATGTATTTAAGAACCATATCCTCCCCGGCCTGGGGGATATACCGCTCTCTGAATTGACATCGGAGATGGTCGGAGAATTTCTGGAGGAACGGCGGCACTTCGGCAATCATCGACCTGGCAGCTCTGGCTTGGGGGAAGAAACCATGCGGCACATCCACCGCCTGCTTCAGCAATGCCTGGACCAAGCCATGCGGGATGGTCTGATTGGCGATAATCCCGCCAGAGCGTTTTACTACTCCAAGCCAAAGAAGGTCAATGCCGATGTGCTGACGCCGCTGGAGATGGAGGATTATCTGGATGCGGCAGAACGGCTGGGGCATCTCCCCATGTTCATGCTGGCCTTAACGGCTGGCCTGCGGCAGGGTGAGCTCATCGCCCTGAAATGGAATGACCTCAATGTAAAAAACAGGACGCTGACCATATCAGAGCAGCGCTCTGTAGAACGGCGGGAACTGATCGAATATGGCTCGGAAACGAGAACAATAACCTTGGCATCGGAGATGGTCGACCTCCTGATCATGGAACACACCAAGCATCCAAACAGTCCGCTGATGTTCATGCATCCGGCCACGCAGAGGCCCTACTCGCCGCAGATGGTGCGCCGGATGCATAACGAGATCATCAGGGAAGCGGGGCTTGACCGCATCCGATTCACAGATCTCCGGCACACCTGCGCCGTCCTATCTTTGCGGAACGGTATGGAAACCAAGGAACTGGCGCGGATGCTTGGACACTACCGCCCCACGATCACCCGGCAGAACTATGAACCCTATCTGCAGCACAAGGCGCAAAAGGATGAAGATATGCAAAATGAAGCTACGCAGAGTGAGCTGCAGCAGGCGGCAAATATTCTGGATAATCTTCTGAAGTTCTGATAGCTATTCCGCAAAAGGTGTGGTATATGTTTGTGTCAAAAGGAGGCGAAGCCCATGAAATACAGATTACTCAAAGAGTTGTACGACTGCAGCTTCATCTCAGGATTTACACTGGCGTGGAAGCTGTCCGCAGAACTGAATAATTGTGAAAACGAGCGCTTAGCCTCCTGCCAAACCGGGAGACTGGGCGCTCGTTTCATATCTCAAAAGGAACATCATAAGGAGGAAACTACATGAGTGATAAACTATGGCGAGCGGTGTATGATCGATTCCACAAACCGCAGACCGATCCTGAAAAAAAGAAAGAAAATGTGGAGCGGTATCATGCGATGGTGAAAATGATGGTGGCTATCGAACGACAAAACCTGCTTCAAATTGCGGAAGACAAGAATTTTCTCAATAGCGATGCAGACCTTGATAGCTTTATTGACGGGCTTGAGACAGCTCTGATAATTTCTATGTTAGTCGAAGATGACACAAACGAATTCATGCACCCTGGTGAAACGCCGCAGGGCATAAGAAAATTTACATTGGGAGGAGAATGAATGAAATGAAAAGGAGATTCATCGTTACTACTGCAATCACCGCCTGTCTCGCCCTGTGTGCCGCCGTGTGGCCACAGACCGAAAAGGTCGAGAAACCACCCACGCCGAGCGAAACGGCCAACGTGACCACTCCGCGGCCGACACTTCCGGAGCCGGAAGAACTAATATTGCCAGCAATCACAGAAAAGCAAGAGTCGGGAATGCCGGAAGCTGAATCAGCCCCGGAAGTGGCCGCCAAGGAGTTGCCCATCCCTGCACCGGAAATAGAAAAGCAATTCGAAGCGGAACAAAAAACTGCACCTCCTATGCAGACAGAACCCGCTCCGGTACATCCTACGCAGTCTGAATCGGCACCGGAGCCAATAGCTAACGATAACGAACTGGCGGATATGGTCTATGTCCCCGGCTTCGGCTGGATACGAAGTGAAGGCCCCAACCATGTCGAGTACGCCGAGGATATGTACGAGAACGGCAATAAAATCGGCATCATGGGCTGACCTCAAAAATTGCGCCGCATAAACAAAGAAATAACCGCAGGAGAGCAAAAAAGTGTTCCTGCGGTTATCCTTTGCCAGTTTATAATTCAAAATCTCTCGTCTGGAAAGGACATCACGAATCTGAAAATTGGATTTTCAATAGACAAACTGAAGCTGCTGTGTTAGAATTAACCCGTATTAGTGTATACTCTGACACGAGGTGTTACGATGACGATTTGTTATAATAAGCTGTGGAAACTCCTGATTGATAAAAACATGAAAAAGAAGGATCTGCGTCTGGCTACCGGTATGTCTACGACCGCCCTTGCCAAACTGGGCAAGAACCAGCATGTCAGTACAGAAATCCTGATGAAAATCTGTACCGTGCTGGATTGCGACTTCTGCGATATCATAGAGCTCGTAAAGGAGGAAAACCATGATTGACTTTTCCAAAATCGAGCAATATCGGGAGAATAACCGTATTGAGGCCAAGAAAGCCCTTGGCGGGCTTCCCAAGAGCATTTGGGAAACCTATTCCGCTTTTGCCAATACCCACGGCGGCATTATCCTGTTGGGCGTGGAAGAATGGGCGGATAAATCCTTGCACACGGTAGATCTGCCAGACCCTGACAGACTCATCAAGGAGTTCTGGGACATCGTCAACAATCCCAACAAGACCAGCGTGAATGTGCTGTCCTCCAAGGATGTATTTGTGCAGGAAGTCGACGGCAATCATATCGTGGTCATCAATGTTCCCCGCGCGGAACGCTCCTATAAACCGGTGTATGTGGACGGCAATCCGCTCTGCACATACCGCCGTAATGGTGAGGGCGACTATCGCTGCACCAAGGAGGAATATCAGGCCATGGTGCGGGACGCATCCGTGAAAACGCAAGACATGCTCATTCTGAGCGAAATGGACTTGACGGTGTTCAACAAAGAAAGCATCCGCAGTTATCGCCAGAGAATGCGCCTCTCCCGCCCCGGCCATGTGTGGGAAGCCTTGGAGGATGAAGATTTCCTCCTGAAGCTGGGTGCTGTCGGTATCGGCTCTGATGGGAAAAAGCATCCCACCTCTGCAGGACTTCTCATGTTCGGCAACGAGTATGACATTGTGCGTGAATTCAACACTTACTTTCTGGATTACCAGGAGCAGTATGACGCTGATACCCGTTGGACTGACCGTATCATATCTTCCTCCGGCGACTGGAGCGGCAATGTGTACGACTTCTATTTCCGCGTCTATAACAAGCTGATTCAGGACATTAAGGTGCCGTTTAAAATGGATGGCGGCACCAGAGTGGATGATACCCCTGTGCATCAGGCACTCCGGGAAGCATTGGCAAATTGCCTGGTTCATGCCGATTATTACGGCAGACAAGGCCTGGTCATCATCAAAAAGCGTGATTCCATCACCATGGCGAATCCCGGCGGTTTCCGCATCGAGGTCGACGCAGCTAAAAGCGGCGGCGTATCCGACCCCCGCAACGGGACCATGCTGAAGATGTTCAATCTGATCGATATCGGTGAGCGCTCTGGCAGCGGTATCCCCCTCATTTTTGGCGCCTGGCGTGAGCAGGGGTGGGTAGTGCCTGCTGTCACAGAACAGCTTGAGCCAGAGAGAACAATACTGACGCTCCCATTCGAAAAAATCGGCGATAAAAAATCGGCGATAAACGCAAAAATGAAGGAAACCATTATTGCGTATCTTACCGACAACCCCGAAGCAAAAGCCTCCTCGATTGCTGAGTATATCGGCCTGAAACCGTCTCGCACAAGAGACTATCTGAATGAATTGATTGCAGAAGGAATCGTTGTCGCTGAAGGCAGTAACCGTAACAGAACCTATCGGTTGAAGGCGTAACTGTTCTAATAGAGATATTGTTGAGCATATAAAAGAGCCTACTCAGGATTAAGTCCGTTTTTTGGGACACGTAAGCCTGTAAAATGCTAATATGGGAGATTGCAAAAGTCTCCATAAAACGGAGGTGGCGATAAATGGCAAGAACGATTACTGTAAAGGGCATTGGCAAAGTATCCGCAAAGCCCGATTATGTGGTGTTTTCCATGACTTTGGAATCCAAGCATAAGGATTACGATAAGGCAATGGATATGGCTGCCGACCATATCCAGCAACTCAATGAAACGCTGTGTGGTATAGGCTTTGAAAAGGATTCTGTTAAGACCACGAACTTTAGTGTCCGCACGGACTATGACCGTGTGAAAGACCGCAACGGTAATTATCAGAGCGTATTCCGCGGATATGAAGTGACCCACAATCTGAAACTCGCTTTTGATTTTGATATGGGCAGACTGTCCCAGGCACTTTCCACCATTGCCGGTTGCCTGTCTCATCCGCAGCTTTCGGTGGCATTTACCGTGAAGGATGCAACGGCGATCAACGAGGAGATGCTTCGCTCCGCTACCGCCAATGCAAAGAAAAAAGCCGAGATCCTATGCAAAGTATCCGGTGTTACAATGGGTAACCTCATTGCCATTGACTACAATTGGGGAGAACTGGATATCTCCTCCCATACCCGTTATGAGTGTTGCGAGGACGCTATGCCTTTGATGGCAAAATCCATCGATATCGACCCTGATGATATTGACGTGAGTGACACGGCAACATTTGTATGGGAAATCAAGTAAGGAGGAACACCTCTGTTATGCCTATGAATGAAATGCAAAAGCAGACAAATGCAAATATACAGGCGAAGGCCAATCTGATCTGGGAAATTGCGACCCATCTGGTGGGGCTGTTCAAGCCCCACGAGTACGGCAAGGTCATTCTCCCCATGACCGTACTGAAGCGTTTTGATGACGCTTTGAAGCCTACCAAGGCCGCTGTTGTGGAGATGGCAAAGAAGCTGGACGCACAGCATGTCGAGGGCACTGCCCGTGACGGTATTCTGTGCCGTGTGGCGCAGTACGATTTCTACAACACAAGCAACTATGATTTTGCCAAGCTGATCGCCGACCCCGACAATGTTGAGAGTAACTTCGATGCCTATCTGCAAGGTTTCTCTTCCAACATCAAGGACATTATCGAAAACTTCGACTTTGCTAACACCGTCAAGCTGATGGTCAAAGGTGGCGTTTTGTTCGTGACCCTGCAGGAGTTCAACTCTGCAAAAGCTGATATGTCCCCTGAGAAGATCACTTCCGCAGACATGGGCTACATCTTTGAAGAACTAATTCGGAAATTCTCCGAGTTATGATGAAGAAGCAGGTGCGCACTTCACCAGCCGTGACATTATCTATCTAATGACCGAACTGTTGGTGGCTCCTGAAAAGGCTGAGATCATGGAGGAAGGCTGCACCAAGACAGCCTACGATATGGCTATGGGCACTTCCCAGATGCTTGGTTGTCTGACCGAGCGCCTGCAGGCTATCAGCGAGGATGCTGCTTTGACCTGCTTTGGTCAGGAGTTCAACCCCGAAACTTATGCCATCGCAAAGGCAGATATGCTCATCAAGGGCGGCAACGCATCCGGTATGAAGTACGGTGACACTTTGAGTGACGATGCCTTTACCGGCTATGAGTTCGACTACATCATTTCCAATCCGCCCTTCGGTATCGACTGGAAGCGCGAAAAGACCCAGGTTGAAGCAGAAGCTAAAAAGGGATTTGACGGTCGTTTCGGTCCCGGTCTGCCTGCTATCTCCGATGGTCAGATGCTGTTTATGCTGAACGGCGTGAAAAAGCTGAAACCCGGCTCCGGCAGAATGGCAATCATTCAGAACGGCTCTTCCTTGTTCACAGGTGATGCGGGCTCCGGTGCATCTGAAATCCGCCGCTATGTCATTGAAGGAGATCTGGTAGAAGCCATTATCCAGTTGCCCACAGACCTGTTTTACAACACGGGCATCTCCACCTACATTTGGGTCATCACCAAGGGCAAACCCTTGCACCGCAGCGGCAAGGTACAGCTTATTGATGCCAGTAAGTGTTTTGTGAAGCGTCGCAAAAACATCGGCTCCAAGCGTGTTGACCTGGATGACGCCTGCATTAATCTGATCATCAAGGCATACGAGGGCTTTGCGGACGAGACATACGAAGAAAATGGTCTGGTCGTGGAATCTAAAGTGTTCGAGAATCGTTTCTTCGGCTTTACCAAGGTAACAGTAGAAACTGCTCAGACAGATGAGAATGGAAATCCAATTCTGAAGCGCGGCAAGCGCCAGCCGGTCAAGGGTGCTTCTGATACAGAAATTATCCCCCTGTCCGAAGACCGGGACACCTATATGAAGAAAAATGTCCTGCCCTATAACCCGCTGGCCTACATCGACCCAGCAAAGGATAAAATCGGCTATGAGGTTCCCTTCACCCGGCTGTTCTACAAATTCACACAGCCTACGCCTTCTGCGGAGATTTTTGAGGAAATCAAGGCGTTGGAGGATGAGGAAACAATTCTCATGAAGGAGTTGTTTGGCAATGCGTGAAATGAAGGATGGTGGTGTTCAGTGGATTGGAGAGATACCAGAGAAGTGGGCAATTGTTTCAACAAAATTTTTGTTTACCATTATTTCCGGTGCTACACCTGAAAGCGCAAAATCAGAAAACTGGGATGGAAACATCAGATGGATAACCCCTGCCGATTACAAAACAAAAGATGTGTATGTTGCGGTTGGTAGAAGGAATCTTACACAAATGGGGTTTGATTCCTGCAGTACAAATATGGTTCCAACGGGAAGTATCATCTTTTCAAAGCGGGCACCCATTGGTTCTGTCGCAATAAACAGTGCAGATTTATGCACAAATCAAGGATGCCTCTCCTGTATCAACAAAGGAACCTCTTTTGTAAAGTTCTATTACTATGTTATGTCCATAGCAACAGAACAGTATGAACTATTAGGCTCGGGGACAACATTTAAAGAAATCTCTGCACAGAGCTTCTCTAATTTTATGTTGCCAGTTCCAAGCTACGAGGATCAATTGGCAATTAGTGAATATTTGGACATGAAATGTGCCCAGATTGATACCCTCATTGCCAATGTCCAATCTCAAATTGAAAAGCTGAAAGCCTACAAGCAGAGCATGATTACTGAGGTTGTCACTAAGGGCCTTGACCACACCGTTCCGATGAAGGAGAGTGGAATAGAATGGATTGGACAGATTCCAGAGCATTGGGACATGACAAGAAAACTTGCATTTGTGACTACTGATGGAATCTCTTACGGCATCGTCAAATTGTACGACCCTGATGATGTGAACGGTGTAAAAGTTCTTCGATGCAGCGATGTATTTGTCGGATTTATTCTGCCGGTAATAGCAAAGTTAACACAGTTCAATAAAGTGGATTTGCCAATGCCATTAGCTCCCATAAGACATGATACGGGTTTAGAGAAATCCATAACAACAGATTGCTCACAGTACAGAGAGAAATTTGTGAGCTCCAATTTTATAATATTGGGCAAATAGATATCAGGCATAAGGTTACCTACTTTCTGCAGATAATGAGAGACTCTCTAAGTCGTACTTTCTGCTGGTTTTCATCTACACATTGGCTGGATGTTCTCAACTTCCTAAGTGCATTGACGCTATCTAATTCCCAACCGTGGGTAGTTGCAATATCTGCCAATATCAAGTCAACAGGAATTTCAACTCCTGAATAGGCAGAGGTGCTTACGACAAACCAGAGTTGAGAATTTTGTTTTGCAATTCTATATGATTGCTTTAATACTTCTTCCATATCATAAAAGTAGGAAGAAACCATTTGAGGTATATTGGCATTCCACAAGGTATCTTGTTTGGCTGTGAGTTTTTGTACAATACCTGTTACCCAAGGCGAAGTTGAGCTATCCTTTCTATCCCATTTGCATTGCACATGCGAACGCAGAGTTTGCTTTCTGAGTTGCATTAGTTCGCTATTATCTTTAACGAATTTCCCTAAGAAGAGTTCTGGGCGGTATATATCAGAGTAGTCGAATGAGTTTAAATATGGCGGAGAAAATATAATCAAATCAGCCGAATCGTGTTCTGACGCTTGTAGCAGTTTCCGGGTATCCCCCTGCGTAATATCTCTTGTGCCCTCTAATAGCGGACTTCTTTCTAAATCGGATATCATTTGCAATGCGTTTGCCTTAAAAGTATCTCGCAAGTTCGCGCCAGTATAGTTGAGTGCTTTCCAATTCTTTAAATACCGTAGACATTTTCCATCCTTTTTTGCGTTACAACATTGCATAGCCGATGTGATTAGAGCCAGAAGGAAGAAGTCTTTATATTCAGAAAGAGAAATGTGCTGGTATAGGGCTTCGTATGCCCTGAGTACATCTAAATTAAACAGCCACTTCCCGTTCTCTCCGGAACCAGTAAATGTAGAGACCCCTTCTAAAGGACTCTTCAATCTGAATGGACGTTGAACTAAGATGCGATTTAACTCTTTCGTATAGTCATGAATCGATTTTGTACGTTGTTGGCATTTTGTTTTTCCAACAAAGCTCATAAACGGGTTTACTTCATAGCCTATAGCATTACAACGACTTTGCAATGCTGTGAGTGGACTTGTTCCGGAGCCAGAAAAGGGATCCAGAACAGTGAAGGAAGTTGATTTATTATCCTTCTTGGTCTCTCGTATAGCACGTTCAACCAGAGTTAAACTAAAACCTTCTTTGAATTCATACCAACGATGTCTGGGTTGTTCCATATTGGCGGAAAAATTTGGAATACAATCCTCTCCGTATGAATGTTCCCAAACTGCGTTTATAGTTTCCATGACTTTCACCTTGTACCAATAGATTTTGCGCTGGCATGAGTATATATTACGAAAATATATTTTATCTATTATATCTGGATTTGGTGATTTTGACAATATCTCCTTCTCCGTTTTTCGAAAAAAGATGTCGCTTACTGGAGATAGTTATGTAAATCCCTCAAATCCTGCGCCGCAATAACCAAAGAATAAGAAAAATCCCTCTGAAATCAACGATTTCAGAGGGATTTTGGTCCGAGTAGTGCGGCTCGAACGCACGGTCTCCTGGTCCCAAACCAGGCGCGATACCAACTTCGCTATACCCGGATGCATTATATTATTATAACAGGTCAAAATGCGCATGTCCAGTCCTCTATATAGCTTTTTGCATTTTTGCATTTTATGGAATCCTGCGCTCTAAACGCCATTGAGTGCGTCTTGCACAGATTAAATCTGCTATGTTAGAGTCAGGGCTGTTTCGACCTTTTGTAATTGCGCTGAAGTGTACTCTGTATAAAGGGATGCCTCTATTGTATTCCCATCTTCATCAAAGAATTCAACGGTAAATGCTTTGCCGTTACCGAGTACATCGACAATGGTTCCTTCAGTCCCTGCTTTGACCCCAGTTTCGGGATCATCATTTTTCAAGGTAACGGTATCGAAAAGCTTCAACATGGTTATTTCCTCACAGTCAAAACGAGTATGCGGGGATCACATATTTGCTCCATGC
>OHMX01000986.1_pt1 | contig 10559 bp, 9 predicted proteins | sample 1569471 | NCBI WGS metagenome assembly OHMX01 (sample SAMEA3879547, study PRJEB24766) | human gut metagenome | biome: human-associated habitat; feature: feces | place: USA | collected 1985/1987
GACTACTGTCATGTATGTGGATACGATGGTGAGATCCTCATCAACGATGACGGCGAATGGGAATGTCCACAGTGTGGCAACAAGGATCACAACAAGATGAATGTTACCAGAAGAACCTGCGGTTATCTGGGCGAGAACTTCTGGAACGTGGGCAAGACCAAAGAGATAAAGGCAAGAGTGCTTCATCTATAGTCTTTTATAGAAAAACACTTGATATATTCAGGCAACTGATATAAAATATCAGTATGCATTAATAATTTCAATTGTATGGTCTGCATGTCGTAGAGGGCAACGCAGGCCATACTTTTGTTTTAAGATAAATTTAGAAGGGATCACATTATGAATTACGCAGATATCAAACTATTTGATGTGGCAAACGGAACCGGCGTCAGAGTGTCTGTATTTGTATCCGGCTGCACACACCACTGCAAGAACTGTTTCAACCCTGACACATGGGATTTCGGCTATGGCAAGCCGTTCACGGATGTGGAGATCAACCACATAATAGATAGTTGCAAGGAGGACTATATAGCAGGTCTCTCCCTGCTCGGCGGAGAACCTATGGAATATGTGAACCAGCAGGGGCTTCTTCCTCTGGCAAGAAAGTTCAAGGAGACCTACCCTGACAAGACCATCTGGTGCTACACCGGTTATACATTTGAAACCGATCTCTTAGACCGCATGTGTAATGAATGGGAGTATACAAAAGAACTTCTCTCCTACATTGACGTCCTTGTGGACGGAGAATTCATAGACGAACAGAAGGATCTGTCACTGAGATTCAAGGGCTCAAGGAACCAGCGTATCATAGATGTACCAAAGTCCTTGAAGACAGGCACCACAGTCCTGTGGGATGAAAGCGGAAAGTATTTTAAATAAAAGAAAAGCGGTCTGGCACACCATTAAAATGATGATGCCCGGCCGCTTTTTTGTTACTTTCCTGTTGAACCGAATCCGCCGGCTCCTCTGACTGTATCGCTGAGCTCGTCCACCTGATGGAATGCTCCAACGATATAAGGAGCGATCACAAGCTGTGCTATTCTCTCCTCAGGCTCAACCGTCTGTGCCTGAGTTCCGTGATTGTGGAGTGCAACCATGATTTCCCCTCTGTAATCCGCATCCACAACTCCAACCTTATTGGCCGGTGCAAGCCCCTTCTTGGATGCCAGACCGCTTCTCGCATACACAAGTCCTGCAAATCCCTCAGGTATCTCCATTGCTATACCCGTGTGAACCATCACCGTCTGTCCCGGCTCTATAGTAATCGCCTCATCAAGACACGCATACAGATCCGCCCCCGCTGCGTACTCTGAACCGTATGTCGGTATGACTGCCTTTTCATCCAGCTTCTTAATATTGATATCGTATACTGTTGCCATCTTTCTTCTCCTCTTATTCGTCAAATTTTATCTTGTTGTACACATCCATATCCACACTCTTACTGTATGAATATCCGCTGTCCAGCTCATCTATCCAGTCCTTCATAAGGTTGTCATAGTATTCCGCATCAGCGGCATCCGTGAGCTTCTTCTTGTTCTCGGCCGTAGCCTTCTCATCCGTAATGCTTATCATCTGGAATATATGATAACCATACTCAGTCTCCACCACCGTGGATACCTCGCCATCCGACATGCTGTACAGTATGTCCAGCGTATCCTGGCCATAGGTGCTCAATATATCATCCCTGCTCATCGTATGTGTTCCCGCATACTTAAGCTCCTTTGCGCTTCCAAGGAATGATATATCCATATCTGTGCCATCCGAGGCTTCCTCTATGGATTCATATGCCTCATCCGCCTTTTTCTTCTGCTCATCTATCTTGTCCTGTGAGTACAGGGTGATATTTCCATAATCGTCCTCCGAGTAGCACTCAAAGAACATGTCATAAAATGTACTCATCCTGGCCTGCTCATCGGATATCTCCGTGGAGCTCTGCTTCATCACATAATCATATATCTTGTCTGCCAGTGCGCTCTCACGCAAAACTCTCTTAACCGTATCGAGTTCAAGTCCAACCTCTGCGATCTGGGCATCAGTCAATTTGTCATAGAACTCTTGCGCCGCCGTATCCTGATCCTTCTGCTCGCTTGCAGTCAGGCTTATGCCGTACTCCCCGGATTTGGTTATAAGTGTCTTGGTCTTTATGAGCTTTGATATCGCCTGACGCCTTGCTGCATCCACGGCATCCATCTCCAGACCATCATCAGTCACTATGCTCTGTTTCCACACGTCACTGCCATACTTTGATTCGTACTCCTCCTTCACAGTCTGGGCATAAATATACACCTCGTCTATCTCTATGTTCTGCCCGTTGTATCTGAGAACTACCTCCTTGCCAGTCTCCTCAGTGGCATCACTGCCACATCCAGTCACGGCAAATGCACATATGAGCGCCAGCAGCACACACAACCATCTCTTCAACTGAACCGCACCTCCTTATCTTTGTATTCTCCTGTCTGTATATTTCTAACTCACTATCTATGCTTTGTTATCCACACTGTCTTCTTCACTGTGGGTCATTATCAACATCTGGGACATATCCGCCACGACAAATTCCGCCTTTCTGAGAAGATCATTTTTCTCCTCCCGTCCAAGCTTCAATATAAACTCAGGCTTTGCCCCCATGACAAATTTCATCCTGCCTGAATAACTCTTAACGAGCTCATCTATCCCATCTACATTTATGTCAGCCCTGTTGTACATGACAAATCTCAGGTCTCCGTCCTTGTACCATATACGGGTTATGAAGCAGATATTTGCATTTGCCCTTAACAGTGCCACATCAAGAAGATTCATTGTCTCGTCAGGGATGTCGCCAAATCTGTCAATGAGCTCATCCACTATGTCATTGTACTCATCCTCATTCTTGATGAGGGATATTCTCTTACAAAGCTCCAGCTTGACAAAGTCGTTTTTGACGTACGTCTCAGGGATGAACGAATCCACCGGAAGGTCTATCTCCGTCTCGTATTCATGGAAAACCTTCTCGCCGCGGAGCTCCCTGACCGCATCATTAAGCATCTTGCAGTAAAGGTCATAGCCCACGACCTCATAGTTGCCCGACTGACTCTCGCCCAGGACGCTTCCCGCACCTCTGATGTTGAGATCCGCCTTGGACACCTTGACTCCCGAGCCGAGGTCCGTATATTCTTTTATCGCTCTAAGTCTCTTCTCAGCGACCTCGGATATCATCTTGTTGCGCCTGTAGAACATAAATGCAAATGCACTTCTGTCCGAGCGACCAACTCTTCCGCGTAACTGGTAGAGCTGTGCCAGACCAAACAGGTTAGCGTCGTGTATGATTATGGTATTTGCATTCGGTATATCAAGTCCGGTCTCTATGATGGTCGTGCATACAAGCACGTCTATCTCCTTTTTGTTGAACCGGTACATGATGTCCTCCAGCGTGCGGCCATCCATCTGTCCATGGGCAAACTCTACATTTGCATATGGCACGAGGCTTCTCACATCATCCGCAAATCTCTCTATGCCTTCGACCCTGTTGTACACATAGTATACCTGACCATGCCTTGCAAGCTCTCTGGCAATCGCCTCCCTGGCAAGCTCCCTGTCATATTCCATGACATAGGTCTGTATCGGCCTCCTGTCCACTGGAGGCTCCTCAAGCAGGCTCATGTCTCTGATTCCAACAAGACTCATATGGAGTGTTCTCGGGATAGGCGTCGCCGTCAGTGTCAGAACATCCACATTGGTCTTCATCTCTTTTATCTTCTCTTTGTGATTTACACCGAATCTCTGTTCCTCATCTATTATGAGAAGTCCCAGATTCTTGAACTCCACATCCTTTGAGAGCAGCCTGTGGGTTCCTATGACTATGTCCACCTTGCCCTCTTTCAGCTCTCTGAGTGTAGATTTTATCTCCTTCTGGGTACAGAATCTACACAACAGTCTCACCGTCACTGGATAATCCTTCATTCGCTCTGTGAACGTCTCATAATGCTGCTCGGCAAGGATCGTGGTCGGCACAAGATACGCAACCTGTTTGCTGTCACCGACAGCCTTGAACGCAGCACGGATCGCCACCTCAGTCTTGCCAAATCCAACGTCTCCGCACACCAGTCTGTCCATGATCTTATGGCTCTCCATGTCCGCCTTGACATCCTCTATGGCCTTTAACTGATCGTCAGTCTCAGTATAAGGAAATGTCTCCTCGAACTCCTTCTGCCACTCGGAATCAGGAGAATAGGCAAAGCCTTCCCTCGCCTGTCTCTCTGAGTACAGCTTTACAAGATGCTGAGCCACCTCGCTGACATGGCCCTTAACCTTGTTTCTTACCTTCTGCCACTCACTGCCACCGAGTCTGTTGATCTTCGGGGCTCGGCTCTCCTTGCTCCTGTACTTCTGGATCCTGTCCGTCTCGGAAGCCAGGACATATAATTTGCCGCCCTCAGCATACTCGATAACCAGATAGTCCTTCAAGGCGCCGTCGACCTCTATCTTCTCAAGCCCACGATAGATACCTATTCCGTACTTCTCATGGACCACATAATCGCCCACGCTCACATCCGAGAATGACTTTACTATCTCCCCGGCACGCGGCAGCTTCTTCCTCGAAGCCTGCGAATGTGATGTCTTGCTGGAGAACACATCTCCCTCACTGACCACGATGAGCTTCATCTCCGGGATCATAAAACCGGCTCTGAGCCTTCCCGGCATGACCGCCATCTCTCTGGCAGCCAGAGCTTTGTCCGGGTCGTTCAGGTAATGACATATGACGTCATTGTCCATGAGGTTATCGACCATTCTCTTCGCACCGACCGATGATGGCGATACGAACAGGACGCTGTATTTGTCCTTCTTCCATTTCTTGATATCAGTAACCAGCGCATCAAAATTGTTCCTGTAGCTGTGAACCTCCCTGCTCTCGATCTCCACGCGGTGAGCATACTTTACACGGTCATCCTCACCCACAAATGAGTCAAAGCCCACAACCTTGTAGCGTCTGCATTTTTCCAGGACATCATCATAAGTGAACAGAACCTTCATCTGCCCCGGGAGGATATATCCCCCCTCCAGCCTGTGCGTCAGGCTGCTAAGAAAACTCTTCTCACTGCCATCCGCCTTCTCCGTGACCTTCTTCGTCTCATCTATGAAAATGTACGCATCCTCCGGCAGGCAGTCCACCAGAGACACCGTGTCACTGTAGAAATAATCAACATAGCTGTCCACTCCGTATATCGCACTGAACTCCGTGAGCTGTTCCTTCAGCGTGGCTATCTCGCCCTTTATCCTGGCATACGCCTCCGTCTGAAATGAATCCTTAAGCTTCTTCGCATACGGCTTCAGCTCTGCCTCCAGCCTGTGTATACCTCTGTCGATCCTCTCCTTTGAAAGCACCATCTCTCCCGCGGGATAAATTACAAGTTCATCCACATTCTCTATGGATCTCTGACTCTCCGCATCAAATGTCTTGATGGTATCGACTTCATCGTCCCACATGTCTATTCTGTATGGACATTCCTCAGTCAGCGGAAATATGTCCACGATACCGCCTCGTATGGCAAATTGTCCCGGCTCCTCCACACTGTCAGTTTTTTCATAACCAAGGTCCACCAGCTTGCCCTTGAGCTCATCCAGATCAAGAGACTGTGCCGCATGGATATTTATCACGTATTTTTTCATATAGGACAGTGCAGGTATCTTGTCATACATTGCATCTACCGTGGCTATGATCGTACATGGTTCTCCCGTTGCCAGACGCCGAAGGACCTCCATGCGCCGTCTGGTTATGGCATTGCCGTGGACATCTGCACTGAAGAACAGAATATCCTTTGCAGGATACATATATACATCCCTTCCGTAGAACTTCATATCGCTGTACAGCTCCTCCGCACGCCTGTCGTTATATGTCAGTATCAGGCGCACCGATGCGTCATCACCGAAGCCCTGCATCATGAATACTCTGTCCGTGCCCTCGCCCGTCGTACCTGTCACATTCTCCGGATGCAAGCCACTCCTTCAACTCTGTATATATATTCAGTTTTTCAAATGGCTCACCAAGTACACGTATCATTCTTCATCACTCTCAATTAAACTTATTCATAGCTGCAACTGTGCCATCCGCCAGTATGGTCTCCACCGCATCGCAGGCATTACCACAGCTCTCTCTTATATTCGCCAGATCTTCCTTTCCAAATCTCGACAACACATAATCAGCCAGATCCATGTGATCCGGCTTTTTGCCAACACCCACTCTGATCCTGACAAATTCCTGGCTGCCAACGTGCTGTATGATATTCTTCATACCGTTATGACCGCCGGCGCTTCCCTTCTGTCTGATCCTGAGCTTGCCGACGTCAAGATCTATGTCATCGTACACGACTATCAGATCTTCAACCGTACATTTGTAGAAGTCCATTATCGCCCTTACGCTCTCTCCGCTGAGATTCATAAATGTCTGAGGCATGGCGAGTATGACCTTCTCTCCGTCTATTATACCCTTTCCTATAAGTGCCTTATGCTTTGCAGTGTCTATCCTTATATTATGTCTCTCTGCCAGCTCATCCAGAACCGCAAATCCTACATTGTGTCTTGTTCCGGCATATTTCGCACCGGGATTGCCAAGTCCAACTATGATCTTCATTTGGTCTCTCCATTTTCCTCCACCCAGGTGGATCGTTCTATTGTTATCTGTTCTCCATGATCTTCTCAGCATCTGCAAGCTGCTCCAGGGTGTTGACTCCTCTTATCTGGTCAGCATCGTCCATCGGAACAGCGGAAGCCGGAAGCCCCATTTTCTTTATTATCTCTATCGCATCCGGAAGATAATACTCTCCCTGGGCGTTGTCATTTGATATCTGTGACAGTGCGTCCTGAAGTGCTGCGCAGTCAAATATATACATGCCCGAGTTAACTTCCTTCACAGCCTGCTCCGCTTCGTCAGCATCCTTCTGCTCCACGATCTTTGCCAGGCTGTCACCGTCCCTTATGATCCTTCCATATCCAAATGGATCATCAAGCATCGCCGATATTACGGTTACACCATTCCCGCTCTCCTTGTGGAAATCAAGTGCTTTTCTGAGTGTATCCCCTGTCACAAGCGGGGTATCTCCACAGAGTATGATCACATCCCCATCACGTCCAATAAAATCTGCAGCGCACTTTACCGCATGACCTGTTCCGAGCTGCTCCTCCTGAAGCGCATAGTCAACCTTCACATCGTTGACACTGGCAGCTATGGCTGACTTCACCTCGTCTGCCTTGTATCCAACGATCACACACACCTCGTCTGCACCCGCCTGGCGCGCCGCTTCTATAGAATAATATACCATCGGTTTCCCCATCACCTGATGAACTACCTTTGGCTTATCTGACTTCATTCTTGTTCCCTTGCCTGCCGCAAGTATAACTGATTTTACCATTATTATATCCTCCATATTCTATCTGGATCTAAACAGATACATTCTACTTTATACTATATTTTTTTACAAGACCATATAAAAAGAGCCAATGCTATCAGCTTGGTGACTTACGCCTCTAGCACTGGCTCTGAATGTCTATTTGAGACTGGTATTACTCTTCCAAAGATTCCTGATACTTTGAAAGAATCATACTCTGCAGACGCTCTCTTGTAGCTGTATTGATCGGATGAGCGATATCTCTATATTCTCCATCCGCTGCCTTTCTACTCGGCATCGCGATGAACATGCCCTTCTCACCCTCGATGATCTTGATGTCATGCACAACAAACTCGTCATCGATCGTAATAGAAACAACCGCCTTCATCTTGCCTTCCTTCTCAACACTTCTGATCCTGATATCAGTTATCTGCATCTGAATTACCCCCTTAACCCTGACACACATTGCGATCCCACACGCAACTGTCATTTGTACTACTTATACCGTATGCATCCTACAACGCATATCTGAAATCCTTCTCCACTATTACCTTGATGTCCTCAGGTGTTCCCTGATGTACTGTGTTCGCGCGGAGTGTATCCCTGCTCTCCACGATACAATTCTCGATGATGGAATTATCACCGATGTTGACATCGTTAAGTATGATCGAGTTCCTGATCACACAGTTATTTCCAATGTATACCTTCTTGAATATAACTGAGTTCTCAACGGTTCCGTTGATGATACAACCGCTTGCTATCAAGCTGTTATTTACCACCGCATCTGCATTGTACTTTGCTGGTGGGAGATCATCCACTCTTGAGTAGATATCCGGATGCTGTTTGAAGAAGAAGTCTCTTACGTCCTTCTTGAGGAAATCCATATTAGCTCTGTAATATGACTCCTTTGTTCCTATGTTTCTCCAGTAGCTGTCCATCTTGTATCCGTAAATTCTCTTGACACCCTTATATCTCACGAGAATATCTCTTACGAAATCATTTCTTCCCTCGTTGGCACATGTCTCAAGAAGTTCGATGAGCTGTCTTCTTCTTATGACATATACACCTATGGAAACCGTGTTGGTTCCTGCCACAAGAGGCTTCTCCTCGAAGTCTATGATCCTGCCATCCTCGTTCATCTTGATAACACCAAATCTGTTGATGTCATCCTCGCCCGGTGCCATATCCTTGCATACAACCGTGATATCTGCACCATTGCTTATATGCTCCTCAAGAACCTTGTTGTAGTCAAGCTTGTAGATACCGTCTCCTGAAGCGATAACTACATATGGCTCATGGCTCTCCTTGAGGAACTTGATATTCTGATAAAGTGCATCTGCTGTTCCCTTGTACCAGTAGCTGTTAGCTGCTGTGATGGTAGGTGTGAAGATGAACAAACCTCCCTGCTTTCTTCCGAAATCCCACCACTTGCTTGAGTTCAGATGCTCATTCAGTGATCTTGTGTTGTACTGTGTGAATACCGCTACCTTCTGAATATGAGAATTGGTCATATTGGAAAGTGCGAAATCAATTGCTCTGTAGCTTCCTGTGATAGGCATGGCTGCAACGGCTCTCTTTGCTGAAAGATCTCCCAGCTTATTGCTGTTACCACCTGCCAGAATAATTCCTAATGCTCTCATGTCTACTCACCTGCCTTTATAATACTACCGCCACTCGGAAGTGTTCCGTCCGGATAATCCGAAGGATCTGTGTCACCGAATATTGCAGTGTTCTTACCTATTGTTACGCCCTCAGGTATAACTGAGTTCTCACCTATAGTAACAAGGCCAAATGCGTAGATATTAGGCTTCATCTCATTGACAGCTTCCTCACCAACTCCAAGCTTGGCATTTGCACCAACCTTGACATTCTCGGCAATGATTCCCTTTTCAACATAGGCACCAGCTTCGATCGTAACCCCATTCATTATAATCGAATCCTTAACGACCGCACCCTCTCCTATGGTTACACAAGAGCCTATAACTGAATTCTCAACGGTTCCGTATATCTCGGTTTCCTCTCCGATGATACACTTGGATACCTTTGCCGCTTCATCTATGTACTGAGGTGGTATGGCGTCTGTCTTCGTATATATCTTCCAGAATTCCTCATACAGATTGAACTCAGGAACTATGTCGACAAGCTCCATGTTGGCCTCCCAGTATGAACCGAGAGTTCCTACATCCTTCCAGTATCCCTTGAAATCGTATGCACATATCTTGTTGCCGTTCTCATGGCAGTATGGAATAATATGCTTACCGAAATCGCATCCCGGCTGATCCTTCATGGTAACAAGTGCCTCGCGGAGGATCTTCCAGTTGAATATGTATATACCCATGGAAGCCTTGTTGCTTCTTGGGTTCTCCGGCTTCTCCTCAAACTCTGAGATGATGCCGTCATCATTCGTTATAACTACTCCGAATCTGCTTGCCTCCTCCCATGGAACCTGGTATGTGGCAAGTGTCACATCCGCATTCATGGACTTGTGATAGTCAAGCATGTGTTCATAATCCATCTTGTAGATATGATCACCGGAAAGTATGAGAACATAGTCTGGATTGTAATAATCTATGAACTCTATGTTCTGGTAGATAGCGTTGGCAGTACCTGTGTACCACTCGCTGTTGTTGCTCTTCTCGTATGGTGGAAGCACTGTGACACCACCAATGTTTCTATCGAGATCCCAAGGAATGCCGATTCCGATATGCTGGTTAAGTCTGAGTGGTCTGTACTGTGTAAGTACACCTACTGTGTCAATCCCCGAGTTGATACAGTTGCTCAGTGGGAAATCGATTATCTTGTATTTGCCGCCAAATGCTACCGCTGGCTTGGCAAGCTTGGATGTAAGAACCCCAAGACGGCTGCCCTGTCCACCAGCAAGGAGCATGGCGATCATTTCTTTTTTAATCATGTAAGTCACCTCTCCATGCAAAATTATAAAGACATTATACCATCCTTTTTATAATAATCAAAGTTTTTTATGCATTTTCACAAAAAAAATGCGCATTTTTCGATTTTTTTAAACATTTTTTACTCAGGGTATATATGACAAATGATGTATTTTGTCAGTATCAGGCGATATTTTTTAGTTATTACTTACTTACACTCAATTACATTTCTCATATTTTTCTTATATATTATGTAATTTTCATTTTGCAAACGGATATCTTTTTCATATAATGACTATATCGGAAGAAAATC
>OHMX01000987.1_pt1 | contig 10553 bp, 7 predicted proteins | sample 1569471 | NCBI WGS metagenome assembly OHMX01 (sample SAMEA3879547, study PRJEB24766) | human gut metagenome | biome: human-associated habitat; feature: feces | place: USA | collected 1985/1987
TTTTTCGATATTGTTCAATTTTCAAGGTCCTGTGCGCCTCAGCCTTAGCGGCTGATAGCTTGTACATTTTAGCACGTTTGTATTAGAATGTCAAGCACTTTTTTGAAGATTTTTTGAAGTTCTTAGAAGAACCAATCGACCTTCGTCACTTTTCATCCGTTTTTTCTGAAGCGTTCGTGTCAGACATCCGCCTGACAGTAATGTATTTTAGCACAGACTCAGACAAAAAGCAAGCCCTTTTTTTACATTTTTCAAGAAAAGCCCTATTTTCGTTTGCACGGCTCATTCCAATAACCGCTCCCGCATTTTGCGCAGGATCTTGCGTTCCCGCCGGGAGATCTGGACCTGCGTGGTATGCAGCACTTTTGCCGTCTCACTCTGGGTGCGGTTGGCATAGAACCGCAGACGGATCAGGAGCCGGTCCTCTTCCGGCAGACTTTCCAGCACCTCGGCCAGGCCGATCTTATCCGCAAGTTCTTCCTCCGGGGATTCCACCGGGATATCTATCTGCCGGTCATTGTTCTCCCCTTCCGGGGTCAGGCTCAGGGCGGGCTGTGCAGCCTGGATCGCAAGCGTGATGTTCTCCACGCTCTCCCCCAGCTCTTCTGCCAGTTGAGAAAGGGTCGGCTCGGTGCCGCAGAGCTTCCTGTGATGTTCCCGCGCCGCATTGACCCGCAGCCCCAGTTCTTTTAAGGAGCGGCTGACCTTGACTGTGCCGCCCTCCCGGAAGAGCTTTTTGATCTCGCCCAGGATCACTGGCACTGCATAGGTAGAAAAGCAGACCCCGCGTCCTTCATCAAAGCCGTCGGTCGCCTTGACCAGTCCCATACAGCCCGCCCCATAGAGATCATCGTATTCAATGCCCCTGCCCCGGAAGCGTCCGGCACAGGCGTGTACCAGCCCGAGGTTCTGTTCAATGAATGCACTGCGCCGGATCTTGTCCGTTACCATGGTATTCCCTCATTTCCTTTTATGTAGAGGGCTTTTCCTCCAGATGCTTTGTCAGAATGACCCGGGTGCCCCGGCCGGGAGCGGAGCGCACACTGACTTTATCCATAAAGCTCTGCATGACCGCAAAACCGAGACCGGAGCGCTCCTCCGGGTTGCCGGTGGTGAAGAGCGGCTCCATCGCTCTGGGGATATCCGGGATGCCGACCCCTTTGTCTGCGATCACGATTCTGACCACCCGCCCCGGATAAACGGAGACTGTCATGGTGATGGGTCCCACCCGGTCGGGGTAGGCGTGGACGATGCAGTTGGTGACGGCTTCGGATACCGCCGTTTTCAGGTCAGCCAGCTGGGGCACGGTGGGGTCATACCGGGCCAGAAAAGCCGCTGCCGCACCGCGGGCATACGCTTCGTTGACGCTGAGGGAATCAAATTGGATCCTGGTCGTGTTTTCCGCTTTCATCTTCATTCCTCCTGTCCTGTATCCGTGCAGGGGATATTGGCCAGCCGCAGAACGCGGCGCAGCTGCTCCGGGGCGTGCTGGATACGCAGGGTTCCGCCCAGACTGCGGGCGCAGCGCTGGCGGCCCAGAATCAGCCCCACCCCGGACGAATCCATAAACCCAACCCCGCCCAGATCGAGCACCAGTGTTTTGGGGGTGCGGGCCAAAAGGGCATCGTCCAGCTGGATGCGCAGGTTCTGTGCTGCATCGTGGTCGATTTCACCTGCCAGATAGGCATAGAGCAGATCGTCCGCCGCACTGAATGTAACTGTTGCCATTTTCTGTCCTTTCCTTGCGTGAATCGCTCAGGCTTGTCCGGCCTGCCGGAGGCTTCCCCTTTCCGGGAGGTCGGCAGTGCGAGACATTGATTGAGCGGTTTCTTCTAAAATAAAAAGAGCCTGTACACGTTTCCATCAGTGTACAGGCTCTTCCGGGCATATTTTAGAAAAGGGTGTCGCTTACTTTTCAGCCAGCAGATCGGCAGCTTCCAGTGCGATGGCTTCGCCGCCGCAGATCAGCAGGCCGCGGCGGCTGTTGGCCCGGGCAAGCTCCACGGCTTCGGCCAGGCTCCCGCAGAGCTCGGCATCAAAGTGGTAGCGTGCCTTTTCCAGCAGGCGCTCGGTCATGGCGGCATCTGTACCCGCCGGGGGAACGAGGAACACCTTATCAAAGGGATTCTCGCTCATGCCGGGCATGGTGGTACGGTCTTTTTTCTGGGTCTCAGCCGTCAAGCCGCTTTCCAGCGCGGAGAAGAAGGCCTCGGCTCCTTCTTCCTCTGCCAGACCGATGACAGCGCTCAGGTGGCGCACCTTGGCCATGTTCAGGACGTGGAGCAGGGCAATGGCCTGCTGCGGGGTGCGGCAGGCATCCAGCACCACCAGCGGGCGCTGGGAGAGGACCCGGATGCTGCTGCGGTTCTCCACAGCGGCCAGACCTTCCAGAATGGCTTCATCGGGGATGTCATAGCCCTTTTTGCAGAGGGCCAGGGCCAGCTCCACCGCAATGGCGGCACTGCCCGCCGCGTGACGGCCCAGGAAGGCCAGCGGCACGGTATAGCCGCCGTAGTCCACACGGCTGGCGAACTTTTCGGCTTCGAGGAAGGTGATATCATCGGGGTCCGGCACGACCAGCTCACAGTCTGCCTTACCGGCGGCCACGATGAGCTCACTGACCACAGCCTTGGGCTGCTCAGGCGCGGTGACGCAGATGCTGCCCTTGCGCATGACACCGGCCGCCAGCGCGGCGGAGCGCTCCAGTGAGGCGCTGATGCCGTCCGGGCCGATGGAGGTGACCGCACAGACCGGCATCTTGGGCAGGGCCTCGGCAAGTCCCGCATCGGGCAGTTCCACCACGGCCAGCGCACAGCCTGCCTCGCCAAAGCAGCGGGCAGCGGCAGCCAGCTCGGCAGCCGCACGGGGCAGGGTCTCCCGGGCGCTCAGGATCTCGGCGGCCTGTGCAAGCAGCTCCGGTGCCACAGGCTCCCCATTCACCCGGATGCGGGCAGAGAGCGGCTCACAGCCTGCGTGGTAGCTGCCGGTAACGAGACCGGCAGCTCTGAGCACCGCCGCCGTGAGGGCGGCGGCAGTCGTTTTGCCAGCCGTACCGGCTACGCCCAGATAATCCACCCGGCCTGCCTTGGCAGAAAGGGCTTCCTGCAGCTGCCGGGTCGGGGCAAAGCCCTCGGGCAGAGATACAAAATAGGCATTTGCCTGTTCAATGGTCATTGCGTCAAACCTCGTTTCGATGTTGATAGAGAATGATGCACATCCGGACAAGCCCCAGCAGGATGAGCCCCACCAGCAGGCCGGTCATCACACCGGAAAAATCGATCCAGATATCGGTGACCTGGCCGCTGCGGCCCGGCACAAAGAGCTGGATGGTCTCATCGGTCAGGGCTGTGAGCAGGCCGCCCAGCATGGGCCAGGACACATGCTTGAAGAAATGCCGGGTGTACACCCGCAGGCAGAGCATGAGCAGGAAGCCTTCCAGCAGATACTCGCAGAAATGCGCCAGCTTGCGCACGATGTGATCCGTCAGGCGCTGGGCAAGGGCCGGATGGCCCAGACGGCGCAGCACTCCCTGCAGCAGGGCAAGCACCCGGCCGCTGGAGCCCTGAGAGACCTCGCCGATCTTCATGGAATTGGAAAAGATGAACACGATGCAGCCAATGAGGGCAAGAGTAAAGAGCACCCGCCCTGCAGCGACCCACGGAAAAGCGCGCTGTGCGCTGCTATGACGACCCCCGCTCAAATCAGCCCAGAGCCTTGATGCTCTGCTCGATGTTGGCCAGCTTGCTCTGGCTGTTGGTGCGCTTTGCGCGGATCTCTTCCACCAGAGCTGCGGGGGCACGCTCCACGAACTTGGGGTTGGCCAGCTGGTTCTCGAACATGGCCAGTTCCTTCTCGGCCTTGGCCTTTTCCTTGTTCAGGCGGGCCAGCTCCTTCTCGCGGTCGATCAGCTCCATCATGGGGATAAAGCCGCGGGCAGTGTGGGTGGACACCTGCACCATGCCATCGGTGCTGCCCTCGTACTTTTCCGTAAAGGTCACGTCGGTGGCAAAGGCAAACTTTGCCAGATAGACCTCTGCATTCCGGAAGGGAGCAGGATCAGCCGTCTCGATGATCATACTGGTCTTTTTGGCAGGATGGACATTCATCTCGGTGCGCATGGTGCGGACTGCCTTGATGTAGTCCATGACCTTTTCAAAGGCTTCCTCTTCGTCGGCCCAGTTGTGAGCTTCGTCAAAGGTGGGCCAGCTCTGGGTCATGATGGTCTCGGCAGAGCCGGGCAGAGCCTGATACAGCTCCTCGGTGATGAAGGGCATGAAGGGATGCAGCAGCTTGAGGGCCTTGTCCAGCACATACACCAGCACACGGCGGGCGGTATCGGCCTGCTGTGCATCGCCGGAGTTCAGGCGGGGCTTTGCGATCTCAATGAACCAGTCGCAGTAGACATCCCAGATGAAGCTGTTGATCTTGGCAGCGGCCAGACCCATCTCGAAGTGGTCGAGGTTGTCGGTCATGGCACCGGCCACCTGATTCAGCTTGGTCAGCACCCACTTGTCGCTCATGTCCAGCTTGCTCTCCTCGGGCAGGCCGGGCTGGAAGTCCTCGGGCAGGTTCATCAGGACGAAGCGGGTGGCGTTCCACAGCTTATTGGCAAAGTTGCGGGCAGCCTCCACCTTCTTTTCGCTGTAACGCATATCGTTGCCGGGGGTGGAGCCGTCCAGCAGCATGAAGCGCAGTGCATCCGCGCCGTACTGGGCAATGACCTCCAGCGGGTCGATGCCGTTGCCCAGGCTCTTGGACATCTTGCGGCCCTGGCTGTCGCGGACGATGCCGTGGATGCAGACAGTGTCGAAGGGGGCCTTGCCGGTGTAGGCCAGGCCGGAGAAGATCATGCGGCTGACCCAGAAGCCGATGATATCATAGCCGGTGACCAAGGTGTTTGTGGGGTAGAAATACTTCAGGTCCGCGCTGTCCTCGTTGGGCCAGCCCAGAGTGCTGAAGGGCCACAGAGCGGAGGAGAACCAGGTATCCAGCGTATCGGGATCCTGGGTGAAGTGGCTGCCACCGCACTTGGGGCAGGTGCAGGGCATCTCTTTGGCGACCACGGTCTCGCCGCAGTCATCGCAGTAGAAGGCCGGGATCTGGTGGCCCCACCACAGCTGACGGCTGATGCACCAGTCGCGGGTACCCTTCATCCAGTTGAGGTAGTTCTTGGTAAAGCGCTCGGGCACGAACTTGATCTCGCCCTTCTCCACGCTCTCGATGGCGGGCTTTGCCAGAGGCTCCATCTTGACGAACCACTGCTTGGAGACCATGGGCTCGATGGTGGAGTGGCAGCGGTAGCAGGTGCCCACCTCGTGCTTCAGGGGCTCGATCTCCTTCAGGAAGCCGCCCTCCTTCAGGTCTGCCAGAATGGCCTTGCGGGCCTCGAGGGTGGTCATGCCGGCGTACTTGCCGCAGTCCAGCACCTCGGGCTCGTTCACGGTGTTCTTGCCTGCGGCAAACAGTGCATCGGCAGCGGCCTTATCGGCAGCACCGGTCATGTGGCCGTCGTAGGTGAACACCCGGACGATGGGCAGATCATGGCGCAGACCCACTTCAAAGTCGTTGGGGTCGTGGGCGGGGGTGATCTTGACGACACCGGTGCCCTTGGTCATATCAGCATGCTCGTCGCAGACGATGGGGATTTCCTTGTTCAGCAGGGGCAGAACAACATGGCAGCCGTGGAGGTGGGCATAGCGGGGATCCTCGCCGTTAATGGCAACAGCGGTATCACCCAGCATGGTCTCGGGGCGGGTGGTTGCCAGCTCCAGCATCTCGCCGGTCTCCTTGACCGGGTAGAGCAGGTGCCAGAAATTGCCGTCCTTTTCCTCGTACTCCACCTCAGCATCCGAGATGGAGGTGTTGCAGTGGGGGCACCAGTTGACCATGCGGTTGCCGCGGTAGATCAGGCCCTTATCATACAGGCGCACAAACACTTCTTTCACGGCGTCGGAGCAGCCCTCGTCCATGGTAAAGCGCTCACGCTGCCAGTCGCAGGAGCAGCCCAGCTTTTTCAGCTGGCTGACAATGCGGCTGCCATAAGTGTTTTTCCATGCCCAGGCGCGCTCCAAAAAGCCATCGCGGCCCAACATTTCTTTGGTCAGGCCCTCCTCGCGCATGGCGGCAACCACCTTGGCTTCGGTGGCAATGGAAGCATGGTCGGTGCCCGGCACCCACAAAGCGGCATAGCCCTGCATACGCTTGTAGCGGGTCAGGATATCCTGCCAGGTTTCGTCCATGGCGTGGCCCATGTGCAGCTGGCCGGTGACGTTGGGGGGCGGCATGACGATGGAAAAAGGCTTCTTGTCCGGGTTCGGCTCCGCCTTGAAGCAGTTGCCGTCCATCCACAGCTTGTAAATGCGGGATTCCACGTCCCGCGGGTCGTAGACCTTGGGCAGTTCTTTCATTTTTGTACTCCTTCTTCGGTATTTGGCAAAACAAAAAGTCCGCTCCGTTTTGCCAGTGCAAAACAGGGCGAACATATAAGTCCGTGGTACCACCTGTATTCGGGTTAGACCCGCTCTCATGGGTGCAGAGACACCCCGTCCCGGTAACGGAGGACAAACCGTCGCCGCCTACTGTCAGTTCAGCGCGAAGCTCAGGGACGACTTGGGCGGCGCGTCACGGGTGCTTACACCTGCCGCACCCTCTCTTCGCATTCGCTGACCGCCTACTGCTTCCCGTCATCGCCATTTTCGTATGGGGGAAGTATACTATATTCGAAAAAAAATGTCAAGAGGGAGACGGATCGGAGCCGCCTCCCCCCTGTTGATGTATTTTCAGCGTTTGTTGGAACGGATCCAGATACCCTGCTTTTCCGCGTTGGCGATCAGCTCGTCGCGGAACATGGGGTGGGCGATGGAGATCAGCTTCTCCGCACGCTCCCACGTGGAGCAGCCCACCAGACTCACGCCGCCATACTCGGTGACGATGTAGTACGCCTGGCTGCGGGGGTCGGTGACGATGTCGCCGGGGGACAGCAGCGGGTTGATGCGGGACTTGACGTTGCCCTGCTTATCCGTGAAGGAGGAGGTCAGGCAGATAAACGCCTTGCCGCCGCGGGACAGTGCCGCGCCCTCCAAGAAGTCCAGCTGACCGCCGGTGCCGCTGATCTGGCGGATGCCGGAGCTTTCGGCGCAGATCTGACCGTACAGATCCACGGAAATGCAGTTGTTGATGGAAACGAAGTTGTCCTGCTTGCCCACGTTGGCGGGGTCGTTGCAGTAGCTGATGGGGTACGTGACCACGCCGGGGTTCTCCCGGATCCAGTCGTACAGGTCGGGCGAGCCGATGGCAAGACCGAAGATACTCTTGTAGCGGTCGAGCTTCTTCTGGTTGTTGGTGATCTTGCCTGCCTTGTACATATCGAGATAGCTGTCGCACAGCATCTCCGTGTGGATGCCCAGGTCGCGCAGGTCGCTTTTGGCGATCATCTGACCCACGGCGTTGGGCAGGGAGCCGATACCCAGCTGGAGCGTGGAGCCGTCCACCATGTTCTGCACCACGTACTCGGCGATCTTCATCTCCGCCTCGTTGGCGGCGGGAGACTTGACGCTGGGCAGCGGGCCGTGGGGCCCCTCCACGATCATGTCCACGTCGCTGATATGGATGCACTCATCCAGACCGCCGTAGACCCACGGAAGGTTCTCGTTGATCTCCAGAATGACCACGTCCGCCTTATCCAGCGTGGAGCGGGCGGATGCCGTGGCACCGGCGAAGTTGAAATAGCCGTGCTCGTTCATGGGCGTGACCGCCATCATCGCCACGTTGACGGTGAGGAACTGGTTGTAATACCAGCTCAGATTGCGGAACACCATGGGGTTGAAGTTGCATAGTCCGCGGTCACAGAGCTTGCGCTCGTAGCCGGACATGTGCCAGCTGTTATAGATAAAATGTTTGCGCTCCGGGTCGCACTCCACCATCTGAATGGGATCAAAAATCAGGTAGCCGCGAATCTTGACCGCCCGCAGCTCGTCTTTACGCTTGGCGATGGCTGCGTCCATCAGGGACGGGAAGCCCGTGCCCATGGAAATGTCGATCCAGTCGCCGCTCTTTACCACCCGCGCCGCCTCGTCGGCAGTGCATAGCTTTCGCTTGTATTCCGCTGTGTAGTCAAACGGTCTCGCCATAGTGTTCTCCCTTTCCGCGTTTCGCTTTTTATACTTTGTTAATTTTATCACTTGCCTGCCCGTCTGTCAACAGTTTAACAATTTTTTCTCACGGGAATAAGTAATTTCCCTCAGAGAAAAGCCACCCCCGGCTTTTGCCGGGGGTGGTTCTTGCTTTTAGGGGGAAAACTTATTTCTCGGCGCGACGCTTGTAGGAGTCGTACTTCTCCTTTGCCGCCTCCTCCGCCTCGGCAAACAGGACCTTGGCGTTCTCCGGGAAGCTCAGCTCCAGAGAGGCGTAGCGCACCTCGCCCTTCATGAAGTCGTACAGGGGCATGGTGGGCTCCTTGCTGTCCAGCGTGAAGGTCTTGGTCTCCGGGCTGTACCGGTACAGATTCCAATAACCGGAGTTGACGGCGTCCTTCATCTCCTGCTGGACGTTGTTCATGCCCTTCTTGATGCCGTGGTTGATGCAGGGCGCGTAGCAGATGACGATGGACGGACCCTTGTGTGCCTCCGCCTCCTTGATCGCCTTGATGAGCTGGTTGGGATTGGCACCCATGGAGCACTGCGCCACGTACACGTTGTCGTAGGTCATCATCAGCATACCAAGGTCCTTCTTCTTGGTCTTTTTGCCGCTGGCCTGGAACTGCGCCACCGCGCCGATGGGCGTGGCCTTGGAGGACTGTCCGCCGGTGTTGGAGTACACCTCGGTATCGAACACGAAGATGTTCACATCCTGCTTGGAGGCGATGACGTGATCCAGTCCGCCGTAGCCGATGTCGTAAGCCCAGCCGTCGCCGCCGAAGATCCACATGGACTTCTTGGCGAGGTATTCCTTCTTGCTGAGGATGTCGGCAGCCAGCGTGCAAGCCTCGCAGTCGCACAGCAGGGCACCCTTGGCTTTCAGCTGGGCAGCGTGCTCGGCAAACTGCGGGATGGCAGCCAGCTCCTCCACGGTGCTGATGCTCTCCTCCAGTGCCTTGACATAAGCCTTGGCGGGCTCGGCGTTGGCGGTGCCGTCAGCCATGGTATCCAGCCACGCCTGTGCGGCGGTCTTCAGCTGGGGACGCGCCCACTCCACGGCGATCAGCTGGCGGGTCTTATCCGCCAGATCCTCGCGGATCTTGTTCTGACCGGTGAACATACCCAGACCGTGCTCGGCGTTGTCTTCGAACAGGGAGTTGCACCATGCGGGGCCGTGGCCGTCCTTATTGGTGCAGTAGGGAGAGGTAGCCGCGGGACCGCCCCAGATGGAGGAGCAGCCGGTGGCGTTGGAGATGTACATATGGTCGCCGAACAGCTGGGTGACGAGACGGGCATAGCTGGTCTCGGCGCAACCGGCGCAGGAGCCGGAGAACTCCAGCATGGGCTGCTTGAACTGGCTGCCCTTGACGGTGTTGTCCTGCATATCCTTCTTCTCGGCAACCTCTGCCACGCAGTAGTCGAACACATCCTGCTGGGCAAGCTCGCCCTCCTGTGCCACCATGGTCAGTGCATTCACGGGGCAGGCACCGATGCAGACGCCGCAGCCCATGCAGTCCAGAGGACTGATCGCCATGGTGAACTTGTACTCGCCCTTGCCCTTGCCGGCCTTCACGTCCACGATCTTGGCGGCCTCGGGAGCCTTGGCGGCCTCGTCGGCGGTCAGCGCGAAGGGACGGATGGTGGCGTGGGGGCAGACGTAGGCGCACTGGTTGCACTGGATGCACTTCTCAGCGTCCCAGGTGGGGACGGAGACTGCCACGCCGCGCTTCTCGTAAGCGGCGGCACCCAGCTCGAACTGACCGTCCACGTGATCCACAAAGGCGGAGACGGGCAGGCTGTCGCCGTCCATCTTGCCCACGGGCTCCAGGATCTCCTTGACCATCTTCACCAGCTCGGGCTTACCCTTGAGCTGCTTGGGCTCCTTGGTGTCCACGGCGTTCGCCCAGTCGGCGGGCACGTCGATCTTCTTATAGGCGGTGGCACCCAGATCGATGGCCTTGTAGTTCATGTCCACGATGTCCTGACCCTTCTTCAGATAGGAGTGCGTCGCGGCATCCTTCATGTACTGGATGGCCTGCTCCTCGGGCATGACCTTGGCCAGAGAGAAGAACGCGGACTGGAGGATGGTGTTGTTGCGCTTGCCCATGCCGATCTCGATGGCCAGATCAATGGCATCGATGGTGTAGAGCTGGATATTGTTCTGGGCGATGTACCGCTTGGAGGCGGCGTCCATGTGGTGGTTCAGCTCGTCGAAGTCCCACTGGCAGTTGATCATATACACGCCGCCGGGCTTGACGTCCTGCACCATCTTGAAGCCCTTGATAACGTAGCTGGGGTTGTGGCACGCCACAAAGTCCGCCTTGTTGATGTAGTAGGGGCTGCGGATGGGCTTGTCGCCGAAGCGCAGGTGGCTGATGGTCACGCCGCCGGTCTTTTTGGAGTCGTACTGGAAGTACG
>OHMX01000994.1_pt1 | contig 10498 bp, 10 predicted proteins | sample 1569471 | NCBI WGS metagenome assembly OHMX01 (sample SAMEA3879547, study PRJEB24766) | human gut metagenome | biome: human-associated habitat; feature: feces | place: USA | collected 1985/1987
GTGCGGCAGCGGGGAAGGCACGGGAGCGTCGCCAAGCGGGCGACGGCGGCAGCGGAGAGCACCAGAAGCTCCCAGCGGCGGGAGAAAAGCGTTGTGTCGTCCACCCGCACCAGAGACGGCGGGAGGTAGCGGTGCCACTGCGCGCCGCAGGGACAGTAATATGCGCTGCTGCCCATGTAAATCTCACCTCAACGTCAGTGTGTGCAGGAATCGGGAGCTTATGCCGCAGTCGGAAGAATTTGCCCTGTTCTTTCCGGGAAAGCTGTGGTATAATACACTCATTATCGAAGAATCCAATGCAAGGAGGCCGCGCTATGCCGTTCCGCGCCCATTTACACACAGTGAACCGCCACCGCCGGCTGGTGCGGCACTACTGCCTGAAGCTGGGGCTTGTCTGGCAGGGGCTGACCCATGATCTGAGCAAGTACAGTCCCACGGAGTTCTGGCGCGGCGTGCGGTATTTTCAGGGCTGGCGCAGTCCCAACGACCAGGAGCGGCTGGAGAACGGGGTGAGTCTGGCGTGGCTGCACCACAAGGGACGGAACCGCCATCACTTTGAATACTGGATCGACTACTGCCGCCGGGAGGACGGCACTATCTACATAGGCGGGTGCAAGATGCCCATGCGGTACGTGGCGGAGATGTTCTGCGACAGGATCGCCGCCTGCCGTGTCTATCAGGGGGAGGCGTACACGGACGCGTCGCCCTACGACTACTACCAGCGGAGCAAGGATCTGCGGCGGACGGACGCCAGCCGGTTCATGCATGCGGAGACGGCGGAGCTGCTGGATCGGTGGCTGCTGCTGCTGAAGGAGCGGGGCGAGGACGCCGCTTTTTCCGCCATTCGGCAGGAGCTGAAGCGGGGAAATTACGGCGCATAGGGCTCGTTAAGATAAAAACGAGCATTTTTTGCAGGTTTTCCTTGCTTTCCGCCACTTTCTGATATACAATGTTTTGGTACATTTTGATGTGAGGTTATCAACGACATGACCCATCCCTATAAAACGCGGGAGGGCGGCGCGACGGTGACGGTGTTCGTTCCCTACGACTGTCAGAACAACTGCCCCTTCTGCATTAACAAAAAAGAATACGCGGACTGCTCCGGCTTTTCGCTGGAGAAGATCCTTGCCAGCATCCGGGTGATGGACAGCATCACGCCGCGGTGCGATTTTGTGTTTACCGGCGGCGAGCCTCTGGCGGATCTGAACGCCCTGCAGCAGATGCTGGACGCCATCCCCGCCACCCACAAAATCTATATCAACACCACGTTCCCCGCTCAGGCGACCATCTCCTTTGAGGAGATGCTGGCGTTCACGGAGCGGAATAGGGACAAGATCACGTGCATGAATATCTCGCGCCATCTGGTGAAGTACGTGGAGGAGAGCCCCGACGAGATACTGGGGAGGATCGCCTGTCCCACGCGGATCAACTGCGTGCTGTACAGAAACTATCCGGCCTCAAAGCTGGTGGACTACGTGGAGCGGTTCCTGCCGTACCGTATCCCCATCCAGTTCCGATATGACTACACGGAGACGACGCCGGAAAACCTGTACGAAGAGGAGCACGACAAGATTTTGCAGGATCTGAAGAAGCAGTTCACCTACAAGGGGCTGGACGGCTGCCGGATGCGGAACGGGTTCCACTTCGAGTACAAGGGACTGCACATGACGTATCACAAGACGCTGCCCTACTCCACCATTGTGGAGAAGGGGGACGACGGCGTGACCTACGACATTCTGTACGACATCCTCATCAAGCAGACCGGCGAGATACACAGCGACTGGACGGGCGTGAAGATGGACGTGGACGCATACCGCAAGGTGACGTTTGAGCCTTACGACCTGAAGGTGCTGAACGGCACGGTGGATTTTTGAGAAAGAGACGGCGTAAGCCGTCTCTTTTTTTGGAACCTTGGTGGGGGTCGTTCCGTCATAAGGGGTGGAGGAAATTTTATGAGTTCTTAAGGTTTTCCCCCTTTTACTTCCGCACGGTTTGTATTATAATATCGTATTGAGCCGACACATACCGTGTGGGCGGGCAAAAAACATTTCTTGAGGAAAAAATAAGGAGCGATTCTATGAAACGTTTTATCTCCCTGCTGCTGGCGGTGCTGACCGCCGCTACGCTGGTCGCCTGCGGCGACAAGGACTCCGCCACCGTGGACGCGGCGGGGCTGGGTAAGGCTCTCAGTGAGCGGGTGCAGTTTGACGACACTATGTCCGCCGTGTCCTATGACGATTTGAAGTTCTATCTGGAGCTGCCGGAGAAGTGCGAGGTGGGCGCGTATATGTCCACCGGTGCCACCGCCGAGGAGATCTTCGTGGTGCAGTGCTATAACAAGACCGACGCCGCCGCGGTGAAGGTCTCCATGCAGTCCTATCTGGACAGCCAGAAGCAGGAGATGGAGCGGTATAAGCCGGAGGAGGTAGCGCGGCTGAACAACGCCATCTTCGCCACCTACGGCACCTGCGTGGTGCTGTGCGTGACCAATGACACCGCCACCGCCAACGCGGTCATCAAGGAGTACGTGGGATGAGTCCGCGCTATGAACGGCGGCAGGGCGGGGGCGGAGCCATACTGCTGCTGATCGCCGCCGCCGCTCTGGTGGTCGCCGTGCTCGCCATATTCACCGACCTGTTCAATGGGAAGAAAGCACCGGATACGGCGGGGGACGACGTTGTGATCAACCAGCCGGCGGAGGAACAGGAGCCCGCCGCCGTCGACGACAAGGATACGGACAGCGACGGCAACAAGGACGGTACCGAGGCCGGCAAGGACGGGCAGGACGACATCACCACACCGGTGACGCCCTCCCCGTCCGTGACCACCACGAAGCCCGCCAGCTCCAATACCATCACCACCGACGCCAAGCCCTATCAGTCCGGCGGCGTGTATGTGGTGGGCAACGCCGGATACGAGATGTACAACTATGTGGAGAGCATCGCCGCGAACTATCAGACGGTGGTGAACAGCATGGCGGACACTCTGAAGGGCGTGTCCAACGTGTACGTGATGGCGATTCCCCTCTCCAGCGGCATTACGCTGCCGGACGCGCTGTACGACGACATACCCGGCAGCAACCAGCAGCAGGCGGAGAAGGATATTTTGGCGGGAATGGGGCAAAATGTAAAGACGGTGCCCCTGTATGACACGCTGATGAGCCACCGGACGGAGTACGTATATTTCCGCACCGACCACCACTGGACGGCGTTGGGCGCGTACTACGCCTATGTGCAGTTCTGCAACGCCAAGGGCATTACGCCCCACGCCTTGCAGGAGTATGAGGTGACGCAGTTCCCCGGCTATCTGGGTTCCTTCTACAACGACGGCGGGAAGCCGCAGGCTATGGCGGACACACCGGACACGGTGAACGCCTATCACCCTGTCAGCTCCACCGCCTCCATGAAATACGGCAGCAACGAGAACAGCGAGCTCACCGGCGGCAAGGTGATCTTTGACGAGTCCACCGCGCCGGCAGGCTTGAAATACGGCACGTTCATCATGGGCGACAACCCCTACACCATCATCGAGAATCCGGAGGTGCACAACGGGGAGAGCTGCATCGTGGTGAAGGAGTCCTTTGGCAACGCGCTGGTGCCGTTCCTTGTGGATCACTATGAGACGGTGTACGTCATCGACTACCGATATTATGACGGCAGCATCAGCGCACTGGCGAAAGCCAAGGGCGTGACCGATGTGCTGTACGCCAACAATCTGTCCGCCCTCCGCTCCAGCGACAAGGTGGGCGCGATGAACCGGGTGAAATAAACCACTAAGCGATTTTGAACAGGGCGGGGTTGCCCGCCCTGTCTTTTTGAGAGTTTTGTAAAGGAGTACGCGAAACATGGTATTCAGCAGCACCACCTTCCTGCTGGCATTTTTGCCGTTGGTCGCCATACTGTACTATATCTGCCCACGAAGGCTGCGGAACGCCCTGCTTTTGGTGTTCAGCCTGCTATTCTACGGCTGGGGAGAGCCGAAGTATATCCTCATTATGCTGTTCTCCACAGTGTTCGACTACTGCAACGGGCTGGGTATCGGCAGGTGCCGCGCCAAGGGGAACGAAAAGGGTGCGAAGGCGGTGCTGGTGCTCTCCGTGGTGGGGAACCTGGCCATTCTGGGGTTCTTCAAGTACACGGATTTCGCCATCGTCAACGTGAACGGGCTGCTGGGCACCGCCATCCCCACGCTGGGACTGCTGCTGCCCATCGGTATCTCCTTCTACACGTTCCAGACCATGAGCTACACCATCGACGTCTACCGGAAGCTGGTGCCGCCGCAGCGGAACATCATTGATTTCGGTGCCTACGTGACGCTGTTCCCGCAGCTGATCGCAGGGCCCATCGTCCAGTACAAGACGGTGGCTTACGACCTGGAGCACCGGCGGGAGAATCTCAGCGAAGCCAGTGAGGGATTACAGCGGCTGGTGATCGGGCTGGGGAAAAAGGTGCTGATCGCCAACCAGATGGGTGCCATCTGGGAGGACATCGCCGCTATGTCCGACCCCTCGGCGGTGACGGCGTGGATCGGTGCTATCGCGTACACGTTCCAGATCTATTTCGATTTCTCCGGGTACTCCGACATGGCTATCGGACTGGGGCATTTCTTCGGGTTCCACTTTTTGGAGAACTTCAACTATCCCTACGAGTCCCGCTCCGTGACGGAGTTCTGGCGGCGGTGGCACATCAGTCTGTCCACGTGGTTCCGGGAGTATGTGTATATCCCCCTGGGCGGCAACCGCAAGGGCAAGGGACGGCAGCTGCTGAACATCGCCATCGTGTGGCTGCTGACGGGTCTGTGGCACGGGGCAAGCTGGAATTTCGTGCTGTGGGGCGTGTACTACGCGGTGCTGCTGCTGCTGGAAAAGGTTTTTTTACTGCGGTGGCTGGAGAAGGCTCCGCGATTCGTGGGACACCTGTACACCTGTCTGTGCTTTATCATGGGCTGGGTGCTGTTCGCCATTACGGACTTCGCCGCGCTGGGACAGTACGTGTCCCATATGTTCTCCGGTGCCTTCGCCGACGGCACCACGGCGTATCTGCTGCGGTGCGACTGGCTGCTGCTGCTTCTATCGGCGGTGGGCTGCACCAGCCTGCCCAAGCGGCTGTGGCAGAGGCGGGAGGAGACTCTTGCCCCCGCCCTGTCGGACGCGCTGCGGACGGTGTGGGTGGCGGCAGTGCTGCTGGTGTCCATGGCGTTTCTGGTGGGCGACAGCTACAACCCGTTTTTGTATTTCCGATTCTAAGGAGGCGGCGTGATGAAGAAAAGAACAGGCCTCGCGCCGCTGATCGCCATAGCCGTGATACTGCTGGGGCTGTCCGTGGGGAGCTTTTTCCTGACGCCAGACAGGGCGTTTTCCGAGAACGAGAACCGTTATTTGCAGCTGACGCCGAAGCTGAGTTGGGATACCGTCATGTCCGGGGATTTCATGGAGGACATGGAGGAGTACACCAGCGACCAGATCGTTTTCCGGGATCTGTGGACCGCCACGCGCTCCCTTTTGCAGCGGGCGGAGGGCAAGGAGGACATCAGCGGCACGTATCTGGGCGCGGAGGGGCGGTACTTCGCCAAGGTGACGGAGGACAGCTTCAACCGCGCAGGCTTGGAGAAAAACGCCGGGTATATCCGGGAGTTCTTCGCCGCCAGCGGCAAGAGCTGCCGCGCCATGATCGTGCCCAGCCCCGCGGGTGTGCTGCGGGATATGCTGCCGGAGAACGCGCCCTATTACGACGAGGCGGGGGCGTTTGAGCGGCTGGACGCCGCCCTGGGCGGCAGCCTGCTGGACGTGCGGGAAACGCTGGCGGACGTGGAGGATCCCTACTACCACACCGACCACCACTGGACCACCATGGGCGCACAGGCGGCGTACCGCCGCTGGGCGGAGGTCACGGGACACGCTGTCCGGGAGGACGCGCTGGTCTGCGCCACGGAAGAGTTCCGGGGAACGCTGTATTCCAAGGTGCTGCTGCCGGACAGTGTGTACGACAGCGTGTACTACGCGCCGGAGATCACGGCGGAGAGCGTGGTGTGCGACGGGAAGGACGGCACGCTGTACGACGGGGACGCACTGACGCGGAAGGATAAATACGAGCTGTTTCTGGGGGGCAACTACGGCCAGTGCGTCATCACCACCGGCACGGAGAACGGGAAGCACTTGCTGCTGGTGAAGGACTCCTTCGCCAATTCCTTCGTACCGTTCCTCACCGGGGACTATGAGACCATCACCATGGTGGATCTGCGGTACTGCCGGGAGAAGCTGCAGCCGCTGGCGAAGGAGAGCGACGACATCCTTGTGCTGACGGAGATCACGAATCTGGCGGCGTCCGGGGACTATTTTAAGCTGATGAAGTGAAAAAAATGGGCGTGCGCTCCGCGCACGCCCATTTTGTCCCCTTTACAAATGCCCGATTTTTGCTATAATAGAAAGGCTAAGGAAATTTGCAGACGCAAGGAGACACGATATATGGCAGTTATTGAGTACGACGAGTATAAGCAGAAGCTGCTGGCTCTGGAGCCTACGCTGGGCGAGCTGGAAAAGGCACTGGGCATCCCCAAGGCGCGGGAGGAGCTTGCCGAGCTCCAGAAGGAGACGGAGAAGGAGGGCTTCTGGAACGATCTGGAGCGGAGCCAGCAGGTGAGCCGGCAGGTGAAGCGGCTGGAAAACAAGATCAAGAAGCACGACAAGCTGGTTTCCGAGTGGGAGGATACGCTGACCCTGTGCGAAATGGCGCAGGAGGAGGACGACCCCAGCCAGCTGGAGGAAGTGACCAATGGCTACGAGACGCTGGAGAAGGAGATCAGTGAGCGGCGGCTGGCGGCTCTGCTGTCCGGCGAGTACGACGGCAACAACGCCATTCTGACGTTCCACGCCGGTGCCGGCGGCACCGAGGCCCAGGACTGGACGGAGATGCTGTACCGGATGTACACCCGCTGGGCAGAGCGGCACGGCTATACCTATCAGCTGATGGACTACGAGGCCGGCGACGAGGCGGGCATCAAGTCCGCCACCATCCTCATCGAAGGTGAGAACGCCTACGGCTATCTCAAGAGCGAGAACGGCGTACACCGTCTGGTGCGCGTCAGCCCCTTTGACGCCAACGCACGGCGGCAGACCAGCTTCGCCGCGCTGGAGGTCATGCCGGAGCTGGAGGACGACAGCGAGATCGAGATCCGTCCGGAGGACATTGAAATGCAGGCGTGCCGTTCCTCCGGCGCAGGCGGTCAGCACATCAACAAGACCTCCTCCGCCGTGCGGCTGACCCACCTGCCCACGGGCATCGTGGTGTTCTGCCAGACGGAGCGCAGCCAGTTCCAGAACCGGGACAACGCCATGAAGATGCTGCGCGCCAAGCTGGCGGAGCTGAAGCTCCAGCAGCACGCGGAGAAGATCAGCGACCTGAAGGGCGTGCAGATGAAGATCGAGTGGGGCAGCCAGATCCGCTCCTACGTGTTTATGCCCTACACGCTGGCAAAGGACACCCGCACCGGCTACGAGATGGGCAACATCCAAGCGGTGATGGACGGCGACATTGACGGATTCATCAACGCCTATCTGACCGCCGCCGCCAACGGGGAGATCAAGAAGTAAGGGACGCGTCCCCTCCCCTTTTATACGCAGAAAAGCCATTCCTCCCTGTGGGGCGGAATGGCTTTTTTCGCGGTCTTATACCCGGTATTTCTCCGCGCAGGCGCGGTATGCCGCTTGGAAGAAGTCGGTCTGCTGCCGCGCTGCGTCCAGCGTGGCGTGGAGGTTCAGCTCGTGCTGCTTGGCGTCGATGACGCAGCCGGCGATATTGGAGCAATGGTCGGAGGTGCGCTCCAGATCCGTCAGCAGGTCGGACCAGATGAAGCCCGTTTCGATGCTGCACTGTCCCTGCTGGAGACGCAGGATGTGGCGGGTACGCAGCTGCTCCTTCAGCTCGTCGATGACCTGCTCCATCGGCTCCACCTGACGGGCGACGGACAGCTCGCCCTCCCGGAAGGCGCGGAGGGACAGGGTGAGGATGTCGTTGACGGCGGCGGACAGGACGGATAGCTCGTGCTTTGCCGCGTCGCTGAAGGACAGCCCCTTGCTGTGAAGCTCCTCCGCCGATTCCAGCACGTTCACCGCATGGTCGGAAATACGCTCGAAGTCGCCGATGACCTTCAGCAGCTCCGCCGCCTCCTCGCTCTCGTCCTCGCCCATTTTCAGGGCACTCAGCTTCACCAGATACGTGCCCAGCGCGTCCTCGTACCGGTCGCAGTGATCCTCGTCCTCCCGGATAGACGCCGCCAGCGTGTCGGTGTAGTGGTCGAAGCTGCGGATGGCGTTACGCAGGGAGCGGACGGCGATCTCCGCCATCTCGCAGGTGACGACGCGGCAGCGTTCCAACGCCACGGAGGGCGTCGCCAGCAAACGTTGATCCAGCTCCACGGTCTTTTCCTCCGTCTGCGCCCGGTCGGGCACCATGCGGATCGCCAGCTTCTCCAGCAGGGCACCGCAGGGCAGCAGCATGGCGGTGCACAGGAGGTTGAACGCCGAGTGTGCCACGGCGATACCCGCCATGGATGCCGGCTGCTGAAGGAGTGCCGGGGCGAACAACGCCTTGACGATGCAGAACACCGTCAGCAGCACCGCCACACCGATAACGTTGAACAGCAGGTGCACCATGGCGGCGCGCTTTGCGTTCTTGTTGGTGCCCACGCAGGAGATCAGCGCGGTGACGCAGGTGCCGATATTCTGTCCCATGATGATGGGCACGGCAGCGGCGTAGCTGACCTGTCCCGTGCCCGCCAGTGCCTGCAGGATACCCACGGAGGCAGAGGAGGACTGGATGATCGCCGTCAGCAGCGCGCCCACCAGTACACCCAGCAGGGGGTTCGTGAAGGCGAGGAACAGATCCGCGAAGCCCGGCACATCCTTCAAGCCCGCCACGGCACCGCTCATGGCGTCCATGCCGAACATCAGCGTGGCGAAGCCCAGCAGGATGGAGCCGGTGTCCTTCTTGCGGCTGTCCTTGCAGAACATATAGAAGATGATGCCCACCAGTGCCAGCACCGGCGTGAAGGAGGTGGGCTTCAGCAGCTGCACCCACGTGCTGCCGCTGTCGATACCGGCGAGGCTCAGCAGCCACGCGGTAACGGTGGTGCCCACGTTGGCACCCATAATGACGTTGATCGCCTGACGCAGCGTCATCAGCCCGGAGTTCACGAAGCCCACCACCATCACCGTGGTGGCAGACGAGCTTTGGATAATGGCGGTGATGCCCAGACCCGTCAGAAAGCCCGCGCCCACGCTGCCGGTCATTCTGTCCAGCAGCGTCCGCAGCTTGCCGCCGGCGCGGCGTTCCAATGCCTGCCCCATGAAATTCATGCCGAACAGGAACAGGCACAGCCCGCCCAGCATGGTCAGTACGTGAAAAATATCCATGTTTCTCTCCCTCGCTTTACATTCTTTTCGATGTCACATTCTTGTCCGCTTATATACTACGGGATGAATGTCAAATCCGCAGGAGAGATATTGTAAAATCCACGTAAAATCGCAGGAAAAAAGCACCCTTCCGGGTGCTTTTTCCGTGAACGCTTACCGCTGCCCCTTGTCGTAGGGGATGCCCTCCGCCTTGGGTGCGCGGGATTTCTTGGAGGTGAATGCCAGCACCACCAGAGAGATGATGTAGGGCATCATGTTGTACACGGGGCTGGGGAGGTTGAGGTTCTTCAGGAACTCGAAGCCCGCGTACACGTTGGACAATGCGCGGAACAACCCGAACAGCAACGCCGCCAGCGCGATACGGGTGGGCTTCCACTGACCGAAGATCATCACCGCCAGAGACAGGAAGCCGAAGCCCGCCACGCCGTACTCGAACCGCCATTCGGAAACACCGGCGGTGATGAACACGATGCCGCCCAAGCCGCCCAAGAAACCGGAGATCAGCACACCGGCATAGCGCATGCGGTAGACGTTGATACCAACGGAATCCGCTGCCTGGGGGTGCTCGCCGCAGGCGCGCAGGCGCAGGCCAAAGCGGGTCTTGTACAGGCGCTCGGCGTTTTTGTTGACACAATCGTCATCTGCAGCTGCACCGCAATGATTATGCTGCTTGCACCAAAGGATCTGATTAATGGCCTTTCCGGCATGGATCTCTTACAGACCGCCATGCAGTATCATCTGGGAAAATTCGGTGTGATTTTCATTGCACTTACGCTGTTTTTGTTCAGCTTTTCCACGTTCCTCGGCATTTTGTTCTATGCCAGAAGCAACGTTGCCTACCTGTTCGGTGACAAGTGGTGTTTCCAGACCGCTTACAAGGTTCTTGCACTTGTAATGCTGTTTATCGGCGGTATTGCCGCATACACTTTTGTGTGGGATCTTGGTGATGTTGGAATCGGACTGATGACGATCTTCAATATCGGCATGCTTTACCTGCTTGGCGGGCAGGCACTTGGGGCATTGCGTGAATATGAACAAAAAACAAAAAAGAAATTAAAATCACTGTATCGTTTGTAGGAAAAAATGTAC
>OHMX01001002.1_pt1 | contig 10431 bp, 8 predicted proteins | sample 1569471 | NCBI WGS metagenome assembly OHMX01 (sample SAMEA3879547, study PRJEB24766) | human gut metagenome | biome: human-associated habitat; feature: feces | place: USA | collected 1985/1987
AGCATAACTTATGTTATGATGAGGCATATGGGTTAATACACAGGGATTACAATACGGATGGTGCTGCTATGAAAATCTGCAAGGTGATTCATGAGTTTGTATATCATGGATAATCTAAATATATACAAGGAGCAAACATAGTGGAAAAGGTATTGAACAAAAAAGAATATGTTATGGATATGACAGAGGGAAGCAGTATGAAACTGATCATGAAGTTCTCAGTTCCGCTACTTATAGGCAATCTATTTCAGCAGGTATACAGCCTGGTTGATTCGATAGTGGTTGGTCGTCATCTAGGGGCAAATGCGCTTGGCGGTGTGGGATCAGTTGGAATGATCAGTTTCCTGTTTTTTTCTTTGTGCAATGGAATGGCATCTGGAATAGGTGTTGTCATATCAAGATATTTTGGAGCGAAGAAAGAAGAGCAGGTAAAAAAAGCCATAGCAAATGCATTGTTTGTCATATTGGCGGTTGGTGCACTCATGAGTATACTGGGATATTGTTTTGCGGGGCCTATTATAAGGCTAATGAAGACCCCTGCAGAGACATTTGACTACGCATATACATACATGAGGATCACCTGTGGATTTACGATAGCGGTGGCTATTTATAACGGAATTTCTGCTGTGCTAAGGGCACTTGGGGATTCAAAGACCCCTCTTATATTTCTCATGATTGCTTCTGCCATAAATGTTGTGCTTGATATTGTGTTTGTCATATACATGGATATGGGCGTTGCCGGTGCCGCATATGCAACGGTTCTCAGTCAGATCCTGTCTAGCGTTGGCTCTATATGTTATGCGGTGAAAACCAATCCCTATTTCAGACTGAAGAGAGGCCATTTCAAGTTTGACAGAGATATAATGAAGGAAGATTTCAGTATCGGTATACCAATGGCGGTTCAGACTTCCATGATATCAATATCCTGCTCAATACTGCAGACCCTTATAAATGGATATGGTCCGGAGGTCATGGCTGCATATACTGCAACAGGAAAGGTTGAGGGAATCATATTCCAGCCGTTTAGTTCTCTGGGACTTGCATTGTCTACATTTGCAGGACAGAACTGTGGCGCACTCAAGTACGAAAGGGTGCGCAGAGCGGTATGGCAGACAGAGCTCATCACGCTGGCTCTTGGCGCAGCAATGTTCTGTCTGGTAGCAGTTTTCAGGGAAAATGTTGTGGGATTTTTCGTGACGGAGGAGAATGTCATAAGGCTTGGCGCGAAGGGACTTGTGATATCCGGAAGTATGTATATTGCACTTGGAACGATATATACCATGAGAGGCGCATTAAATGGAATGGGGGATGTGGTGTTCTCCATGCTGAATGGTGCTCTTGAGGTGGGAGGAAGGATAGTATTTGCGCTGATACTGATGTATGTGTTAAAGATGGGATTCTGGGGAGTGTGGTATACGAATATATTTACATGGATTGTGATAGCACTCACCGCATCTGTGAGATTTTCTGTGTATATAAGAAAGTGTCAGAGAGAAGATGAAGGTACGGAAAATGCATAGATAATAATTAATATAGCAAGGACGCCTTTTGGGGGGCGTCCTTCTTCGATTCAATCACATTGATACTCCAAGGGATATAGGTGTTATGAATTAGCATACTTTATATTTTGACAAAAATTCAGCGCTATATTATCTTTAATACAGAATAAACAGGAGATGACCATATATGTCAGGGGAAAGATCAGTGGATGTTGAAAAAATAAATAATAATGAAAAAGGCTTTGAACCGGCGCATATCAGAAGTGTGATCTCGCTGGCTCTGTTCAGCTTTGTATTTCTGGGTATGGAATTCTTCTTCGACAGCAGGGCAGCAGAGGTGGTGGATGCCAGGAGTGTTCTGTTGTATCAGAGTGTGATATTGCTGGCCAGTGTGGTGGGCCTATTCATATATGCACTGGTTAAGAGATATGTCGGCAGCAAAATCAAACAGATAATGGCTATTGCTTTGAATATAGTGGAGGTTGCCGCGCTCGTAGCGATAATACTGTGTTCCGGCAAATTGATACTGTTATATGGAATTATATTCTTTATTGTGTGTGGTGTTATGGGAGGACGCGTGTATCACGATGTGAGCCGCGATTATACGGATAAAAAGCATCTTACGGTAATTGTGGGAATTTCATATGCACTTGGACTGCTTCTGCAGTATATCAATTATAATCTTATAGACAATGTGATCCTGCGTATGGTTATGTTCTCGCTGGCCATAGTGGCACTTGCAGTGATACTTTTTCTGGCCAGAGATGAATACGCAGAAGCGGAAGTGAACACATACATGGTAGATGAGCGGAACAAAACGAATTGCAAAGAAAAATGTGACGAAACAACTCCTGATAGCGGATCGGTGGCTGTGGCGCTTGTGATGGTTGTTCTTCTTATGACGTTTATATTTTCCGCACTGGATAATGTTGTGACCGTTGTCCACGCTGAGGGCGGGGCAGATGTGGGGCAATGGCCAAGGTTGTTTCTCGCATTAAGCGGAGTTGCAGCAGGCTTCTTGTTTGATATAAAAGATCAGCGCTTTATGAATCAGATGATGTACTGCGTTACAGTGTTGTCCGTTATAGCCATGCTTATCATAGAGTTTGGAGGGGCATTTATCATAGGTCTGATTGTATTCTATCTTGCAGCCGGATTCTTCGTAGTGTATTTCACGACAGGATTCATAAATGTATCCTATGGAATGCGTTGGTCAGCGCTTTGGTCTGGTGCCGGAAGGGCAGTCAACAATATTGGTGCGGGTATTGTGGGAATAATATCATATATGCTGATAGATTCCCCCGGAATCATGGTTATGAGTGTAGTGGTCATATTGTTGCTCGTACTTATAAGCATTGCGGTATTTGTGCTTGAAAATCTACAGAAGGAACAATATAGACGATATGATGAAGAAAAAGTGACGAAATCAGCGGAGAATTCTAACGCAAGAGTTGAGGTTGATTTTGAATGCTTTGCAGATGCTCATCATCTCACGGGGCGTGAGCGGGAGGTGTTGCAGAAGCTGCTTGTATCTGATGGCAGTGTACAGGATATAGCGGATGAGCTGTACATATCAAGGGCATCCCTATATAGGCATATATCTTCCATGAATGAGAAGACTGGAACGAAGACCAGAGTAGGCCTTATTCAGTATTATTATGGATGGCATGAGGAATGATGATTGCGTGAGAGTTGATTGCTATGGAAGTATAAGTGTGCCAGATTGAAAATACACATATGGATTAGATAAAAGTGATGAATGAATGTAAAATTGAATATATAGCACATATTGAGACATATGTAACGTTATGAAAACGACAGCAGATGACTATAATCTATGACATAAAACAACAGGTGAGTTACTTACCTGTAGACGAAGAATATCATAGAAGGGGGAATGACTATGAAGCATTTCAGGAGATTGACATTTCTGCTGTCGTTTATTTTTATTCTGATGGCGGGTGGTGTCACGGCTATGGCCGCAAACAATGGTCCGTGTGAGGATGAGGAGTGGAGCTTTGCATATGTTGAGTTCTACAATCCGGATAATAACGAAGCGATATATGTGTACAGCTTCAGGACTCCGCAGGCAGGAACAACTACCAGTGCCAAAGGTGCGGTGTATGACAAGAGTACGAACACTTTGACACTCACCAATTGTAATTTGCCGGATTACAGGGTCGTTACCAATATGATGGGCGATGATTTTAAGATCAAGCTCGTGGGAACGAGTCATGTAAGTGCATTGTATGCATGGGGAGATGGATATGGCGGTTCTGTGGAAATCGTTGGTGACGGTAAATTGTATGTCAACGAGAAGCAGAAGTCAACTGACGCAATAGTTTTACAGCCGGAGGGAACAAGATCATACTTCAAGATAAGCGGAAATGCTGAGGTACACGCATTTGCGGGAAAGACGGACGGCAACCTTGTTCTGGCCATGAACACAACGGTTGCAGATTGTTTTGCTGTAAATGGTTTGACCGGTCTTCAGAAGACACAGGCAACCAGAATGAACTATGAGCAGATACAGAGCATAGAGATTGATCTGAGCGGTGAAGGTGACATTTGTCAGGTGTACAAAAAAGCTGATGATAAGAAATTGTATACTGTGACGGAGGGGGTGCGTACCGAGTATAATCCAGATGGAACGATAAAGGCAGAGAATGTGCGTATATATACAGAGTATGAGCTCATGCCTATACCAGGAAACGATGGAAAGTATTATATGCATGAGCTGAAGACTACAGAGGGTACATTCAACGCTGAGGAGTGTGGATACACCGATACACAAGAATCTGTTGCCGGATATTCTTTCAGATCCTCTTCACCTGCATATGTGTACATTGAGGAGAAGACGGGCGATAAGTGTGTATTTTTATATAATTCAATAGATAATAACTACAAAGATTATGCATATTTCAAATATGACATAGCAGGTGTACTTGGCGATGTGACAGACAAGTATGGAAATGTGTCATCATATTGTATGGTGGAGAAGTCAGAAGACAATGTTTCATTTACAAGAGACCAGTATTACAGCAATGAGTATATGTTGTCACAGGGTTACAAGGTATCCGGTGAGCTTGAATATATACAGAACACTTACGTGGTGTATAGTAATGCCGCGTCTGGCGTCCTCACAGCAAAGACGACCGTATGTAAGCACGCCACAAAGGTGAACACTGTGACAACAAAAGCAACAATGTCGAAGGCTGGCGTCATCACCACAACGTGTAAGTCATGCGGCAAAAAGCTTTCGACATCCAGAATATCCAAGGTGTCTACAATTAAGCTTAATGCGGCTTCGTATGTATATAATGGAAAGGTCAGAACACCGGCGGTTACAGTAAAAGATGCCGCTGGGAATATTCTGACAAAGAATAAGGATTACAAGGCCACCTACAGTGCGGGGAGAAAAAATGTAGGAAAATATTCGGTCAAGGTCACATTGTGCGGAAATAAATATAAGGATTCGAAGACAATGTATTTCACCATCAATCCGAAGGGAACCACCATTGCTGCGACTGCGTCCGGCAAGGGCAGCATGACAGTCAGATGGAACAAGCAGATGACACAGACAACGGGTTACCAGTTACAGTATTGTGCAAATAAGAATTTCAGAAGTGGCACAAAGGTAAAGACTGTAAGCAAGAACAAGACGATCAGAACAAGTGTCAAGAAGCTTGCGAGTAGAAAGACATATTATGTACGTGTGAGAACCTACAAGACAGTAAAGATAAATGGAAAGTCAGTGACATTTTACTCTGCGTGGAGCAAGGCGAAATCAGTTAAAGTAAAATAGCTTAATAACATCCTTTTGAACAACGGGGCGTATACAGAATATAACAACAGTTTTGTATACGCCCCACTTTTTGTGTGCAAAAATTGCAGATGGTATTATAATATACAAAGGCGATGTGAAGCTTCAGCCATGTACAAAGATGGATGACTGGTGCTTCAGTATACAGACAGGAGTTATTATGAAGAAGATACTTGTGGCGGTTGACTCTTTCAAGGGAAGCATGACGAGTCTTGAAGCGGGGAATGCCATAAAAAAAGGAATAAAGTCAATATTACCGGATACAGAGGTCAGGGTACGCCCTGTGGCTGATGGCGGAGAGGGCACTACTGATGCTCTTATATATGGAAGAGATGGTGTCAGCAGAGAGCGATGTTATGTGACCGGACCGCTTGGTGATAGGATCACTGCGGAATATACAATATATAATGCCGCAGACGGGCGAACTGCTGTCATGGAGATGGCGGCTGCCGCAGGACTTCCACTTGTCCCAGAGGGGCAGAGAGATCCGATGCACACGACGACATATGGTGTCGGTGAGATGATAATGGATGCGGTCGCAAAGGGCTGTGAAAGATTTATCGTCGGAATCGGAGGAAGCGTGACAAATGACGGCGGCATCGGAATGCTTCAGGCGCTTGGATTTTCCGGCCTTGACGCGAATGGTCATGAGGTGCCATATGGGGCAGAGGGGCTTGGAGTCCTTGAAAGGATTGTTATTCCGGGGAAGATGCTTGTCCGTAAGAATTCATCAGAGCTGGCTGTAGCAGATCCTGTCGATACGCCAATTGTAGGCACTGCTGCGATATCTGGTGCAGGTGCTGTCGATGAGTCATGTGTAGATGATGATGACTTTGCATCCAGACTATCACGCTGTACATTTAGTATCGCCTGTGACGTGACTAATCCCCTTGTGGGGGAGCTAGGGTGCAGCCGTGTATTTGCACCACAGAAGGGGGCAAATGCGGAGACTGTTGAGCTCATGGAAGAATACATGAAGCATTATGCTGATATTGTAGAAGAATCTGTAGAAGGTTTGAGCAAATCGGCACAGCTTATTGACTGTGGATATGAAAAAACTGACGTAGATACAGAGCCTGTAGGTGAAAATGAAACAGGAAAATTCGACAGGTATACACTAGGTGCCGGCGCTGCGGGCGGACTTGGATATGCGTTTCTCATGTTCCTAGGTGGAAAACTTATGCCGGGAATAGATATAGTTCTGTCAGAGATAGGGCTTGAGGCGGATGTAGAGTGGGCAGATACTGTCATAACCGGTGAGGGCAGGATAGATGCCCAGACCATGATGGGCAAGACCCCATTGGGAGTCGCAAAGCTTGCAAAGAAACACGGCAAATATGTGATCGCCATAGGAGGATGTCTTGGGGATGGTGCGGAGAACTGCGTCAAAGAAGGATTGTTCAATGAGTGTTACGCAGTGAACAATGTGCTTGGTATAGATGACAGTGATTCGGAGCAGGTGAGAACGGCGATGAAGCCTGAAAATGCTGCGGCGAATTTGACGACGTGTGCCGCAAAGATCACAGAACTTAAGGAACAGATGTCGGCACGTGTGTGCAGACCTGCACTGCTTAGATAGATATGGGATTGAATTTGTTTGAAACAGAATCAGAGGCATGTGAATTTTTTCTGCAAAAAATGAAGAGATATGCAAGGAAATAAATTTACTACTATATAATACGAGGAGAATAAAAAGATGACAAGAGAAGAAGCGTGGGAATTACTCACAGAGTACAACAAGGATGAGTTTCATCTGGAGCATGCACAGATCGTAGAGGGAACCATGAGGTATTTTGCAAGGGAACTTGGTTATGGCGATGAGGAAGAGTTCTGGGGAATAGTCGGACTGCTTCACGATCTGGACTTTGAACAGTATCCTGAGCAGCATTGCATCAAGTCCCAGGAGATCATGAGAGAGCACGGTGTTGACGAGAGGATCATACATGCGACGGCAAGCCATGGCTATGGTATCACGGTTGACATAAAACCAGAACATGAGATGGAGAAGGTTCTCTATGCTGTGGACGAGCTTACAGGACTTATCGGAGCGGTTACACTTATGAGACCATCAAAGAGTGTTCAAGATCTGGAACTCAAGTCAGTTAAGAAGAAATACAAGAGCAAGGGATTTGCTGCGGGATGCTCCAGGGAGGTCATCGAAAGAGGTGCAGATATGCTTGGTTGGTCACTTGATGAATTGATCACCAAGACTATAGAGGCACTCAGGACATTCAGACCATGATCGGGGGTATAAAGAAAATCGGAGAATTTGTCCGCAAAGAGACAGTGCTCACCGTGGCACTTCTGCTGGCGGTGATATCGGCATTTATCGTGCCTCCGGACAGCGCGTATGTGGACTACATAGATTTCAGGACACTTGCGATACTTTTCTGTCTTATGACAGTGGTCGCGGGATTTTCACAGCAGGGGATGTTTGGCATCATAGCGAAAAGTATGATAAATCGTATGGGTTCGCTCCGGGCGGTGACAATTGTCCTGATATTCATGTGTTTCTTTTTCAGCATGTTTATCACAAATGATGTGTCGCTCATAACATTTGTACCGATGACACTCACGGTCCTTGGTATGGCAGGAGAGGAAGTACTCACCAGATGGATGGTGCCGGTGATAACCCTCCAGACCATAGCTGCGAACCTTGGCAGTATGCTGACACCCATAGGCAATCCGCAGAACCTGTATCTGTACGGACTTGCAGGGATCAGCGCAGGCAGGTTTGTATTGCTTATGCTGCCATATACAGTGGCATCGGCAGCGCTTCTTGTAATATGTGTCATAGTATGCATGAAAGGAAAAAACAGGCAGCTTGAGATCAGACTTTCAGGCAGTGATATACAGGTGAACAGGAAGCTGGTGGGTATATATAGCATACTATTTGTGCTGTCGCTGCTCACCGTGGCGCGGATCGTCCCATACTGGGTGACATTTGCGGTAGTGCTTGTGGTAGTCCTTATATGCCAGAGAAGATTGCTGCTGAAGGTAGACTATTCGCTGATATTCACATTTGTGGGATTCTTCGTGTTTATCGGAAATATGGGAAGAATCGATGGATTTAGGACATTTGTAGAGAAGGTGCTTGGTGGGCATGAGGTGATAACTTCGGTCCTTGCCAGTCAGGTCATAAGCAATGTTCCGGCTGCAGTATTGCTGTCAGGATTTACAGACAGGTACACAGACCTGATAGTCGGTACCAATCTCGGCGGACTTGGAACTTTGATAGCATCTATGGCGAGTCTGATCTCATTCAAATATGTGGCGAGACAGGACAAGGGTGCCAGAGGAAGATATCTGGCGTATTTCACATTTGCAAATGTGCTGTTCCTGGCGGTGCTTATATGCATGTGGGGAATAATATTTTAGCCAGAAAAATATTGCCCTTAGATGGCAGTAGTCATAAAATAGAATGGTAAGTTTCTTCAAATTAAGGAGGCAGATAATATGAGTAAGAATCTTGGTGCAAAACCTATGCTGGTGCCACAGCCGGTCATGATGATCGGAACATACGATGCCGATGGCAATGCAAATGTCATGAATGCGGCATGGGGCGGAATAGTCGGAGCAAATGAGATCATATTTGACCTTGGAAGTCATAAGACTACCGAGAATATAAAGCTGAACAAAGCTTTCACAGTTGCCATTGCTGATGCAGAGCATGTGGCAGCCTGTGACTATGTGGGAATCGTGTCGGCAAATGACGAGCCAGACAAGATGAAGAAGGCTGGTTTTACAACCAGAAAGAGCGAGTTTGTAAATGCTCCAGTCATCAACGAGCTTTCACTGACAATGGAGTGCAAGCTCAAGGAGATCATAGACGGGGACAAGTTCCTCGGCGAGATTGTAAATGTTGTTGCAGACGACCGTATCCTGGGCGATGACGGCGAGATCACATATGAAGAGTTCCATCCGATCGTGTTTGACACCATCGGACATGGATATTTTGCACTCGGCGACAGGGTTGGCGATGCTTTCTCAGAGGGTAATAAGTTGAAGTAGGAAAGCTTGTAACTTGGGAAAATCATCAAATTGTACATTGTAACATGAAAAAATTAGCCGTTTTTGGAAGAAAAACCTTAATTTTTCAAGCAAATGTTAAATATACATATGGAAAAAGGCGAAATAATGTGATATAACAGACACATACAAAAAAGCACAAGCTAAAGTGAAAGGAAGATGTAGATATGGATAAGAAGAATATCGATTGGGCAAACCTTGGATTTGGCTATGTTCAGACGGATAAGAGATTTGTAGCAAATTATAAGGATGGAGCATGGGATGAGGGTACACTCACAGAGGATCCTAACGTAGTATTAAACGAGTGCGCAGGTGTTCTTCAGTACGCTCAGACAGTTTTCGAGGGAATGAAGGCTTACAGAACAGAGGATGGTCGTGTTGTATGTTTCCGTCCTGACCTCAACGCAAGCAGAATGGCAGACTCAGCAAGAAGACTTGAGATGCCACCTTTCCCAGAGGATAGATTTGTACAGGCAATAGTAGATACAGTAAAGGCAAATATTGATTATGTACCACCTTACGGATCAGGTGCTACATTATATATCAGACCATATATGTTCGGTTCAAATCCAGTTATAGGTGTTAAGCCGGCAGACGAGTATCAGTTCAGAATCCTCACAACACCAGTTGGTCCTTACTTCAAGGGCGGTGCAAAGCCTATCACAATCAAGGTTTCAGATTTCGATAGAGCAGCACCTCACGGAACAGGACACATCAAGGCTGGTCTTAACTATGCAATGAGCCTTCATGCAATAGTTACAGCACACAAAGAGGGATTCGATGAGAATATGTATCTCGATGCAGCTACAAGAACAAAGGTTGAGGAGACAGGTGGAGCAAACTTCATCTTTGTTACAAAGGACGGCAAGGTAGTTACACCTAAGTCAAACAGTATCCTCCCATCGATCACAAGACGTTCACTGATGGTAGTTGCAGAGAAGTACTTAGGACTCAAGGTTGAGCACAGAGAGGTGCTCTTTGATGAGGTAAAGGATTTTGCTGAGTGTGGACTTTGCGGAACAGCAGCAGTAATTTTTGGCTGATTTTTCCTACAAAACAAAAGGAGAGCGGCTCCCGTTC
>OHMX01001009.1_pt1 | contig 10366 bp, 9 predicted proteins | sample 1569471 | NCBI WGS metagenome assembly OHMX01 (sample SAMEA3879547, study PRJEB24766) | human gut metagenome | biome: human-associated habitat; feature: feces | place: USA | collected 1985/1987
TCGGCGGCTGCAACTCATACACAATGCCCGTTCCGATGATGAACATCATCAACGGCGGCGCTCACTCTGACGCGCCTATCGCATTCCAGGAGTTCATGATTCGTCCCGTAGGCGCTCCCAACGAGAAGGAAGCTATCCGCATGGGCGCAGAGGTATTCCACGCTCTCGCTAAGCTGTTGAAGAAGCGCGGACTCTCTACCGCAGTAGGCGACGAGGGCGGTTTCGCTCCCGCACTTGACGGCATCGAGGACGCTCTCGAGAGCATCTGCCAGGCTATCAAGGACGCAGGTTACGAGCCGGGCAAGGACGTTAAGATTGCTATGGACTGCGCAGCCAGCGAGTTCGCAGTATGCGAGAACGGCGAGTGGTACTATGACTACCGCCAGCTGAAGGACGGAAAGAAGAAGGATCCTAACGGCAAGAAGCTCACCGCAGAGGAGCAGATCAAGTACCTCGAGGAGCTCATCACCAAATATCCTATCGACTCTATCGAGGACGGACTCGACGAGAACGACTGGGACAACTGGGTTAAGCTGACCGCTGCCATCGGCGACCGCTGCCAGCTGGTAGGCGACGACCTGTTCGTTACCAACGTTAAGTTCCTCGAGAAGGGTATCAAGATGGGCGCAGCTAACTCTATCCTGATCAAGGTTAACCAGATCGGTTCGCTCACCGAGACCCTCGACGCAATCGAGATGGCTCACCGCCACGGCTACACAACCGTTACGTCTCACCGCTCTGGCGAAACCGAGGACACCACTATCGCCGACATCGCGGTAGCTACCAACTCAGGCCAGATCAAGACCGGTTCAATGAGCCGCACCGACCGTATGGCTAAGTACAACCAGCTTATCCGCATTGAGGAGGAGCTCGGCGAAACAGCTCGCTATGGATACACTAAGCTGAAATAAAATTACACACACATATGATTTATCAGAACGGGCAGGGTTCGCGAGAATCCTGCCCGTTTTTTGTCACTTCACCGTGCCACGGCATACACCCGTCACGCTGCATGCGGCGTTACTCCAGCTCGCCACCGTAGCTGATGCGCGAGCGCTGTTGCGGCTGCACGTCAACGGTAACCTGGCCATTGTCGAAAATGTCTACGGTAAAACGGTAAATATCCTCGTCGTTTCCCGTGAGGAAATCCACGCGCGTCCTGTCGCGCTTCACTCTCCTCACCTTGTATTCCGCCATAGCAGCCTTGAAGTTAAGCCCACGTCCGCCTCCGTAAGGCAGCGTAAAGCCACGCCCGAAATACGGCAGATACACCGTAACACTATCACCGCTCACCTCCAGCCCGTAGTCACCCGTCACCTGCACTGCACCCCCGCGCGCCGGATAAGCCGTCCTCACGCCAACCCTGTAACGGCCCGACTCGATACTCTCGGCCACCATCCCGGCCTTCTCGCGCCGCCTTTCGTCACGCGCCACCTTGTCCGCCGTAGAACAAGAAGCCAGCGTAAGCGCTGCAAATGTAATAAAAATAAATCTTTTCATCATTCAACCTCCTTTATACTAAAAAGTGCATTACCAAGCAAAATTATATTTTCCTCAGAATGACAAGGTACAAAATCAGCCGTTAGTAATCTTGAAATACTTGTCAAGAACGAGCAGTGAGATGAGCGTCTCGCGCCGTGTGTCCCTAAACTGGTCAACCCATTCGTGAGCATGCCGTATTATTTCGTACGCCTTGTCGGGGTGGCTGATGTAGTATCTGAGCTTCTCCTCCACATCCGAAAAGTCTGGTTTAATCTCTATATAATGGTAATCGGGGATGAGCCGGCCCTCCATAAACCATGTCTCGCACTCCGGTTTAGGCATTACTGCGATAGAGTTTGACGACATTATCCACTTGAGATTGCTCGCCACGTCATTGCCTTCGAGCGACATTACGAACTTATAGTCAAGGTGTTCGGATATCGTCATTTTCGGCCTTCGCCATTCGCCATACTGAGGTTCAAGAACTCCGATGTCAAACATAGGGTTGCCAAAGTAGCGCTCCACAAACGGTTTACGTTTCATCAAACGCCTGTTCTGCCCTATACCGCCCCTGAACACGGCCATGTCTTTCTTGTCTTCCCACCGCTTGTTGTCGTTCACAAAGATAAAATGACGCACGGCATTGAGCTTCAATAGCACCGAACATTCGTTGCCTTCACCGATAAGCCTTGACTTTACGATTGACGGAATATCCATATTACGGCTCAAGTCCTTGGGAACAAGCACCCATCTCAGCCTGCCGTCGAACCACCGTGCATACCTCATCGAGTCATAATAATAAACCTTCGGACTGGTTAAAGCCTGCATATTCAACGTTACGGATTTATCGTACCACAATTTTTTGTCATACTGCATTTCATCCGTCAACTTGCAATAATAGCTTACCCTATCAAGGATATAGTCCTTATCTGCCCGCTTGTCGAGCCCACCCATCTTATAATTGAGGAACGGGCGCAACATACATCGCGGCGTATTACTCCTTAATATACTTGCGATAAAGTATTTCAGCTTAGAGTTCTTTCCGCTGTTCAGTGTGTAGTATATCTTGCGCGGCAGCACTTTTGTCATGTTTCCGTCTATATTTTATGAATGCTTCGATTTCACCTTACTAAAGGTTTCGGCCTCACATGTAACTTTCCACAATACATTCCATCCTCCAAGGTACACTGTTATTCAGTGCGCCGACACGGAATGACAGTACGTCTTGCAAGTTTAATTCATACATGTTGCCATTGGTTAGATGCGGAAGTCATTTTCTTGTTATTCCGTTTTTACTGTTCCTGCTGCCTTATTCCGTAAGGGGTAACGATTATCTTGTTACGTCTTATCTCTTTCCTTATCCTCTTGTTCCACTCGATGGCTTCCTTATTCTTGTACGGCCGGCCGTGGTCAAGATGCAGAATAATTGCCGAATAGCGCAGCTGAACACCTTTCAGGCCTTTATTTACAAGCCGTTCGCCAAACTCGCGGTCCTCACCTCCGTATTTCATACGCTCGTTAAAGCCATTTACCGCCAACAAGTCTTCACGCCATCCAGACGCATTACCACCGTTCCAGGTGGCTTTCGTTGGAGTAACCGCATTCATAAAGCGCGCAAACATGCTGTTTTTTATCAGCTTAGTACACTTGAAATTAAACTGTAAACCATGCTTTCTCAACCAACCGATACGGAAAGCGTCGCCGCTCTCAACGTCCACGCGCGTTATGGCCTCACTCGTTTCCATAGGCAGACGTATGCACCCACCCGAAAGGAAACGGCCTTTGCGGGCATGGCCAACATGTGTAGATATGAAATCTGCCCGAGGAATAAGGTCCTGGTCGGTAAAAATCAGATAATCAGCCATAGCCTCGGCCAACGCACGGTTAAGTATCTTTGTCTTGCGAAAGCCCTTGTCCTCATGCCATACGTACTTTATCGGCAACGTCTCGGCAAATCGTTCTACAAGCAGCCTTGTATCTTCCGTTGACCCGTCATCGGCTATTATGATTTCATCGGCCGGCATAGTCTGGCAAGCATACCCCCAAAGAGTCTTCTCAAGCCAGCGCGGATTATTGTATGTTGATATTATGACGCCTATTGTCATGGTGTATTCTGTTTGTAGTTATTTGTTTCTTTTTCAATTATTCCAGCCACGGTCTGCGCCAGTCCGAACTCCTTATCCATGCGTCCCCACTGTTCGTCATTCATGTTTTCCTTGCCGGTGTTCTTGCGTTGCAGGGCGCTTTTCCTTACTCCGGGCAGCTCTATCGAACATGGAGGGTTGTCACCTCCGGCAAACACTACGGGAACGTGGCTTATCAATTGGTTGGCCTTCAACCACAAATCATCTGCCAACGGACATAAACGCATGGCCTGCTCCTTATCCAACAGCATGTCACCAGCCCATTGTGAAGGGTAGAGCACGCCGCCGCAACCTATCGCCATATAGCGCATGGAGAGACTCTCACGGCCTTTGTCGTACTTCCTCCACTTTAAATAAGGCATAAAACCGTTTCCGGCCATGCCGATAATCCTGATTATATTGGCACATACGGCCTTAGGATAACGTGCGGACAGGCTGACAAGACGCTCCAGCGTGCGCTGGTGGTAGATTGTATCGTCATCAACAGTTATCACCGTACTTTCCGGAAAATCACTGAAGGCGTAATGGTATTTCTTATGTGAACGAATATTGCCGCTGACGAAACGAATGTCAAGACCATACTCCTTCAGGGCGAGCAGGTCGTCGGGCAAGTCGGACTCACGGTGCGGAAACTCGTCGGCCGACAAATAAATAACTATCTTGCCAGGCCTTACCGTTTGTGTGAGCAACGAAAGCACCACGAAGCGAAGCCCGTTGATACGCGGAGGAAATGACGTCAACGACACTACAACGTCGGTACTTCCGCTAAGCCGTGGCAGCTGTCCCAATCTTTTGTACATACCTATAACACGATATTTCACGAGTTTTCGTGCCAACCGGCAAGGCAGGGCAACGGTCATCTTAACGAATTTGCCACGCTCTTTCATCCTATGATATCTATGGGTCAGCTCCGTATACCTGTCCTGCAGGGCATATAATCCACCCAAATTGTCAAGCGTTACATTCATTTCCATAAGCATTACTGTTAACAGCCAACGGCAAAAGAAATATCACCTGGCTTTCTTCTTATATTTTACAAGCCTCTTGAAATTTTGTCTTTTAGCTATCTTTTTCTCAAACATGTCAAGCTCATGCATGACTTCATCCACCGTCTCACCGGCCTTCCAACCCCGTTTCCCTGCATATAGCCCGGCCATTAGCGCCATCAACTTGCGGTTATGCGTAAGGCGCTTCAGGTTGTCGAGGCATTCGGCTTTAGTAGGTTGCTTGAATTTTGAGCGGTTGGTGTCTATCAGAGAGAACTCGAAATGCCCGCCGCCGTCCCTTGAATACAGTATGTTCGACAGGTTTAGGTCGCCGTGAAGCACGCCCTTCTCATGAAGTCTCACGAGCAGGGAGGCCAGCGCCGAGGCCGCCTCGCTGTCAGGCTCGTCACGGTCGAGCAACGGGGCTACGGCCGGCAGGGTGCATTCGGCCGATATAAAGTAGCTGTCGAGCAACAGTCCGCCGCTCTTTATCTCGATATACGCCGCCTCATGGGGTGTATCGAAACCGCGCTTGCGTAGCTCGCCGGCAAAGAGGAAGGCGCGCTCGGCCTTGCCCTTCTTGAAGAATGTATAGGCCACGCGCTGTATCATGTTGGGACGCTTGTATCGCTTTACGACAAGGCGCGTGCCGCTACAGTCGAACAGCCTGACTTCGTTGCGCCCGCAATGGAGCACTTCTCCGTCGCCACGGGAGAATCTCTCGGGCACGGACAGCAGCCATTCCGCCATGTCACGGTAGTCGGGCGATATTACGGTCTTGGTATTTCCTTCAGTTATTGTCACGGGTTTCATCGTTGCTCGGGTGTCCAGTAGGTTTCATCAGGTTGCCGGCAGATTTATGCCATGCGGTGTCCTGCTTTCCAAAAGGCGGTCTTTCGCATTGCAAAAGGCCATGTTTTACACAGTAAAAGGCCATCTTTCGCGCGGTAAACGACGGCTTTCCGCAACGCCCTTTGCGTCAAGTCGTTACGCCGTAGGGCGCCGTCTGCGCATTCATCATTCCGTACCGAGCAGGCGGCGGTACACTTCGAGCACCTGGCGGGCTACGTCGGCATTCTCGAAGCGGCTGATGTATTGCATGCCCGCGGCTTTGCGCTCCTCGCGTCCCGGCGCTCCCTTGAGGCTACGGCGTATGGCGTCGGCCATGCCGTAGACGTCGTCGGGGTCTACGTACAGGGTGGCGTTGCCGCCCGCCTCCTCAAGGCAGCTGCCCGTGCATGCCACAACGGGCAGGCCGCTCTGTATGCCTTCGATTACGGGCAGGCCGAAGCCTTCATAGCGTGAGGGGTAGACGCATGCCTCGGCCATCTGATATATGGCGGGCAGGTCGTCGGCAGGCACGCCGTGCAGGAACTTCACCCTGCCGGCAAGTCCGTTGGCCTCGACAAAGCGCTTGACGCGCTCGGCGTATGGAGTTGACTTGCCCACGACCACGAGACTTATCTCCTCGGGCAGCAGGCGCATGGCCTTCACGGCCAGGATGATGTTCTTGCGCTCCTCGATGGTGCCTACGCTTACGACGTAACGCTCGGGCAGCATGTACGCGGTATGCACCTCCTGCATTTTCTTCTCGCCCTCGCGCAGCTTGTAGCGTGTGCCGCAGCTCTGGTATATTACGTCTATCTTATCAGACGGCACGTCGCCGAACAGCATCACGTCGCGCTTGGTACACTCGCTGATGGCTATTATTCGGTCGGCCTCCTGGCAGGTCTTGCGGAATTTCCATGAGTACATCTTGCGGTCGAGCCAGCCGTACCACTCGGGATGGCGCATGAATATGACGTCATGTATGGTGACAACGGTCTTTATGCCCGTCTCCCTTATGCCTACGGGCAGCTCGCCCGACAGGCCGTGGTAAAGGCGCACGCCGTCGCGCACGAGGTCCTTCACTACCCCGAACGTGCGCCACAGGGCGCGGGAAAGGCCGTCGAGGGCCTTGTCGGGATAAACGTATCTTACGTTCTGCCGCGGCAACACCTGCCTGCGAAGGTCGTCGTTACCCCTTCCAGGCGCGTACAGGTTGAGCGTTGTACCCGGCTGTACAGCCTCGGCTATGTCGTTGACGAGGGTCCTGCCGTAGCAGCCAAGGCCTGTATTGTCACTTACTATGCGCTTGGCATCGTATCCTATTGTCATTTCCGTTCTTATGTTATATGTGGCCTGAACGTGCGGCATGGCCGCTGCCTGGCGTTCAGCCACGTTCCCCTTGCCCGCTGTCGGGCCGTAGGGATTTAATCGTTCTATTATTTATATGCAGCCAGCCGCTATACAAAATCCATCGCCGTGATGTCAGTTTTTAACCTTCTCGACCACGTGGCCGTTCTCCATCTTAAAGTGCTTGTCGAACTCGTCGTGCGTACGTTTCCACCTGTTGTGGCTCCAGAGGTAGAAGCGGGGATTGCGGCGGATAGTCTCCTCGAGCATTGCGAAGTAGCGGCGGGTTATCTCAAACTCGGGTAACGAGGCCGGGTCGGCGGTCATCAGCTTGAAGGTGTATATATATTTGCCTCGGCTCGGACGCTCGACGTCTACATAGAACACCGTGTTGTTCATCTTCCTCATCAGTCGCTCTGACCCCGTAAACACAGGAGTGTCATGGTTGAGGAACGGCAGCCACAGGTGGATATTCTGGTAGCGTGGAGCCTGGTCGGCTATGTAGCCAAAGATATTCATGAGGTTCTGTCGGCGGAAGGACACGAGGTAGCGCAGTATGTCCTGCTTGGGCACGCACACTCCGCCCATGCTCTGGCGCATCTTTATGAACAGGCGGTCGAACATCTTGTTGCGCTGCGGCTTGTAGATAAGGCCCACCACGGCCTCGGGATGGCGGCGGAACATAAGCCCCGTGGCCGAGAGCAGCTCCCAGTTGCCGTAATGCCCCAATATGCCGGCACACGTCTGGCCGCGGTCGAAGCTGGCCTCTATCTCCTCGGTATTGCGGAACTCAACGTGGCGCAGCAGCTCCTTGCGGGACACGGTCATGAGCTTTACCGTCTCGACGAAGTAGTCGCAAAGCCAGCGGTAGAAACCTTTTTCTATGTCGCGGAGTTCTTCCTGCGACTTTTCGGGAAACGACGTTGAGAGATTGTTGCGTACGATGGCTATACGATAGCGCGCAACACGGTGTATGATGAGGTACATCAAGTCTGACAAGACGTAAAGCGCCTTGTACGGAAGTAGCGACACAAGGTATAATGCCGCGTATGTGATGACTTGTAGAAATTTCATTTTCCTTCTTTTAAGCCAACGGGTTGACAAGCTGTCCGGTTGACAAGCGACGCACTGGCGGCCCAGCAACGGGGCGTGCCATACTTGCGCACATCTCCTCGTCGACTTGTAGACTTGTCTACCTGTCTACTGAATATCACGTTTTCTGCATGTCGTTCAGCTTCTTGTAATAGCCGTCCATGGCGAGCAGTTCGTCATGCGTGCCACGCTCAACTATCTCGCCTTCATGTACGACGCATATCTCGTCGGCATTACGTATGGTTGACAGGCGGTGGGCGATTGCCACGGTGGTGCGCGTCTTCATCAAGTGCTCGAGCGCCTGTTGCACAAGGCGCTCGCTCTCGGTGTCAAGCGCCGACGTTGCCTCGTCAAGGATAAGTATGGGCGGATTCTTGAGTATGGCGCGCGCTATGCTGACGCGCTGGCGCTGTCCTCCGGACAGGCGGCTGCCGCGGTCGCCGATGTTGGTGTCGTAGCCGTGCTCGGTCTCCATGATGAAGTCGTGCGCGTTGGCTACCTTGGCCGCTGCCTCTATCTGCTGCTGCGTGGCGTTGTCAACGCCGAAGGTGATGTTGCCTCGGAACGAGTCGTTGAAGAGTATCGCCTCCTGGTTGACGTTGCCGATAAGCTGGCGCAGGTCGTGTATGGCCATGTCCTTCACGTTGACGCCGTCGATGAGCACCTCGCCCTCCTGCACGTCATAGTAACGGGGTATGAGGTCGACGAGCGTCGACTTGCCGCCGCCGCTCTGCCCAACGATGGCTACGGTCTTGCCTTTCTCTATGGTGAGGTTTACGTGGCGCAGCACCCACTTCTCTCCGTAGCGGAACGATACGTCGCGGAACTCTATCGAGTGGTTGAACCCGCTTACGTGGACGGGGTCTGGGCGTTCCTTGATGTCGTTCTCGGCCTTCAGTATCTTGTCAACGCGCTCCATAGAGGCCAGTCCCTTGGGGATGTTGTAGCCGGCCTTGGAGAACTCCTTGAGCGGATTGATTATGCTGTACAGGATGACCATGTAGTAAATGAACGTGGGACCGCTGAGCCCCTTGCCGTCGAGCACGAGCATTCCACCGAACCACATCACGATGACAATCATCAGCGTGCCGAGAAACTCGCTCATGGGATGGGCCATCTGCTGGCGTGTGTTGACGCGGAGGATGTTGTCACGGTACTCTGAATTTATCTTGTCGAAGCGCCGGTTCATCTTCTCCTCGGCGCAGAAGGCCTTGATTATGCGCAGCCCTCCGAGGGTTTCCTCAACCTGGCTCATCGTGTCGCTCCACAATGACTGCGCCTTGATGGACTTCTGCTTGAGCTTACGCCCGACAATCCCCATAATCCAGCCCATAAGGGGCACGAAGATGAGGGTGAAGAGGGTGAGCTGCCAGCTGATGATTACCAGCGTAGCGAAATAGAAGATGATGAGTATGGGGTTCTTGAACAGCATGTCGAGCGATGACATGATGGAGCTTTCTATCTCCTGCACGTCGCCGCTCATGCGGGCTATGATGTCGCCCTTGCGCTCCTCGGAGAAGAAGCCGAGCGGCAGCGACGTTATCTTGCGGTACAGCTGGTTGCGGATGTCACGCACCACGCCCGTGCGTATGGGGATGATGGTGGCCGAGGAAAGGAAGTAGGCCCCCGTCTTCAGGAACGTGGCGAAGGCGAGAAACAGGCCTATGACGAGCAGGGTATAGCTCGGGCCGAACTCGGCTATTAGCCGGCCGACGTAATATTCGCCGAAATTAGTCAGCGACTCCTTCAGATTGCCCCAGTCCCATGGCGCCAGAGCGGTTACGGAAGTAGCGTCGCCCGTCTTGAAGAGAATCTGCAAGATGGGCATTATTGTCATGAACGAAAATATGTTCAACACCGCCGAAAGGATGTTGAATATCACCGACAGCGCCAGGTACTTCTTGTACGGGGGCACAAAACGGCGCAATACTTGCAGAAATTCTTTCATTAATCAGAAGCTTCTCTTTATCTTAAGAGTCTTAAGTTTTTGCAAAGGTAATATTTTTATACATAAGAACAAAATTTTAAATGAAAAGTGAGTGTTTAGACATGAAAAATCGGTTATGGCCGTCATTCCACACAGCATGCCGCCCTTGGCCGTCCTGACGGCCGGCAGGCACGGCAACGGGTGCCGCCAACTCCAAGCCAAGGCGTACACCAGCCATTTGCGGAAGACGGCCTTTTGCAGTTCCGTTTGCTGCCTTTCGCCCTGCGTTATGCCACCTTTTACGACGCGTTTTGCCGCCTCCTGCAAAACTGCCGACCCCAAGAGGCCAACCATACGGCTTGCCGCCGAACGATAAAACAGCAAAAGGGAAGGCGTTATGCCTTCCCCTTCACTGTATAGATGTAATAAAGTTATTCTGTCGCAGCTTACTTTGCCAAAGCGGTGTTGCCCAAGCTGCGCTCCTTACGGCCGAGAGTGAAGTATGCTATCGGCGCCGCAACGAAGATTGACGAGAACGTTCCGAAGACGATACCGAGAAT
>OHMX01001023.1_pt1 | contig 10285 bp, 7 predicted proteins | sample 1569471 | NCBI WGS metagenome assembly OHMX01 (sample SAMEA3879547, study PRJEB24766) | human gut metagenome | biome: human-associated habitat; feature: feces | place: USA | collected 1985/1987
GACCGCCGCCAGTGGCGGATGAAGGGAGGAGTTGTTGGGGCCGCGGCCAGCAGGATGCAAGTGCAAGGCTTTGCACGAAGCAGACGCTGGGAGCCGCAACCCGGAATACATTAGAAACTATTTTAAGGAGGATTTTCCATGAAAAAGCGAATCCTTGCATTTCTGCTGGCGGTGAGCATTGCCGTGTCGATGCTGGTGCTGCCGGCATCGGCAGCGGGCAACGCCAACACGGCGGTCCAGCTGTCCATCACGCTGAACGCGATGGACAGCAGCCAGCAGGCGACTCTGAACGCTGTGGTCACCCGCAGTGCACTGGCCCGGATGCTGGTGTCCTACTCCACCTACCGCGAGAGCGTGGGCTCTCAGGGCACGGTGGGCACCCTGTTCACCGATCTGCCCGGCACTTCGCCCTATGCCCCCTATGTCCGCATTGCGGTGCAGAATGGCTGGATGAACGGCTACACCGACGGCTCTTTCCGGCCCGACAATGCCGTGACGCTGGAGGAGGCGGTCACGGCCATCCTCAAGCTGATGGGCTATAAGATGACCGACCTGAGCGGCTCTTTCCCCAACGCACAGCTGAACAAGGCCAGTGAGCTGGGCCTGCGCAATCAGGTGGACCGCAGCCAGGGCGAGGCGCTCAACTACGAGGAGTGCGCCCTGCTGTTCTACAACGCCCTGACAGCCAACACCGCCAGCGGCAGTGCCTACGGCAGCAGCCTGGGCTTCACGGTCTCCAATGGCCAGGTGGATACCTCCAGCGTCATGCTCAAGAGCCTGAAGGGCCCCTTTGTGGCGGGCGATACGGTCCAGCTGCCCTTTGTTCCCAAGATGGTCTACCGCAACGATAAAGCGTCGGAATCTGCGGAGCTGAACAAATACGATGTGTATTATTACAGCGAGAGTTTACAGACATTGTGGGTCTACACCCGCCGCGCCGCTGGCCGCATCACGGCAGTTTCGCCCAGTGCCAGCGCCCCCACCAGTGTAACGGTGGCAGGCACCAGCTATACGCTGGGTTCCTCTGCGGTGGCCTCTCAGGTGTCCTCCCTCAACGGCGGCGGCGTGGGCGAGGTCGTCACCCTGCTGCTGGGCATGAACAATGAGGCTGCCGGGATCGTGACCGGCGAGGAAGCCGACAGTGTGTTCTACGGTGTCGTGCAGACCGCCACCCGCAGTCTGGTGGAAGAGAACGGCGCGGATGTTCTGCAGAAAGTCTCCGTCATGTGCACCGATGGCATTGCCCGCACTGTGAACGTGGACAAGAGCCTGAACTTTCCGCAGGGGTGGCTGGTAGAGATCAAGGTCACCCCGGAGGGCGAGAGCGTGGAACACATCGATGACCGCCGCGTCAACGGCACCATCAATACCAATGCCACTGCGCTGGGCGCTGCCGCCCTGGCCGACGATGTAGAGATTCTGGATACGACTTCGGAGGGTGTGGCTGGGACGGTTCGTCCCAGCCGCCTATCGGGGGTAACACTGAGTGACCTCGATGTCCGCTACTATACCGTCAACGATGCCGGACAGATCGACCGGCTCATCCTGAACGATGTGACCGGCGACCTGTGGAGCTACGGCGTGCTGGACGATGTGAAAAATCTGGCCATGAATTATTCTGACCTGAAGAGTCTCGTCACCAGCATTGCGGCGGGAGATTCCGCTTCCGGCACCACGACCACGACAGGCACCACCACCGGAGCGGCCACGGGCGGCACCGACGGCTCCGGCTCCACCTCGGATACCACCACCACTGTGACCGGTGCCACGGCGGTAGACCGCCTGTCCAACCTGCTGGTGCCCACCACCAGCGAGATCCTGTGGGGCATCGTCTCGGGCGATATCCTGAGCACGGCCTGGCAGAAGCTGACCAGCAACACCGGCTCCCTGATGAGCATTGGCTTCCAGCAGATCGCGGAGATCACGGGCACCCCCTTCAAGCAGATTTTCAATTACATCGGCGGCGGGGCAACCTATATTTGCTACGTCAACGGCGCGGTGGCCAGCTACACCACGGCCATCAAGTATCCGGTGCTGGCGGGCGGTATTGCCGTGCGGCAGGAGACCACCGGCTCTGTCAAGGCCATGATGCAGCTGATGCCCCTGAAGATCGACAAGGTCGGCGCGGCCTCGGTGCTCTCGGGCAATGAACGCTACGAGATGGCAGACAATGTGCAGGTCTACCTGTGGTACAAGGGCCAGTATTACCCCACCAAGCTGGCTCAGGTGGATGCGGACGGCTACCAGCTGACCGGCTGGTACGATAATTTCGGCTGCACTGCCGGAAAAAAGGTCCGCGTCATCATTGCGGTCAAGAACGACTGATGCTTTATTACAGCGGCCTGAGCCGCACACTGCGGCAGCTGCGCTGGGTGCTTTACCCGCGCCGCTGCCCTTTTTGTGATCGGGTGCTGGGGAACCAGCCTGCCTGCCCGGACTGCGCCGATGGGCTGGCAGAGCTGCGCCGTGCACCCTCCATGCGGCTGCGCGGCTCCGAGCACTACCTGGGGCGGCTGGATGGGGCAGCCGCGCCCTACCGATACAACGGCCTTGTCCGCCGCGCGGTGCTGCGGGCGAAATATCAGGGCGCGCCCTGGGCAGCTGTGGAGCTGGGCGTGGAGATGGCCCGCCTGCTCTTTGGCAGCGAGATCAGAATGCATGGTTCTGAGCCCCTGCCCGAACCGGTACCGGGCCTTGACAGGGGTTACGACTGCATCCTTCCGGTACCGGCCTCCAGCAAAAAGCGCGGCTACAATGTGCCGGAGCGGATGGCACAGCCCCTTGCCCGGGCGGTGGGCGTGCCGGTGGTCACGGACGCGCTGACCCGTGCCCGCTCCACCCGGCGGCAGGAGGGACTTTCCCTTGACGAGCGGTTGGCCAATGTGGCGGGTGCCTTCCGGGTAGCACGGCCGGAGGCTGTGGAGGGAAAGCGCATCCTGCTGGTGGACGATGTCCTGACCACCGGAGCCACGGCCTCGGCCTGCGCGCAGGCTCTGCTGGATGCCGGTGCGCAGAGCGTGTTCGCTGTGGCGCTGGCTACGGTGGAGTTTCCGCAGCCGGTGGGCAGCACAACGGCCATTGCCGAAAATGAAGAAGAAATTTGAAAATAGTGCTTGACAAAACACCATTCTTCGGGTATACTGATTGAGCTGTGAGCGACAAGCTCGATCAGATGTCCGGGTGTAGCGCAGTTTTGGTAGCGCGCTTGAATGGGGTTCAAGAGGCCGTGAGTTCGATTCTCGCCACTCGGATTAAAACAAGACCGACGATTTCAAAAGAGATCGTCGGTCTTGATTTTTTATTCGGCTGTTTTCGGTGTGCTGTCCCGGAGGGGCGGGCACCGCTGCAAGGAGGGCGAGTCTATGAATGCTGCACTGCGCCGGGATGTGGATGTGATCCTTCGTTCCAGCCTGAACGCTGTTCTGCCGGATGAGGCGGTGCGCCGCGCGCTGCGGGATCTCCGGCCCGGGAAGGGCCGGGTGCTTTTGGTGGCGGCGGGCAAGGCGGCCTGGCAGATGGCACACGCGGCGGTTGAAACGCTGGGCCGGGTGGATGGCGGCGTGGTCGTGACCAAGTACGGCCATGTGAAAGGTGAGATCCCAGGTGTGACCTGCTATGAGGCGGGCCACCCGGTGCCGGATGCAAACGGTTTTGCGGCTACCCAAAAGGCGCTGGAGCTGGTGCAGGGGCTGACCGCCGGGGATACGGTGCTGTTCCTGCTTTCCGGCGGCGGCAGTGCGCTGTTCGAGCAGCCGCTCGTTCCCGGGGCAGAGCTGCAGGACATCACGAGCCAGCTGCTGGCCAGCGGGGCCGACATTGTGGAGATGAATACCATCCGCAAGCGGCTTTCCGGTGTGAAGGGCGGGCGGTTCGCGCAGCGCTGTGCCCCTGCGCAGGTGTTCAGCATCGTGCTGAGCGACATTCTGGGGGACCCGCTGGATATGATCGCCAGCGGCCCGGCGGTGCCGGATACCTCCACCTGCGCCCAGGCGCTTGCCGTTGCCGAAAAGTATCATCTGGCACTCTCAGCACAGGCCCGGGCCCTGCTGGCGCAGGAAACGCCCAAAACGCTGGACAATGTGACCACCCGGATCACCGGCAGCGTGCGGGAGCTTTGCCGTGCCGCGGCCAGTGCCTGCCGGAATCTGGGATATGAACCTGTTCTCCTGACCGACCAACTCTGCTGCGAAGCACGGGAAGCAGGCAGCTTTCTTGGCTCCATTGTCCGCACCCAGGCAGGGCAGGGGAAAAAGCTGGCCTACATCGCGGGCGGCGAGACCATCGTTCACCTGACCGGAAAAGGGCTTGGCGGAAGAAATCAGGAGCTGGCCCTTGCGGCCGCGCCCGCCATTGCCGGGCTGAACGCGGCGGTGTTCTCTGTGGGCAGCGATGGCACAGACGGCCCCACCGATGCCGCCGGCGGCTATGTGGATGGGGATACCCTTGCCGCGCTGGAGGCCGGGGGCTGGAGCGGATACGCTGCTTTGCAGAACAACGATTCCTACCACGCCCTGAAAGCAGTGGATGGCCTGATCATCACCGGGGCAACGGGCACCAATGTCAACGATGTGGCGGTGGCCCTGATGGGGAAAAAACACCGCCTGTGAGCCCGGAAGTTTCCCCGGAGTGGTGATTGCATTCCTCCGTTGAGTATGTTATACTGAACAGCGAACTGAATAGAAAACAGCAGGTGCGTACCGCCCGCGGCTCTGGCCGGGGGCAGGCACGTTAAAAGGGAAGCAGGTGCAAATCCCGCACGATCTCGTCACTGTGATAAGGGAGTTTACCGCCAGGGTGCAGCTGCACCGGTCACTGGAACGTATGTTCCGGGAAGGCGGCGGTGGATGTTGAGCTTTCAGCCAGGAAACCTGCCCGCTGTTGGTACGGGGGCGTAAGTCCCAGATCACGAGGAATTGGTTGTACCCAAAAAGCCTGAAAAAACTGAAAAGGGCCTTTTTGCTTTGCCGTCCCGCAAGCAGAAAGGCCCCTTTTGTTTTGCCGGGCACTCTTTCCTGTACCTTCTGTTCAGCAAAAATCATGTTCAAAAACAGGAAAGGAACGAACAAAAATGAGAAAACGCACCATCCACAAAGCAGCGGCCGCTCTGACCGCTCTGGCCCTCTGCGCCGGTGTACTGACCGGCTGCGGCGGTGCCGCAAGCAGCACCACTGCTTCCAGCACGGCAGGATCTGCTGCCAGCAGCGAGGTTTCCGGCGAGGAGGCTGACGAATTGGCCGCAAAGAACGTTGCAGACCTGATCGATGCCATCTATGTGCAGGAGCGCACCGATGACACCGATGCCCAGTGTGAGGCCGCCAAGGCCGCATGGGATGCCCTGACCGATGCCCAGAAGGAGCTGGTCGAGGGCGAAGAGGCTGACCCTGACTACTTTGGCCGCGACACCGGCGATGCTTCCAAGGACGACAGCCGCAATCAGGACGACATCGGCGAGAATGAGCTGCTGGTGGTCTCCTTCGGCACCTCCTTCAACGACAGCCGAGTGAAGGATATCAAGGGCATCGAGGATGCACTGCAGGCCGCTTATCCCGATTGGTCTGTCCGCCGCGCCTTCACCGCACAGATCATCATCAACCATGTTCAGGCCCGCGACGGCGAGAAGATCGACAACATGCAGCAGGCTCTGGACCGCGCTGTGGCCAACGGCGTGAAGAATCTGGTCGTCCAGCCTACCCACCTGATGCACGGTGCAGAGTACGACGAGATGATGGAGATGATCGACGAGTACAAGGACAAGTTCGAGAGTGTCGCCGTTGCTGAGCCCCTGCTGGGCGAGGTCGGTGCCGACGCTGCGGTCATCAACGCCGACAAGGAAGCTGTTGCCAAGGCCGTTACCGCTGCTGCTGTGAAGGATGCCGGTTTCGACAGCCTGGAGGCCGCTGCTGAGGAGAAGGTCGCCTTTGTCTTTATGGGCCACGGCACCTCCCACACCGCAAAGGTGAGCTACAGCCAGATGCAGACCGCCATGCAGACCCTGGGCTACAGCAACGTGTTCATCGGCACGGTGGAGGGTGAGCCCGAGGAGACCGCCTGCGAGAACGTCATCGAGGCTGTCAAGGCCGCCGGTTACACCAAGGTCATCCTGCGCCCGCTGATGGTCGTCGCCGGCGACCACGCCAACAACGATATGGCCGGTGCGGATGACGATTCCTGGCTGAGCCAGTTCCAGGCCTCCGGTGACTTCGCGTCCGTGGAGTGCCAGATCGCCGGTCTGGGTGAGATCGAGGACATCCAGCAGCGCTACATTGAGCACACCAAAGCCGCCATTGATTCCCTGAACGGCTAATATTCCGCATTCCAATGCCCGAAGGGAGAGATCTTTTCGGGCATTTTTTATGGAGAGCTTCCCCGCATGAGGAGAAACACTCCCATTTCAAATTCTGAATTTTTGAGGTATTTTGTTTATGCACTGCAAACAGTTTGTTTCCCTGTCCGTTGCTTCTCTGATGCTGGCCGCCGTCCTCACCGGCTGCGGCGGGGCTTCTTCCACTGCTTCCTCTGCTGTCAGCTCGGAAGCCGCTTCTGCCGTGAGCGCTGCCGCATCCGAGCCTGCCGAAGCCGCCCTGCCGGACGGCGTGTACACGGCTGAGTTCGACACCGACAGCGGCATGTTCCACGCCAACGAAGCCTGCAATGGCATGGGCACCCTGACCGTGGAGAACGGGCAGATGACCTTCCATGTCAGTCTGGCCTCCAAGAAGATCGTCAACCTGTATGTTGGCATGGCTGCCGATGCCGAGGCCAACAAGGCAGACTGGCTGCTGCCTACCACTGACACCGTCACCTACTCTGATGGCACCTCGGAGGAGGTCTACGGCTATGATATCCCCGTGGCCGCTGTGGACCAGGACTTCCAGCTGGCACTCCTCGGGACCAAGGGCAAGTGGTATGACCACACTGTGAGCATCCGCAATGCACAGCCCAAGGCTGAGGAAGCTGCCGAGACCCCTGCGGACGGTGAATACAGTGTCAATGTGACCCTGGAGGGCGGCTCTGGCCGTGCCACCGTGGAAAGCCCTGCCGCCCTGACCGTGGCGGACGGCAAAATGACCGCTGTCATCCTGTGGAGCAGCCCCAATTATGATTACATGATCGTGGACGGTGAGAAGTATCTGCCCACCAACACCGAGGGCAACTCCACCTTTGAGATCCCTGTTTCTGCACTGGACACCCCGCTGGCTGTCACTGCCGATACCGTAGCCATGAGCACCCCCCATGAGATCGAGTATACGCTGACCTTTGCGCTGAACTGATGAAACTGACGAGACAACAATTCCTGCGCGTTCTGCCTGCTACAGTACTGGCCCTGTCGGGTTGCGCCGCCTCCGAGACAGCGCCCGCCAGCACAGAAGAACTGGTCTTTGACCATGCCTGCCCGCTGGATTACGCCACACAGTTTACTGCCGACTGCTATGAGGGCGGCTATACCATGCTGACCCTGACCGAATCGGGGGAGCAGTTCCTTGTGACCCCGGAGGATGCCGCTGCGGTGGAAGACCTGCCCGAGAGCGTGACGGTGCTGCGTCAGCCAATCCGGAACATCTACCTTGTCTCCACTTCGGTGATGGACCTGTTCCTCGCGCTGGATGGGCTGGACAGTGTGACCCTTTCCGGCACCCAGGCGGAGGGCTGGTATCTGGATGAGGCCAGAGCCGCCATGGAGGACGGGCGCATTGCCTATGCGGGCAAGTACAGCGCCCCGGACTACGAAAAAATCCTTGCGGCCAACTGCGGCCTTGCCATCGAGAACACCATGATCTACCACACCCCGGAGGTCAAGGAGCAGCTGGAACGGTTCGGCATCCCGGTGCTGGTAGAGCGCTCCAGCTATGAGAGCGGCCCGCTGGCCCGGCTGGAATGGCTCAAGTTCTGGGGCATCCTGCTGGGGAAAGAGGAGCTGGCGGAACAGGAATTCGCCCGGCAGGTGGAGCGCCTTGCACCGCTGACTGGGCAGGCTTCCACCGGCAAGCGCTGTGCCTTTTTCTCCATCACAGCCAACAACCTTGCCAATGTGCGCAAGGGCGGCGACTATGTGGCCCAGATGATCGAGATGGCGGGCGGTGATTATGTTTTTGCGGATCTGACCGACAACGGCAACAACCTTTCCACCATGAACCTGCCGCTGGAGGATTTTTATGCCGGTGCAAAGGATGCGGATGTGCTCCTTTACAACAGCACCATTGAGGGCGTGGTGCATACCACGGAGGAACTGGTTGCAAAATGCCCCCTGCTGGCCGAGTTCAAGGCCGTGCAGAGCGGCAGTGTCTGGTGCACCACCCAGAGCTTTTTCCAGCAGAGTACGGCGCTGGTCGATTTTGTGCTCGATCTGCACCGTGTCTTTACGGAGAACGACCCCGCCGACCTGCAATTTCTGAGGAAAGTAGAGTAACCTATGACCAGCAAAAAGCGCCTGATCTTCTCTTACGGCATCCTTGCCCTGCTGCTGGCGGTGCTGTTTGCCGCCAACCTGTTCTGGGGCAGTGTGTCCCTGACACCGGGGGCAGTGCTGGCGGCCCTGACTGGCCGCGGGCAGGACGCTTTGAGCGTGGGCATCATCACCCAGCTGCGCCTGCCCCGGGCCGTGATGGTGGTGCTGCTGGGGGCGGCGCTCTCGGCGGCGGGCTACCTGCTGCAGACCTTTTTTGCCAACCCCATTGCAGGGCCCTTTGTCATGGGCATTTCCAGCGGGGCCAAGCTGGCCGTGGCACTGGTCATGGTGGCTTTTCTGAACCATGGCCTGCTCACCAGCTCCCTTACCCTGATCACAGCCGCCTTTGCGGGGGCCATGGCCTCCATGGCCTTTGTGCTGGCGGTGGCCCGGCGGGTGCAGCGCATGAGCATTCTGGTCATCTGCGGTGTGATGATCGGCTATATCTGCTCCGCCATCACCGATATCGTGGTGGCCTTTGCCCAGGACAGCAACATCGTCAACCTCCACAACTGGTCTCAGGGCAGCTTTTCCGGCATGACCTGGGGCAATGTGCGGGCGGCGGCGCTGGTGGTGCTGCCCGCTCTGGCGGCAGCGTTCTGCCTTTCCAAGCCTATGGCCGCCTACCAGATGGGGGAGGCCTACGCCCGGAGCGTGGGCATCAATGTCAAAGCCTTTTCCCGGCTGCTGGTGCTGCTTTCCAGCCTGCTGGCCGCCTGTGTCACGGCCTTTGCGGGGCCCATCTCCTTTGTGGGCATTGCGGTGCCCCATCTGGTCAAGCAGCTGTTCGGCAGTGCAAGGCCGCTGGTGGTGCTGCCCGGGTGCTGCCTGGGCGGGGCGGCCTTCTGCCTGCTGTGCGACCTCATCGCCCGCAGTATGTTTGCCCCCACCGAGCTTTCGATCAGCGCCGTAACGGCAGTGTTTGGTGCACCGGTGGTCATCTGGCTGCTGGTGCGCCGGGGTCAGGAGGGTGTGCGATGAAATACCGCTGTGAAACGAAAGAGCTGGCCATCGGCTATGGCAGCGCGCCCCTTGCTTCCGGCATCACGCTGGGGGCGGTGCCGGGGCAGATCCTGGCCCTCATCGGGCCAAACGGCGCGGGTAAATCCACCCTGCTCAAAACGCTGGCGGGCCAGCTGGCCCCCCTGGGCGGGGCTGTCCTGCTGGATGGCCGCAGCCTGACCGATTACACCGGCACAGCCCGGGCCCGGAAGCTGGCCCTGATGCTGCCCCACACCCGCCGTACCGAGCTGACTTCCTGCTTTGAGTTTGCCGCCGCCGGGCGTATCCCCTATACCGGGCGGCTGGGCATCCTGTCCGATGCCGACCGGCAGGCCGTGCGGGAAGCGCTGGAACTGGTGGGGGCTTCCCCTCTGGCGGGCCGGGATTTCAACTGCATCAGCGACGGCCAGCGCCAGCGCGTTCTGCTGGCCCGTGCCATCTGCCAGCAGCCCGGAGTTCTGCTGCTGGACGAGCCGACCTCTTTTCTGGATGTCAAGGGCAAGATCGAGCTGCTGACCATCCTGCAGAAACTGGCCCATGAGCAGGGGCTGGCCGTGATCGTCAGCCTGCACGAGCTGGACATGGCGCAGAAGATCGCGGATGCGGTGGTTTGCGTGTTCCCGCACAGCGTTTCGGGGGTGCTGACCCCGAAGGAGGCCTTTGCCTCGGAGAACATCCGGGCGCTGTACAGCCTGACCAAGGAGCAGTACGAGGCCGTGTTCGGCCCGGAAAAGCCTGCCGAGCCAAAGTTTGAACATTACGTCCGCAGTGGGCAGAAGCTGCTCCGCTGCGGGTACACCACCGGCACCTGCGCGGCGCTGGGTGCGGCGGGGGCCG
>OHMX01001032.1_pt1 | contig 10223 bp, 8 predicted proteins | sample 1569471 | NCBI WGS metagenome assembly OHMX01 (sample SAMEA3879547, study PRJEB24766) | human gut metagenome | biome: human-associated habitat; feature: feces | place: USA | collected 1985/1987
CCTTCAACATACACTCCAACCTCGGCTGCCGCTGCACCGGCGGACGCGTCAACGGCAAGAGCGTGCAGATTAAGGAAAAGCTGCGCACGGGAGACGTGGTTGAGATAATAACGGGCAAGAACCAGAGGCCGAGCCGCGACTGGCTGGGCTGGGTCGTAAGCTCCAAGGCGAGAACCAAGATAAAGCAGGAACTCGACGCCGAGGAGCGCAAGGCTGCCGCCGAAGGACGCGAAATCCTCGCTCGCAGGCTCAAGAACTGGAAGCTGGAACTCCCCGACGAGGCTCTGCAGGATCTGATGAAGAACTTCAGGTACTCTTCCGAGATGCAGCTCATGGCCGATATATCACGGGAGACCGTGGACATCAACGACATAAAGTCCTTCATAGTCCAAAGGCAGGAGGAGAAGGAGAGGGCCGCGCAGGACAGTTCCGCTCATAAGGAGCAGGCCGCGACCGTCCAGAGCGGGAAGGTCTACTCGGGCGATGCCGACGACATACTCGTTATCAACGCCAAGAACGTGCGCGGGCTCGACTACAAGCTCTCGAAATGCTGCAATCCCGTGTTCGGCGACGACGTGTTCGGCTTCGTCACGAGAACGGAAGGGATAAAGATACACAGGATTTCCTGCCCCAACGCGGCGAGGCTGCTCGAGAAATACCCCTACCGGATACAGAAGGTCGTATGGCAGGACAGCACCTCCAGCGGCAACTTCCTCTGCACTCTCGCCGTGCTCGCCACCATGGAGGCGCCCATACTCTCGCGCATAATGGATGTCATAGGCCGTTTCAAGGTGTCCATGCGTTCGTTCAATGTCAAGGAGAACGCCAAGAAGGGCCTCTATGAGATAAGCATCAAGCTGCTCGTCCCTTCCAACAGCGAACTCGACAAGGTAATCTCCCAGGTCGCCGCCGTCAAGGGCATAACCAAGGTACACAGGATATGAGCAAGGACACACAGCTGCTCGACAGCTTCGAAAAGACGCTTCAGCTCGGTCTCGAGAGGATCTGCGAGGCTGCCGGCCTGCTGGAGGGAGGCCTGCTGCAGAGCGACGACATAGACTCAAAGTGGGAGGAATATATAAAGGACTACGTGGCAGACGCCGTGCAGAACTTCAACGACTACCCCGAGGCAGCCCTCGCATGGGCGGGATTCCTCGGAATGGGCGTAGCCCACAACTGGGACGACAGCTGGACCCTCCACCGCCACGACGTCTACAGGGACTATTACGGAGCAAGGGGCTGGGACGACATGGACGAGCACATACTGCGCGGCGTGCTCGGTCTCAACCTCGATTCTCCCGAGGCGAAGAAGATTTCCGGCACACTGCAGAGCTGCGCCCTCGCCACGCTCGGGCTGATACGCCACGAGGGCATCGAGCCGCAGACCGCGACGGGCTTCTACGCCCTCACGAGGAGCTATTCGGTGTTCTACAGGATAGGAGAAGGCATCGAACTGCGGCGGTTGGGATACAAGAAGGAAGCAGTAGACCCGGCATCGTTGAAATAGGCAGTCACAGGCCGGATTTCCACTGAAAGAAGTCATTACCTGCGGGCAGCCCTGCTGCGCCTGTCGAGCTCCGCGCGGAAGCGTGCGGCATTGCGGTTGTGCTCAGAGAGCGTGCGCGCGAAGACATGCGTGCCCGAGAAGTCGGCATTGGCGCAGAAATAGAGGTTTCCCCTGCCCCTCGGTCCGCCGTAGTCGGGATTCAGCACGGCCTCGAGCGCGGCCTTTACCGGGACGCAAATTGGCCCGGGAGGAAGGCCTGCATGCCTGTAGGTATTGTAAGGAGAGTCTACCTGAAGGTGCTTGTTGAGTATGCGGCTGAGGCTGTAGTCGAAGCAGTAGGCCACTGTGGGGTCGGCCTGGAGCGGCATCCCTATCGCAAGACGGTTCAGATATACTCCCGCAATGAGAGGCATCTCGGCCTGGGCATTTGACTCCGCCGTCACTATGGACGCCAGTATCCCGACCTCCCTCCTGTCGAGGCCGACTTCTTCCGCCTTGCGGAGGTTCTCCTCGGTCCAGAACGCGTCGTAGGCCCGCTTGAACCTGTCGAACACATCTTCCACACCGGCAGTCCAGTATATCTCGTAGGTCGCAGGAACTATCAGGTTGAACACATCCTCCGGACTGAAGCCGTAGCGTGCAAGGAAGTCCCCGTCATCCATGGCCCTGCGCACCGATGCGGAGTCGAGCAGCAGCTGGCTCGAAATCTTCGCGGCGATGTTGCCCTTGAGGCGCAGGTTCCCGGAAAGGGTCAGGCTGACCGGAGTCTGCCAGCCGTTGTTGAGCATGCGCGCCACATATACGCTGGAAGAGGACTCGTCCACGGTATAGTGTCCGGGCTGCATGAACTCGAAGACCCGCTTGTCTTCGAAGGCACGCTCGAGGCTCCTGCGGCTGCGTACTCCCGTCCGGGAGTCTATGGTATCCAGCACCGCCGACGCATCCTCGCCGGGATAGACGAACAGTTCCGCACTGCGGGAGAAATTTCCCCTGCGGTTGTCCTGATACCAGCGCGCGCAGAGCACGGCGGCACATATTGCCGCAACGGCAGCGCCAACACACGCCGATATGGCGCAAATCCGCTTGAGAGACATCACTTCCGGAGATTTACGGTATCGCCTTCTTCAAGGACCAGCCCCGACAGGGCAGGATTCATCTTCAAGAGCGACTTCATCCTGACGCCGAAACGCTGGGATATGCTCCACAGGGTCTCGCCCTCAGACTCCACCACATACTTGGACACGCCCTTGGGGCCCTGGGTCTTCTTCCTGGCCAGATATACGATCTCGCCGCCCTCGAATGCGCACGGCGCGGAAAGGTCGTTGAAGCGGAGGAGCTCCTTCGCAAACAGGCCGTTGGCCCTGGCGATAGCGTCACTCGTCTCTCCCTCGACCGCATATATGAACGGAACCCCGTTCTGCTCATATATGGTATGGATCGGGGCGAGCTCGACGGTCTCGCTGTAGTCTATCTCGGGACGCGCCTCCGGAAGCACGGCAATAACGGGAGACTCGAGCTCCGAGGGAGTCTTTTCAGGAACCTTGACATTGCGGTCGTAACGGTAAAGCTCGTAATCCTCTATGAGGTCTATCAGCTTGTCGGCATAGAGAGGGTCGGTGGCGTAGCCGGCCTTCTTCAGGCCTTTCGCCCAACCCTTATAGTCGCGCCTGTCGAGGTCGAACAGGCTCTTGTAGCGGTCGCGCGAACGGAGGAAGTCGGAATGGTCGCGGAACGACGCCTCGACATTGGAATATACCCTGAAGCATTCCCCGCGCCTGTCGTCGTCCTGGTACATCTTCTTGCCGCGCCAGTCGTTATGGCATTTTATACCGAAATGGTTCTTGCCCTTGACCGCAAGCTCCGACTGTCCGTAACGGGACTCCAGCAGGCCCTGCGCGAGGGTGATGCTGGCCGGTACGCCGGTACGCTTCATCTCCTTGACGGCAATATGGGCATACTTGTCTACATATTCCCGCCTGGGATCGGTGTCGGCCGACGCTGCAACAGACAGCGTTACGGCGAAAATCATCAGGAGCAACTTTTTCATCGGCGCTAAGATACTAAATTTCGAAAACATCCCCGTCCCGGGCCGCGACCGTATCCGGGAATATCTGCCTGCACTCCTGCACGAAGGCGTCGAAATCCTTGACACGGGACGAATAGTGCCCGATCAAGAGTCTGCGCACGCCTGCATCGAGCGCACACCGTGCGGCGTCCAGGGTGGTGGAATGATGATGACATGCGGCCTTGTCCGCCAGTTCGGCGGGATAGGTAGCCTCATGGTACAGGGTATCTACACCCGAGAGCCACCCTGCAAGCCGGGGCATGGGTTCCGTATCCGAACAGTAGGCGTATGAAGGCGGCACCGGATGCCTCTCGGACGCTATGCCGTCGAAGCGGTAGCCGTAGCACTCTATCTTGTGGGCCAGAGGGAATGCCGTCACGGTCAGGTGCTTGGAACTGTGGACAGTCTCCGGTTCCCGGCACTTCACCGCAGTGAACACGAGCTTATAGCCCATACCCTCTCCGAAGAACGATTCGTAGAACTTCAGCACCGAACCGAGGGCCTGGGGACCGTAGACATACAGGTCGGCGGTCCGGCCGTACAGGGCCATGGAGCCGAGCAGGCCGAACAGGCCGAACATATGGTCGCCGTGTATGTGCGTTATGAACACGGCCTCGATCTTGAGGAACGACACGCCTGCCTTGCGCAGCTGCTGCTGGGTACCCTCGCCGCAGTCGATAAGGAAGAAGCGCCCCTCGGCGCATAGCACCTGGGCGCTTGGATTCCTATCAGAAATGGGCATGGCCGAAGCCGTGCCCATTATCTTCAGAGTGAATTTCATATCGGACTACTCGCCCTTCTCGAGCTTCTCCTTCAGGGACGCGAGGACATCGAGGTCGCCGAGAGTCGCCTTCTCCACGTTGGCGTTGACCCTCTTTACGGCCTTCTTGGTGTTCTCTGCCTCTACAGCTGCGGCCTTTTCCTTTACCTCGGCATAGGTGCGCAGGTGTGAGAGAAGGATGCGGCGGGTAGAACGGCGGAGCTCGACAACCTTGAACTCAAGGGTTTCGCCCGTCGTTGCCGGCTTGCCGTCTTCCTTGACGAGCTCGCGGGTGAATGCGAAGCCTTCGGCACCGCCCTCGAGGGTGATGTTGGCACCCTTGTCGGACATTGAGGCTATGGTTCCTGTAACGGTAGAGCCTACGGGGAACTTGGCCTCGATCTCATCCCAGGGGTTGGGGGTGAGCTGCTTCAGACCGAGAGAGATCTTGCGAGCCTCGCGGTCGATAGAGAGCACCTGGGCCTCCACCTCGTCGCCGACCTTGAGGAACTCCTGGGCAGAGTGGAGCCTGGGAGACCATGACATCTCGGACACATGTACGAGACCCTCCACACCCGGCTCGATCTCGACGAATGCACCGTAGTCTGCGATAAGGATGACCTTGCCCTTGACCTTGTCGCCGACCTTGAGGTCGGGGTTGAGGTTGTCCCAAGGATGGGGAGTGAGCTGCTTCAGACCGAGGGCGATCCTCTTCTGCTGCTCGTTGAAGTCGAGAACTACGACCTTTATCTTCTCGTCGAGCGAAACGACTTCGTCGGGGTGGTTGATCCTCCTCCAGGAGAGGTCGGTGATATGGATGAGACCGTCGACACCGCCGAGATCCACGAATACGCCGTAGTTGGTGATGTTCTTGACCACACCCTCGAGTACCTGTCCCTTCTCGAGCTTGCTGATGAGCTCGGCCCTCTTCTGCTCCTGCTCGGCCTCGAGCAGAGCCTTGTGGGAAACGACTACGTTGCGGAACTCCTGGTTGATCTTGACGATCTTGCAGTCTATGGTCTGGTTGACGAACTGGTCATAGTCGCGGATAGGCTTGATGTCGATCTGCGATCCGGGGAGGAACGCCTCGATTCCGAACACGTCCACGATCATACCGCCCTTCGTGCGGGTCTTCACGAAGCCCTTCACAACCTCGTCGTTCTCGTAAGCCTCGTTGACCCTGTCCCATGACTTGAGCGTGCGGGCCTTGCGGTGTGAAAGCACGAGCTGGCCCTTCTTGTCCTCGGCAGACTCGACATATACCTCGACCTTGTCACCTACCTTGAGGTCGGAATTGTAGCGGAACTCCGAAACGGGGATCACACCCTCGCTCTTGCCTCCGATAGAGACAACAACCTCGCGCTTGGTGACAGCGGTAACGACACCCTCGACAACCTCGTTCTCCACGATCTTGGAAAGGGTCTTGTCGTAAGCCTCCTCGATAGCCTTCTTGTCGGCGTCTCCGTATACGTCGGAACCCTCGAAGGCATCCCAGTCGAAATCCTCGGGCCTTACAGACGCGTTGAGGGCAGGCTTGGCGTCAGCCTTGGGCTCCTCGACCCTGCGTTCTATCTCTGAAACGACCTCGGCTGCGGGAGCCGTAGCCATGACGGCCTTGATGCCTTCCTTTGCGGCATCCTCGGTGTCGAACTCCCCGCTCACGCCGATTTCACGGTGATTGGCGGCCTTGAGGTCGAAATGATACTTTCCGTTTGACTCCGAAAGGCCGTACTGACCCTCTTCGGAAGCGTTCTTCTTGACGGACTCCACTCCGCTCTCGCAGGCAGCGAGAGTAGTGTAGGCCTCGGAGTTGAGGATAACCTGACCCTCGTCGCCGATGAGGCTGAAATGGAACTGCCCGTCCTTTGCCTGATTGATAACAAATTTACCCATTTGAAAAATGAACCAAATTAGTAGTTGAACATTATGTCACAAGCCCTCCGGCGCACTGCCGGATTTTGGGCGCGCAAATATAGTAAAAAACTGATTACAAACAAAATAATTTACCGGAATCCTCGCCCGGGGCTCAGAGCATCCTCTTCTTCTTGAAGAAAAGCCACACCGACAGCACGAGCAGCAGCATCAGAAGCACCACGCCTATCCACGCCCACCACCTGTCCGACAGGGGAAGGGCCACGTTCATGCCGTAGAAGCTGGCGACCAGCGTGGCAGGCATCAGCAGCAGGGACACGAAGGTGAACAGCTTCATTATCCTGTTCTGGTCGAGGTTGATTATACCGACCACGGTATCCTGCATGTACTCGAGCCTCTCGAAAGTGAAGCTGATGTGGTTTATCAGCGAGGCTATGTCCTGGAGTATGATCGAGAGGTCGGAGCGCAGGTCCGGATCCTTGGGACAGGTCTTGCTCTTGAGCAGGTTGGACACCAGGCGCTGCTTGTCGACTATGTTCTCGCGCACGTTCATCGCATTCTGCTGGAGCTGGTTGATGTCCAGCAGGAAGTCCTCGTTGATATCCTCCTTCTGGTTTATGCGCTTGCTGAAACGGGTAACGTCCTTGGAAATCAGCTCCACTATGTCGGCGTCGAGGTCGACGCGCTTGTCCATGATGGCCACGAAGATCGTGAAGCCGTCGGGATACTGGTCGGGAAGTGCCTGTATCTTGAGCTGGAGCATGTCCAGGGAACGCAGCGGCATCTCCCTGATAGTCGTAAGTATCTTGCCGGCAAGTATGAACGATACCGGATCCATAAGCATCTCGTCGTCTGCGGGGGAAAGGAAGTTGGTGTTGGCGAAGATTGCGCCCCCCTCCTCGAAGAAGCGTGACGAGCTCTCGATCTCCTCGGCCTCGTCCCTGCTCTGGATCTCCGTCCCGAGGAAGGTCTCCACAGACCTCTTCTGTTCTCCTGTAGGCTGCAGCAGGTCTATCCACAGGACATCCTCCCTGCTTACAGAAGCAAACTCCGTTTCGGACTGACTGGATACGATATCAGAGCCTCGCCTATAGAAAAACTTTATCATGATGCCCTCCTTTGCTTGTCCCGGAACATTGACGGAGCGTCCGGCGGGCAAAGATAAAAAATATTTTTCATCCTTGCGACATTTTCGGCCGTCTTGCGCAGCGGAAAAGACAGGGGCGCGCCGGAAATCCCGGCACGCCCCTCAAAATCGCTCGGAGCCGCAGCCTACAGGGCCCTCCAGCCGGAGGTGGCGACCTTCTCTGCGGGCTTCGGGGCAGGCTTCACCGTCATGGACGATGTCGACATGCCTCCGGTCATATCCGTAAGGTTCTCGGGGCCTTCGTAAGAGACGGCGATCTCGTGGCCCTTGTCGGTCGTGAACACGCCGGACATCTTAAGCACGCCGTCCTTGATCGATACGGACATGTCGCCGTCGACGACCATTCCTATCCTCACGAGGGAACCGCTCTCGTCATATTCGCTCAGATATGTTCCGACAGGCATCTTCATCCCGTAGTAGTCCATGACGAAACCGGGAAGATAGGTGTAGTTCGCATAACCGTTCTCCCAGTCGTGGTTGGGTGTATAGGTTCCCGAATAATCGCCGCCCGCGACATCGAAGAAGAGTTCCGCGTTGAAGATATATCCGGCACCCAAAATCCAGCCGTCCTCGTCGAGAGGGACGCTATAGAAAGTCATGGTGTAGTCGTTGTACACTCCGTCACCGGGATAGATGCCGCCGCTATGGCCGGTCAGTACCTCGTTCATGTCGGAATCGAAATGGATGTAGCCGTCCGTGAGGTCGACGAACTCGAGCTGCCCCTTGAAAGTGCCGCGCACCTTGGAGCCCTCGCCGTCCGCTATCACAAGGTCGGCCGTAATGTCGTATTCGCCGTCCTCGAGGCCGACGGTGACGGTTCCGGACTCATATCCGATGCTCATCCAGCCCTCTTCGGTGCTAATCGCCCAGATGCTTCCGTAATCACCGCCGAGCAGGTCGAACGCTCCCTCGGCCTCTTCCTTGAGGGTATATGTTCCGGGAGCCAGCACGACGTTCTGCATGTCCGGACCGTCGCCGACCTCGGACTTCTCGGTATAGAGGTAGAGCCTGAGCAGTTCGCCCTCGCCGTAGGGCATGGCGGAATATTCATCGAGGCCGGCGTTGCAGAGCGACAGGACTATCAGGTCAGAGTCGAGAGCCCCGTCATAGCCGAAATACCATGCGAGAGTGGCGGTAGAGCTGACATTGCCGAGCAGGTCGGACTCGGTCGTGAACTCGAGCACTGCAGGCCCGGCCATAGCGGCATCGGCATTCGACGCCGCAGCGTATATCTTGTAGGATGTAGCCGATACGAGGCCGCTGACCTCTTCGGTAACGGCACCGGCAGAAACATCCAGGGTCTTTCCTTCGGCGAGAATCTGAGAAACGGACGGAGCCTCCTCGTCAGATTCGAGGCAGATGTAGGCGATTTCGTCAGCATCCGTAGCCTCTGCGGTAAACGTAAACGTGGTGAAGTCGGCCCTGACAGCGGTGAGTTTGACAGTCGGCGCAGGAAGCGACTTCTGACAACCGGTCACAAGCACTGCAGTAGCAGCGATGACCGTCACAAGATAAGATAACTTTTTCATGTGATTATTGATTAAAGGTAACACTGCCATAAAGTTATTAAAAATATTAATTATGGCAAGCGTCCTTTGGATTTTTACGGTCTGAACTCGTGCCGGCCCAGAATGGAGCGGCCGAGGGTGAGGCTGTCGGCGTATTCGAGGTCGTCGCCGAAGCCGAGTCCGCGTGCGAGCGTGGTGACTTTCAGGTCATTCCTGCCGAGAGAGGCGATCTGCCTGTAGATATAGAAAGAAGTGGTCTCCCCTTCCACGTCGCCGCTGAGCGCGAGTATCACCTCCATGGGGGTTTCCGCGCCGCGGAGTCGCTCCAGCAGAGCCGGAATGGCAAGGTCGGAGGGAGCGATGCCGTTTATGGGAGAGATGATGCCGCCGAGCACATGGTACACGCCGTGATACTGTCCGGTATCTTCGATACTCATCACGTCCCTGACGCTCTCCACCACACAGATCTGAGTATGGTCGCGCCGCGCGTCGGAACATATCGGGCATGTCTCGTCATCTGAAATCATATTGCATACCCTGCAGTACTTCACCTCGTCGGTAAGGCGGTCTATGGCCGAGGTGAAATGGTGGACATTCCCGGAAGGCTGTCCGAGCAGGTGCAACGCCAAGCGCAAGGCGCTGCGGGAGCCCACCCCCGGAAGGGAGCCTATGGCTTCCACAGCGTCTTTCAACAGCTTGGACGGATATTTGTTTCCGGTCAAGGAACTACCTTGCTTTTCCGTTTGAACCGAGAACGTTCTTGATCTTCTCGATGTACATCTCCTTCATCTCCTCGCGCGCGGGCTTGAGATACTGACGGGGATCGAAATGGCCGGGGTTCTCGGCAAGATGCTTGCGCACTGCGGCGGTCATCGCGAGACGCGAGTCGGAGTCGATGTTGATCTTGCACACTGCGCTCTTGGCTGCCTTGCGGAGCTGCTCCTCGGGGATGCCGACAGCGTCAGGCAGCTTGCCGCCGTACTGGTTGATCATGTCCACATACTTCTGGGGAACAGATGACGAACCGTGGAGTACGATAGGGAAGCCGGGGAGCTTCTTCTCGATAGCCTTGAGCACGTCGAACGCGAGCGGAGGAGGGACGAGACGTCCGGTCTGAGGGTCGCGGGTGCACTGCTCGGGCTTGAACTTGTATGCGCCGTGAGAGGTTCCGATAGAGATTGCGAGAGAGTCGCAGCCGGTCTTCTTCACGAAGTCCTCGACCTCCTCGGGCTTGGTGTAGTGGGATACCTCCGAAGCCACCTCGTCCTCGACGCCTGCGAGCACGCCGAGCTCGGCCTCTACGGTCACGTCATACTTGTGCGCATACTTCACGACCTTCTTGGTGAGGGCCACATTCTCTTCGT
>OHMX01001034.1_pt1 | contig 10217 bp, 12 predicted proteins | sample 1569471 | NCBI WGS metagenome assembly OHMX01 (sample SAMEA3879547, study PRJEB24766) | human gut metagenome | biome: human-associated habitat; feature: feces | place: USA | collected 1985/1987
CTCTTCCGCGCGCCCGAGCGGGCCAAATACTACTTCACCCCCGAAGTGGACAAGAAGATCCGCGCCTCGGACGCCCACTCCGTGGTGGTGCGCGACGGCATGGAACTGCTCATCATGTCGCGCATGAAGCGTGAGGTGCCCCTGCACTACAGCGGCCCCACGGGCGTCATCTACGCCGTCTACTTCAGCTACAACGAGAACATGGACGCGGACGCCCCCCTCATCGGCGTCTGCCCCGAAGACCAGCTTCCCGTCATCCAGGACGTCATCATGCGCGTCCAGACCGAATGGACGGAAAAGGGCTAGACCGCCATGGGCAAGGCACTGCAGATCCGCCAGAAAGCCGCCGACAGCCCCCAGGGGCTCACGGCCCGGCGCTGGCCCGCCCTGCTGGCCCTGGCCCGCAAGGTGCAGCAGCGGGTCCGCGAGCGCTTCGGCGTGGAGATCGACACCGAGGTCAACATCCTCTGACGACCGCCCGGCACGCCCCGCGGCATCCGGACAGCCGGACAGCCCCGGCCGGAGCCCCTGCGCCGGAGACCCGGGCGACAATCGGGACGACCTCCGGGCGGCAATCCGGAGAGTTCCCGGACAGCGGCCCGCACCGCAGACGATACAGCAAACAATGATACCTGTCAAGATATGCCCCTACTCGAATCCTTCCAACGCTACATCGCCGAAAACGACCTGGCGACGCACGACGACCGCATCCTGCTGACCGTCTCGGGCGGCGTCGACTCGATGGTCATGCTCTCGCTCTTCACGCGCAGCGGCTACCGGGTGGGCGTGGCCCACTGCAACTTCCAGCTGCGCGGCGCCGAGAGCGACGAGGACGAAGAACTCGTTGCCCGGGAGGCGGCCCGCTGCGGCGTGCCCTGCTACAACCGCCGCTTCGACACCGCGGGCGAGATGGAGCGCACGGGCGAGTCGATGGAGATGGCGGCCCGGCGGCTGCGCTATGCCTGGTTCGACGCATTGAGCCGCGAAGAGGGATATACGGTCATCGCCATCGCCCACCACATCGACGACTCGATCGAGACCTTCTTCATCAACCTGCTGCGCGGCACCGGGCTGCGCGGACTGACCGGCATCTCGACGCAGGTCGGCAAGGTCATCCGCCCGCTGATGTTCGCCTCGCGCAAGGAGATTCTCGAATACGCCGTACAGAACCGCATCCCCTTCCGCGAGGACTCCTCGAACCGCTCGACGAAGTACCTGCGCAACAAGATCCGCCTGGGACTCATCCCCCGCATCCGCGAGATCAACCCCAAGTTCACGGAGCTCATGCGCAAGAACATCGGCCGCCTGACCGACGCCCAGCTCTTCATCGACCACGGCATCGAGCGCATCCGCCGCGAAGCCGTGACCTCGCAGGGCGATACGGACACGATCCGCGTCGGCCGCATCGACCCGGCCTTCCCGCGCGAGTTCGTCATCTACGAACTGCTCAACTCCGCCTACGGATTCAAGGGCGACGTCATCGACGCGCTGTGCCACGCCCTGAACCACGACGCCACGGGACGCCGCTTCTACGCCCGCGACCGCATGGCCACAATCGACCGCGGGGCGATCATCGTCACGCCGATCGCCCCCGACGACGAATGCCGCACGACGGTCGAGCGCGGCGCCGTGCGCAGCTACTGCGGCAATGCGGTGCTCTACTACGAATACTGCGACATCGACGACGTCCAGACCTTCGGCACCCCCGAGCAGGTCGCACAGGTCGATGCCGACAAACTCCGCTTCCCGCTCACGCTGCGCCGCTGGCGCGAGGGCGACTGGTTCATCCCCTTCGGCATGACGGGCCGCAAGAAGGTCAGCGACTTTCTGATCGACGCCAAGGTTCCGCTGCCCGAGAAGCAGCGGCAGTTCGTGCTGCTGTCGGGCGACGACATCGTCTGGCTCGTCGGACGGAGAATCGACGACCGCTTCCGCCTCACGGCCGAGACCGAAAACGTACTGCGCATCACGCGCGAGATCGTCTGATTATGGCTAAAAGCGCTGTCAAATTCAGGGACACGGTCGCCGCATACGACCGCATCGCCGGCGAGATCCGCGCGGGGCGCTTCGCCCCGGTCTACCTGCTCATGGGCGAGGAGAGCTACTTCATCGACCGCCTCGCGGAGCAGCTCGCCGCCTCGATTCTCGACGAGGCCGAGCGCGCCTTCAACCAGATTGTCGTCTACGGCAAGGACTCCGATGCCGGGCAGGTCATCAACCTCTGCCGCCAGCTGCCGATGATGGGCCGCTACGAGGTGGTCATTCTCAAGGAGGCGCAGCAGCTGCGCAACATCGAGAAACTCTCGCTCTACACGCAGAAGCCCTCGCCGACGACCATCCTCGTCATCTGCCACAAGGAGAAGAACGTCGACAAGCGCTCGGCCCTCTACAAGGGGTGCGCAGCCAACGGCACGGTCTTCGAGTCGGTGCGGCCGCGCGACTACGAGATCGCCGCATGGCTCCAGCAGTTCGTCCGGCAGCAGGGCTTCACGATCGACCAGAAGGCGCTGTCGATGCTGACGGACCACCTCGGCACCGATATCGCGCGCATCGACAACGAACTGCACAAACTCACCGTCTCGCTGCCCGAGGGGACGAAGCGCATCACCGATGCCGACATCGAGGCCAACATCGGCATCTCCAAGGAGTTCAACAACTTCGAGCTGTGCCGCGCCGTCGTCACGCGCGACATGCAGCGCGCGCTGCTGATCGCCGACCACTTCGCCCGCAACCCCCGGGAGAACCCCCTGCTGCTGACGATCATGGCGCTCTTCGGCCAGTTCCGCGACCTGTTCGTGGTCAACTACCTGCGCTGGCTCGCGCGCCACAAGGGCAAGCCCTTCCCGCAGGATGCGGAGCTCATGGGCATCCTGCGCAAGAACAACACCTACGTGCTGAACGAGATCAAGCAGCAGGCCGCGCTGTGGGACAACCGCAAGGTCTTCCAGGTGCTGGGGCTGCTGCGCGAATACGACGCCAAGAGCAAGGGGCTCAATGCGGGCGGCGCGCCCGACGGCGAGCTGCTGCGCGAGCTGCTGCTGAAAATCTTCCTGCTGTGAGCCTTCCGGCGCCATACCAGATTGTGCACCTGGCACGGGGCCGGGCACGCAACCTCGCGGCTCACGCCGCCCTGCTCGACGCCGCCTCGCGCTGTCTCTTCGGGCGCGGCTATACGCCCGACCTGCCGTGCCTGGCGGAGCGGCTCGCGGCCGTTGCCGCGGCGGAGCACTATCCGGCTGCCGTCTCGGGCTTCGTGCGCATCGAGCTCACGCCGGAGGGCGACGAGCGGCTCACCGCGGCCGGCGTCTCGCTCTACGACGGCTATGCGCTGCGCAGCGTGATGCCCGACGCCGTCACCCTGCGCTACGACCTGCCCCTCACGGAGGCCCCCACGACGGCCCGCGAGGCGGTAGAGGAGCTTGCCGCCGCGGTTGCACGCCGCCGCGGAGCCGCCCTCGCCGTGCGGGTGGGGGCCGACGGCACGCTCCGCTCGGCCGACAACGCCCCGCTGTTCGGCATCCTCGGCAAGCGGCTCATCCCGGCACCGGCGTTTCCGGCCGTCGAGCGGGAGCTCGTGCTGCGCGTGGCGCCGCAGGCCGGGCTGGAGATCGCGGACGAGCGGCTCGACCTCGCGCTGCTGCCGCGGCTCGACGAACTCTTCTACGCCGACCACCGGGGCATCACGTCACTGGGCCACTGCGACAGCCTGCCGCTCATGTCGCTGCTCGCCGAGCGTCTGGCCGCGGCCATCGAGGCGCTGTTTCCGAAAATGTAGAAACCGCACGGCCCGGCGCCTGCCTATCTTTCGGGCAACCAACACCCGAAATCCATGAACAAAGCCCTGTTGATCTACGCCCTGCTCGCGACGGCGCTGCTTGCCGCCGGAGTGCGCCTGATGAAAAACTACCGCGACGAGAACCGGCGCCTCGTCCAGAACCAGACGGCCCTGGCCGCCGAGAGCAACCTCATCCGCTCGGAGCTCGACGCCCGGAGCGTCGAGACGCAGGCCCTGCGGCTGCGCGTGGCCGAATTCGAGCAGCTGCGCGCCGACGACGCCCGCCGCATCGCCGAGGCGGGCATCCGCATGCGGCGGCTCGAGGCGGCGGCCAAAACCGTCGGACAGACCACCCTCGAGACGCGCGCGCCGCTGCGCGACACGGTCTTCATCCGCCTGCGCGACACGCTCGTCGTGCGCGACACGGTGCGGCTCTTCCGCTGGCGCGACACGTGGGTGAGCGTCGAGGGGCGCATCGAGGAGGATTCGGTGAGCTGCCGCGTCGAGAGCGTCGACACGCTCCGCCAGATCGTCTACCGCATTCCGCGGCGCTTCCTCTTCATCCGCTGGGGCACGAAGGCCCTGCGGCAGCGCATCGTCTCGACAAACCCCCACACGCGGATCGTCGCCGCGGAGTATGTGCGCATCGAAAAGTAGCACCCGCGCGGATGCAATCGGAGCGCCCGGAGAACGGCAAAACGGAGGCTCTGCGGTCGGAACCGTACAATATCGGGCGAATGTTGCTCTATATTGACTTTTTTTTCTACCTTTGCCCGTAATGAAACGCACAGCCATCTTCCCGGGGTCGTTCGATCCCTTCACGCGCGGCCATGCGGCGCTGGTCGACGAGGCGCTCAACCTCTTCGACCGGGTCGTCATCGGCATCGGCAACAACACCCTCAAGCAGGGAATGCTCACCGTGGAGAACCGCAAACGCCTCATAGACGACATCTACGCCGGCAACGAGCGCGTCGAGGCCCGCATCTACACGGGGCTGACGGGCGAATTCGCCGAGCAGGTGGGGGCCTGCGCCATCATCCGCGGCGTGCGGAACACCACCGACTTCGAGTACGAGCGCACGATGGAGGCGACGAACCACCGCATCTATCCCGAAATCACCACCGTGATGCTCTTCACCCCGGCCCCCGTGGCCGACATCTCGTCGTCGACCGTGCGCGAGGTGCTCTCGTTCGGCCGCACCGTGGAGGAGTTCCTTCCCGAAGGCATCGATATCAACAACTATTTATAAACAACGCCCAGCAACACGTCATGATGGAATTTACAGCCGAAATGATCGCCGGATTTCTCGGCGGCGAGGTCGTCGGCGACAAGAACGCCAAGGTACACACCGTCTCCTCGATCGAAGGGGGCAAGGCCGGATCGCTGGCCTACCTGACCAATCCCAAATACGAACCCTTCCTCTACACCACCGGCGCGTCGATCGTGCTCGTCGACCGCGCGTTCACCCCGTCGCAGCCCGTCGCGGCGACGCTCGTGCGCGTCGATGACGCCGCAGCGTGCGTCGTGCGCCTGCTGGCCATGTACGAGGCCGCCAAGCCCCGCCGCAAGGGGATCAGCGGGCGCGCCTCCGTCGCGTCGGACGCCAGCGTGGGCGAGGAGTGCTACATCGGCGACTTCGCGGTCGTCGAGGAGGGCGCCCGCATCGGCCGCGGATGCCAGATCTACCCGCAGGTCTACGTCGGCCGCGGCGTCGTGATCGGCGACGACACGACACTCTATCCCGGCGTGAAGATCTACGAGGGGTGCGTCGTCGGCAGCCGCTGCATCCTGCACGCCGGAGCCGTGATCGGCGCCGACGGATTCGGATTCATGCCCAATGCCGAGGGGGGCTTCGACAAGATTCCGCAGCTGGGCAACGTTCTGATCGAGGACGACGTCGAGATCGGCGCCAACACCTGCATCGACCGCGCCAAGACCGACTCGACGATCATCCGCCGGGGCGTGAAGCTCGACAACCTGATCCAGATCGGCCACAACGTCGAGATCGGCGCCAACACCGTCTCGTCGGCTCAGACCGGCATCGCCGGGACGTCGCGCGTGGGCAGCAACTGCTTCCTCGCCGGGCAGGTCGGCGTCGCCGACCACGTGACGATCGGCAACCGCGTGAAGGTCGGCTCGAAGAGCGGCATCGACAAGGATGTGCCCGACGGCGAGATCCGCCTGGGCTACCCCGCGCTGCCGGGCATGCAGTACCACCGCGCCGCGGCCGTCTTCAAGGTGCTGCCCGAGCTGGCACGCCAGGTCCGCGAACTGGAAAAGGAGATCGAAACACTCAAAAAACAATAACGACATGAAGAAAATTCTGACTCTCGCCGCTGCGGCCGCCCTGCTGGCCTCCTGCGGCAACAAGAACGGATACGTCATCGAGGGCACGATCGAGGGCCTCGACGGCATGGTCTACCTGCTCGACGAGGAGCGCAATCCGATTGATTCCGCCACGGTCGAGAACGGCACCTTCCGCCTCACCGGCACGGCCGACAAGCCGGCCATCATGACGCTGTGCGACGCACCGGACGAGACGGCCACCTTCTATGCGGGACTCTTCATCGAGCCGGGCACGATCACCGTGGCCGACGATGCGGAGAACCCCATGCGCAAACGCGTAACGGGAACCCCGGCCAACAATGCCAACGCCGCCCTGACTGCCGCCTCGGCCGCGCTGATCGACGAGGTCCGCAATCCGGAGACTACCGACGAGCGCCGCGCCGCCATCGAAAAGGAGTACGAAGAGCTCATCCGCTCAACCTACGAAGCCAACATCACCAACCTCTTCGGCGCCCTGATCCTCGCCCAGCAGCTCTCCTACGAGCTTTCGGGACAGGAACTGCGCGACGAGATCGCCCGCTTCTCGCCCGAGCTGCAGCAGACCGGGATCCTCACCGAGCTCAAGCAGAGCGCCGAGCAGAAGGCCAAGACCGACATCGGCCAGCCCTACATCGACTTCGAGCAGCCCGACGCCGACGGCAAGAACATCTCGCTGAAGTCCGTCGTCGAGAACCCCGCGAACAAGTACGTCCTGCTCGACTTCTGGGCCTCGTGGTGCGGCCCCTGCATGGGTGAGGTGCCCCACCTGAAGAAGACCTATGACGAGTTCCACAAAAAGGGATTCGAGATCTTCGGCGTCTCGCTTGACCGCGACCGCGACAAGTGGCTCGACGCCGTCAAGCAGAACGACATGAACTGGATTCACGTCAGCTCGCTCGACGCCTTCGGCAACGCGGCCGCCGAGGCCTATGCCGTACAGGCCATCCCGACGAACCTGCTGATCGACGCCGAGGGCAAGATCGTCGCCAAGAACCTCCGCGGCGAGGAGCTCTACGAGAAGATCGCCGAGCTGCTGAAATAGTCCCCGCACAGACAACGCATCGACGCCCCTTCGGTTCCGGTTCGCCGTCCGGAGGGGCGTTTTCCGATTCCCCGTCCACACGATGACCGACCAGGAGACATACCGCATCATGGGCATCGACCCCGGCACGAACTACATGGGTTACGGCGTGCTGGAGGTCGCAGGACGCCGCGTGCGCTCGGTCGTGCTGGGCGACATCGACCTGCACAAGCTCGCGGACCCCTATGCCAAGCTGCGCTACATCTTCGAGCGGGTCGGGGCCCTGATCGACGAGTACCACCCGCGCGAGGTGGCGCTCGAGTCGCCCTTCTTCGGCGAGAACGTGCAGTCGATGCTCAAGCTCGGGCGGGCGCAGGGCGTGGCGATGGCCGCCGCGTTGAGCCGCGGGCTGCAGGTCTTCGAGTACGCCCCGACGCGCATCAAGCAGAACATCACGGGCCGCGGCTCGGCCGCCAAGGAGCAGGTCGCGGCGATCGTCTGCCGCACGCTCGGCGTCGACCGTCCGCTGCGGCGCCTCGATGCCACGGACGGCATGGCCGTGGCGCTCTGCCACTACTACACGACCTCGAGCCCGCTCCAGGCAGCCCTCGGGCCGGAGCGCGTCAAGGGGCTCGGCGGCGGCAAGAAAGCGGCCTCGCGCAAGGGGTCGCAGAGCTGGGAACACTTTCTGCGCGAACACCCCGACCGGGAGATCAAGTAACCGCAGCCAGAAGCGGCCCGGTCCGCGTCCGGACCGTCAGCGAACGAACCGAACGAACAATCCGCCCCCGAACGTCCCCGCCCGGAGAGCCTCCAAACGTCTCGAACGACCCCGCCAAGAAAGCCTCCGAACATGCCAAACGCCCTCTCTCCGAACGTTCCGAACGCCCCCGACAGGAGAGCCTCCAAACGTCTCGAACGACCCTGACAGGAGAGTCTCCGAACATACCAAACGCCCCCTCTCCGAACGCCCCGAACGCCCCCGCCCGGAGTGGGTCCCGAATATTCCGAAGCGCTCCCGTCCGGTCTCCGGGCGCGCCCCGAACCGCTTTTACGGAACTTTCGGACCGCTGCGGAGTATTTCCGGACCGTTTTTTCGTCCGGCCCCACGGCACGGACAGGGAAACCCGGCGGGATGCCCGATGCAACCGGCTGATATTGCAGAATATACAACGCGACGGTTGCCGGGAGGATATTTTTTATTAAAAATTTTTCTCTACTACAAATGCAATATGGTCTTTTTCGTAAGGTTCCAGTTTTACTTTTTCAATAATTTTAAAACCTTTTTCTCTCAATTTTCTTTCTTCTTCTTTAAAAATCTTTTTGGGCTTTTGTACAACATCAATACTTCTGGCTTTAATCATTAATGCTCCTATAGCATCATCTTTCCCTATTAAGTTCATGTTTTTCATAAACAGTTGACTTTGTGTTGGCTGAGCTACATCACAGTATACAATGTCTGTTTTTTCGGTTATATTCAAATAATTTTTAGGTTTGGTTGCATCTCCCAAAATCGGAGCAATATTAGTCCTTTGTCTGGCTAGCCTGACTAATTTTTTAGCTGTTGTTGGTGAAAATTCAACAGCATATATTCTTCCATCAGTTACTATGTCTGAAATGTGTGAAACTGTTGTTCCAGTTGATGCACCTAAGTATAGGACTTTTGCATCTTCAGAAATGTCCAGATTTTCTAATCCATTTAATAAGGCTGCAGCTAATTTTGACCGTCTAGGATTCCATATTCTGTATTCTTCTTTTTCCTGAATTAGCTCTTCACCATAAACTGAAATTCCGGGGGTTAAATTTTTGGTAGCTATTTGTCCATCTTTCAAATAAACTTTCATAGCTTATTTCCTCCTTTTATTTTTTCTTCTTTTTTTAGATTTTGGGTGTTTATTTTTAGATTTTGAGTGTTCTTCTTTTCGTTTTTTGGTAGTTTTTGTTGGGAACGGATTTTCTTTTTCTATCTGTTCTGCCTTTTCGATAAATTCATCATAAATATTCGGATCAAAATCTTTGGTGAAAATATCTTTTCTGCATGCTAATGATATTTTGGATGCAAGCATTCTGGCGATTTTTCCACGATTCCACCACTTGGCTCCTCTAATTTGCGGGTGTTGATAGATTAAACCATATTTTGGAGGTCTGTCTCCACTTTTCAAATGTCTAAACAATGCTTTTTCAGCACCCATTATCTGAACAGTACTTGAAGGATATGTTGCTAGTCTTTTAAGCCCTCCTGCATGTGATATTAATTTAGCACCAAGTGAAGCTCCAACCAATAATTTCAAATTCGGTGCTAATGATTCCATTTTATCTTCAATGTAGTTTTCAATAGATTTTCTGCTTTTCTGCAATTCATAAATGGAATTTGCATAATTGTTCATGATGTCCAAATCACTTTGGTTGATTTCTTCATCATAATCGGAATCTATTAAAAATACGTCTGGCTTTGCTTCAATGATTTTTTCTTTGGTTTTATTTTCAGCTATTAAACGAACATATGTTTCATTATTTTTAATTACATCCATTTCCGGGAAATACAAAGCGTACCATTCCCTAATGCGTTCAATTAATTTGCTGATTGATTCATCGATTTCATCAATAGAATTTATAGCTTGGATAAGATGTTTGTCTTCTGATTTTGATGCTTCTTTCATTTTAGCAATAGCTAACTGCTGATAAACTTCAAGATAGTCATCACCAACAAATTTTTCCAAATTACTTCTTAAATACTCTCCACCGGTATTTGGTGTTTTAATTTCTAGTTTGTCAAAGGATTTTAAGCAAGAATAATCGGAGATTCGTTTATTTGATTCAATAATGATTTTATCATAATCTTTTGAGACTTCTTCAATAATTTCCTTTTCCTGTGAAACTATTTTTTTATTCTCAATTTCCATTAGTGCAGTTACAATACTCTCTTTTGGAAATAATTTTTGAGTTATTAATTCAAAATCCTCACTAAAAGCTAAAAATCCTTTAATGCAATAGGTTATATAACATTCCATATTTATTCACTCAAAATGCATTTGTTAATTTAATACTAAATTTATTGTAACTGATATATTAATATAGAGAATTACAAACATTTAA
>OHMX01001039.1_pt1 | contig 10182 bp, 10 predicted proteins | sample 1569471 | NCBI WGS metagenome assembly OHMX01 (sample SAMEA3879547, study PRJEB24766) | human gut metagenome | biome: human-associated habitat; feature: feces | place: USA | collected 1985/1987
TTCTGTAACACCTATAGCACTGGTTGGTGGTTCCGTATGTAAGACCACCGGAGATTTTGTAAAGATAGCAAAGGCTCTTGACAAGGCTGCAGACACCATAGGAGTCAACTTCATCGGAGGATATTCAGCGCTTGTAAATAAGGGCATGACTCCTGCTGATGAGCTTCTTATCCGTTCAATTCCTGAAGCACTCTCAAGCACAGGAAAGGTGTGCAGCTCCATAAATGTAGGTTCAACCAAAACCGGTATAGATATGGATGCAGTCAAGATTCTCGGAGAGATGATCAAAGACACTGCCGAGCTCACCAAGGAAGCAGATTCCATCGGTTGTGCAAAGCTTGTAGTATTCTGTAACGCACCTGATGACAACCCATTTATGGCCGGTGCATTCCACGGTGTTACCGAGGGAGACTGTGTCATCAATGTCGGAGTCAGCGGCCATGGTGTTGTAAAGAAAGCCCTTGAGAAGGTAAGAGGAGAAAACTTTGAGGAACTCTGCGAGACCATCAAGAAGACAGCTTTCAAGGTAACCAGAGTTGGACAGCTCGTTGCAAAAGAGGCATCCAAGATGCTCGGCGTACCATTTGGTATAGTTGACCTGTCACTTGCCCCTACTCCTGCAGTCGGAGACAGTGTAGGTGAGATTCTCGAGGAGATCGGTCTTGAATACGCCGGAGCTCCTGGTACAACAGCAGCACTTGCGCTCCTCAACGATCAGGTTAAGAAGGGTGGAGTTATGGCTTCATCATACGTCGGAGGACTCTCCGGTGCATTCATCCCTGTATCTGAGGACCAGAGAATGATCGATGCAGTTTCCGCAGGAGCATTAACTCTTGAGAAACTTGAGGCCATGACATGTGTATGTTCAGTAGGTCTTGATATGATAGCAATTCCTGGTGATACATCACCTGCAACCATATCAGGAATTATCGCTGATGAGATGGCTCTTGGTATGATCAACCAGAAGACAACCGCTGTAAGACTTATCCCTGTTATCGGTAAGACAGTTGGAGATCAGGCTGAATTTGGCGGACTTCTCGGATACGCACCTATCATGCCTGTCAACAGATTTGCATGTGATAAGTTTGTCAACAGAGGTGGACGTATTCCAGCCCCTATCCATAGTTTCAAAAACTAATATTGGATAATGCGGTATAGGATCACAGTTCCTGATACGATATAGATATATAGAGGATGCGCACTGAATACGGAAATTCCGTGCGCATCTCTTTTGCTGTAATTGAATATTTCCATTTGGAGATATCTGATAATATGATCACAAGAAAATTATTTAAGGATATTATTTTATGAGAAGATTAGCTTTACCGGATGAAATACTGATGAAGGTTGAAAAGCCCGCCAGATATATAGGTGGAGAATACAACAGTGTTATGAAGGACAAGGACAAGGTTGATGTGCGTTTCTGCATGTGTTTTCCTGATGTATACGAGATAGGTATGTCCCATCTCGGAATTCAGATACTGTACGATATGTTCAACAGGAGAGAGGACACATGGTGTGAAAGAGTTTATTCGCCATGGCCTGATCTGGACGCGGAGATGAGAGAACATGACATCCCTCTGTTCGCGCTGGAATCCCAGGATCCTATAAAGGATTTTGATTTCCTTGGAATAACACTCCAGTACGAGATGTGTTACACCAATATTCTTCAGGTGCTTGATCTGGCTGGGATCCCACTCCGTACAAGAGACAGAAAAAAGGGAGACACACTTGTTATAGGCGGAGGCCCATGCTCATACAATCCTGAGCCTATAGCAGACTTCTTTGACATATTCTATATGGGTGAGGGCGAAGTATCATATGATGCACTTCTGGAGCTTTACAAGGTGTATAAGCACTCTGATATGACCAGGGAAGAATTTCTCATAAAGGTGTCCAACATTCCGGGATTATACGTTCCTGAGCTCTATGAAGTCACATACAAGGAAGATGGCACGATAGCTTCATTTGCTCCTAGATTTGAAGATGTGCCTGCCACGATAACCAAGACGGTCGTCATGGATCACAGCAAAGTCACATACCCAGAGAAGCCTGTTGTGTCATTCATGAAGCTCACTCAGGACAGAGTTGTTCTTGAGATCATGCGCGGATGTATAAGAGGCTGCAGATTCTGCCAGGCTGGAATGATATACAGACCAACCAGACCAAAGGATGTCAATCTGTTAAAGGGCTATGCTGAGAAAATGCTGGCAAGTACAGGACACGAGGAGATAACCTTCAGCAGTCTGTCGTCGAGTGATTACGAGGAGCTTCCGGAGCTCACAGACTGCCTGATCGAGAAGATGGACAATGAGCATGTAAATATCTCTCTGCCATCGCTCCGTATAGACGCCTTCTCTCTGGATGTCATGAGCAAGATCCAGGATGTGAAGAAGAGTTCACTTACATTTGCCCCTGAGGCAGGAACGCAGAGACTCAGAAATGTTATAAACAAGGGTCTCACAAAGGAGAACATAATGGATGGTGCCCTGAAGGCCTTCAAAGGCGGCTGGGATAAGGTGAAGCTGTACTTCATGATGGGCCTTCCTACTGAGACATATGACGATATTGCCGGGATTGCAGACCTGTCGGAGGAGATCACTGAGCTTTTCTTTGCAAATATCCCAAGAGAAGAACGAAATGGACGTGTCATGGTCACCGCATCGGCATCATATTTTGTGCCAAAGCCATTTACTCCGTTCCAGTGGGCTCCGATGATAAGGCCTGAGGAATTTGTCAAGCGTGCATACTTTGTGAAGGACAGATTCCGCGCAGAGAAGAACCATAAGAGTCTTAAGTTCCAGTACCACGAAGCAGATATCACCATACTTGAGGGACTGCTTGCTCGAGGCGACAGGAAGCTCTGCGATGTAATATATGATGTCTATAAGGCCGGTCAGATATTTGACGCATGGACAGAGTTCTTCAAAAAAGAAAACTGGGACAACGCCATGGCAAAGCACGGTCTGGATATAGATTTCTACACATACAGGGACAGAAGTGTTGATGAGATACTTCCGTGGGATTTCATTGATATAGGAGTCACAAGAAAGTTCCTTGAGAGAGAGTGGGAGAACGCCCAGAACGAAAAGGTAACCCCTAACTGCAGACAGCAGTGTTCCGGCTGTGGTGCCGCAAGATTTGGAGGAGGTGTATGTTTTGAAAATAAGAATTAAATACTCCAAGCTCGGTAACCTCAGATTTATAGGACACCTTGACGTTATGAGATATTTCCAGAAGGAGATAAGACGTGCCGGTCTGGATGTGAGCTATTCCAAGGGATATTCGCCTCACCAGATCATCTCGTTTGCCGCTCCGCTGGCCATGGGGATCACTTCTGATGGCGAATACTTTGACGGAGAATTTGAATCCGTTACAACATCCAGAGAGATGATCGACGCATTGAATGCCGTATCGGTTGATGAGATGAATGTCACTGAGTGTGTACTTCTTCCAGATGATGCAAAGAACTCCATGTCAGTTGTGTCAGCATCGGACTATGTCATCTCATTCCTTGACAAAGCAGGAACTGAAGAACGGCATAATATACTGGACAGTGTGGAATCCTTCATGTCGCAGGATCAGATCGTCATTCTGAAAAAAACAAAGAAGAGCGAACGCGAGGAGAATATAAAACCTGGTATCATGACCTGCGAGCTGAGGGACGATCAGATATATATGCTGCTGTCAACCGGAAGTGAATACAACCTCAAGCCGGAGCTCGTCATGCAGGCTCTCTGCGCGTATGCGGGTGTCAGTCACAACCAGTTCCATTATCATATTCACAGACTGGAGACGTACATGGATGGCCCTGATGGCAATATAATACCTCTATACAAGGCCGGTTCACCATTCTAAGAGTCTGCCTGACCGTATATTTGAAAGATTATAAGGGGAATATCACATGAGAAAGCTGGTAGTTACACACTACGACAATAAAATATTACAGGCTGTTATACAGGATGGCAAAGTCACAGATCTTAACCTGTCAGAGGGCAGTACAGTCCTCGGCAATATCTATGTGGGCAAGGTGGCCAACATCGTAAACAATATAAATGCCTGCTTCGTGGATTACGGTGACAGACTTCCCTGCTACTACAGTCTGGATGACAATGATATTATATACGCCGATGGCAGGGAGCACACAAAGCTCAGGATCGGCGATGAGATAGTCGTTCAGATCAGCCGTGACGCAGTCAAGACCAAGAACCCTGTTGGTTCATCGGAGCTCACCCTCCGCGGGGATTACTGTGTGGTCCACACCGGGGAACAGATCGGTGTATCGAACAAGATAAGCAGCAGAAAGCTCCGGGACGAGCTTAAGGACATCGCGCGAAATACCCTCCCGGCGGGTATAGGTTGTATCATTAGGACAAATGCTGTGGATGCGGACCCTGAACTCATAAAACGTGAACTGAATGAGCTGGGCGGTCGTCTCACACAGATCCTGAAGGCCGCAGCAACCAGAAAATGCTTTTCCTGTCTGTACCGGAATCCACCGGAATATATAGAAAACATAACTTTCATGGGAAGTAATAAGCTAGATTCACTGGTAACCGATGATGAAGAAATATTCCACGTATTTGAGGATTACATAGAGAAAAAACAGCCTGGAACAATAGACTTAACGCTTCATACCGATACAGAATGTCCGCTTACGGCAATCTACAATCTCAATAAAGAAGTGGAGGGAGCTCTAAAGGAGAGAGTATGGCTTAAGTCAGGTGCCTACCTTATAATCCAGCAGACTGAGGCCATGGTAGTTGTGGATGTGAATACAGGCAAGGCTATATCAGGCAGAGATATGGAACAGCACATGCTGAAGGTCAACACCGAGGCGGCCCTCGAAACCTGCCGTCAGTTAAGACTCCGCAATCTGTCAGGGATAGTAGTCATAGACTTTATAAACATGAAGAATCCCGATGATATTCTCAGGATACGTGATACCCTGATAAGAGAGCTGGCAGACGATCCTGTACCAGCCAAATTCGTAGATATCACCAAGCTTGGACTTATAGAGCTGACCAGAAAGAAGTTAAAGAGACCGCTTCACGAAATGGTTAAGCTTTGATGAAAATAAATCAAAAAATATTGATGAAGTCTACCAATCAGTGTTTTTTGTTGTATAATGTTTTTGGCGTACAGGGTCACTTTCCTTTGTAATGTTTTGGGTCAAATTCTACCCCGATGATGTGCAGAAAGTTTTGTTTGCCAGAACGTTCGGCTGTGTCATCGCTTCGGCATCTTGATCAGCTGTACCTCAGGTAAATGGAGAAGAGAAGCTTAACTTGAGCATGGTAAGCGATGAGATCAAAAGCAAAACGATGTCCTGTCTGTGGTGGTGCTATGAAACAGCAGTTCATTGGATTAAGACATTGCAAATGCGGTATCAGTTGGAAGATATCCGGACAAAGGGTGATATATCCAGTAGAATAGTATAAGAAGGTATGATGGTATGAAGATATTAGTAATTCCTGATGTTCATCTTAAACCGCAGATGTTTAAACAGGCTACAGCTCTTATGCATCAGGGAATTGCTGATCGAGCGGTATGTCTGATGGACATCCCTGATGATTGGGACAAGCAATATAATGTCGGACTTTATGAAGAAACTTATGATGAGGCTGTTCGGTTTGCAAAAGCATTTCCGGAAACAGCCTGGTGCTATGGGAATCACGATTTGAGTTATCTGTGGCATTGTCTGGAGAGCGGTTATAGCTCCATGGCTTCAATGACAGTGCAAAGAAAGTTGTTGGATTTGCGAGAGGCTGTTCCAGAAGATAATCCCATTAAATATGTTCAGAGAATAGACAATGTTCTCTTTTCTCATGGAGGCGTACTGAATTTCTTTGTAGAGGAATATGTTCCGCGAGCAAAATATAATGATGTGGATGCTGTGTTAGAGACGATTAATCAGCTCGGAAGAATCGAGATGTGGAATGATGCATCGCCGATCTGGCTGAGACCACAGCATTCAAAAATGAGATTATATAAGCCACGTAAGTTGTTGCAGGTTGTAGGTCATACACCTATGGATGCAATTACGAAAGAGGGAAATCTGATTAGCACGGATGTGTTTTCAACTTACAGAGATGGAAAGCCGATTGGAACAGAGGAGTTCCTCTTGCTCGATACAGTGACATGGGAATACTGCGGAATTAAGATGTAGAATCCGATACGTAATTGGATGCATATTATAACAGACATTATTACGATGATGTCCGGGGAACGAGTGAAAGTAAAAACGAAATCGTATCAGAATGATATGGTGACATTTAAAAATAAAGATGACGTTTTAACTGCACTGATTCACTTAGGCTATCTGGCATACGATCGAAGAGAACAGATGGCGTACATTCCAAATGAAGAAATCCGCAGCGAGTTCACGGATGCGGTAAAAGAACATCAGTGTATCATTGAGAAGTATGAAAAATAAAAAGGAGTATGAAAAAATGTATTACGTACCAGACGGAACCAAAACATGTGGTTATTATGAATGCAAGAAATGCGGCAACCGCTTTTTATCCCTTCAGACGATGGAAAAAATCCCATGCCCGGACTGCGAGGCGGAGGTGGATTATGAAATCGGACCTGGCGAATCTTTGGAGGATGTGCTGGACACCGCAGTGCTGCTGCAAAAAATCGAGGGCGAAGAGGAAGTGGAAAAGATGGATGCACTCTTAAGTCTTGCGATTACCGGCGGAGATTTTGACTGGATCTGACATAACAGAGCTTTTTTCAAACACGCTCCAGACAGGTAGCGGATATTTGATGAATGCCAAGTCTGGCGTTCGCTCTGAATTTTCACAGAATTTTGCCGGAGTTTTTCCGCGATTTTAAAAGAAAACAAAGAAATTTCAAAGGTTCATGAGAAAAATGTTCAGAAACAACCGAAAAAACATCGGTGAAATTCTGTGAAATTGACAGAACTGACGCAAAAGACCGGAAATCATCGAAAAATTTAAGGAATGACAAAAAGCGGGAATTCCGCTAGAATGTGCCTATGTTGAAAAACAGCAGAGAAAAAGAATAGAGTAAAGATAACGCAACGGAGCGGTTCTGGGAATAGAATCGCTCCGTTTGTAATTTTCTCCCTTTCTCCAAGGTTTTATTTCTCCCAAAAAACACTCTCAGAAAACCGGAAAACGCTCTGTCTGTTTTTCAAGATAAACTCCATATAAGTAATGGATTCGCGAAGGCGCGGTACGAAGGGAAAGCTTCGTGCCGCGTTTTTCAATCCAAAGGAGAAACGTCAGTAAAGAGTTCGCAACGGGGCGATCTGGAAGAAGAATTTCCAGATCGCTTTTTGATTTTACCGGAAAGGAGAAAGTCCGATGGAAAACACAAACGTCTTATTTGACAGAAAGCGTCTGGTCCGGCTGATCGTACCATTGATTGTGGAACAGGTGCTGGCCGTTACCGTCGGTATGGCAGACATGGTGATGGTATCCGGGGCCGGTGAAACGGCTGTTTCCGGAATCTCACTTGTCAATACGATCTGTGTACTGCTGATCGTGATTTTCACATCGATGGCAAGCGGCGGTTCCGTTGTCGGAGCACAGTTCCTCGGAAGCGGGGATAAGAAAACAGCGTGTCACGCAGCCGAACAGCTTGTTATGATCTGCGGACTGATTGCACAACAGGAGGCGAGGCGTATGAAAGAAGAAAACTATGAGGTAGTCGTTTTTCAGGGAGACCCGGGAACCATCGATCTGACGTACGAAGAAATAGAAGCAGAGTGGAACAAAATGCTGCAGACCGTACCACAGATCGGAAAGTTCCGTATCATCCATCAGGAGAAAAGAGGTACACCTTCGAAGATTACAGCAGTCAGATCGGGAACGCCGACGCAGCACTTGGTATCTGGGTCCACAAAGGAGTGATCAACGAAAAGCTCTTTGAAGCGCATCCGAATCTGAAATATATCGCAACGCTGGGACATGGATTTGAAGACTTCGATGTGGAAATGACAAGACGCCGGGGCGTGACCATAACGAATACGATTTACGGCGATGTCACCATTGCCCAGTATGCGATGGCACTGCTCATGAACATCTGTCATAACGTGACGGTACAGAGCGATTACACCAAAACAGGGTACTGGAAAGAAAAAGAAACGAATCCGCAGGCAAGCTACAATCAACTGTTCGTGCCGCAGATTGAGCTCTACCAGAAAACGATGGGAATCATCGGACTTGGCGCAATCGGCCTTTGGACGGCAAGAATGGCAAAGGGCTTTGGCATGAAGGTCATCGCAAACAGCCGTCACAAAAAGACGGGGCCGCAGTATGACGGCATCGAGCAGGTCAGCATGGAAGAAATCTTCGAACGGTCGGATGCGATCTCGATCCACTGTCCACATACAAAGGAAACGGAAAATCTGCTGAACCGTGAAGCGTTTGCCAAAATGAAGGACGGTGTCATCATTATCAACACCGCGCGGGGAATCATCATCGATGAGGAGGCGCTTCTTGAGGCGCTGGAATCGAGAAAGGTTTATATGGCAGGACTCGATGTTGTTGCAAACGAGCCGCCGCAGTATCAGATTCCGCTGATGCAGTCGCCGTACACCTTTATTACTTCCCATATCGCTTGGCAGCCGAAGGCAGCAAGACTCCGCGCAGTAGATCTGGCGGTGAAAAACTTCCGGTCTTACCTGGAGGGAATGCCGACGAGTGTGATTAATTAAAAACAGCGGATTGTGAAAACAGCTGCAAAAAAACAACTGCAAAAACAGCAGAGCTGCGGAACAGTCCAGGCATGAAAGAAGAGGTTAGAAAATCTGTCAGAAAACAGATTTCTATATAGAAGCAGCAGAACCGGTAAATGAATGGAAGAGAAAACCGGGAAGGCGGATAAAAAAGAAATCCGCAGCCGGAAAAATCAGAAGCTGTACAGGAGCCGGTTCGGAAAGGAAGGGAAAGCTGGAAATTGTAATTCGTCCGGAGAGCCTCGAAAACCTGGAGCTACTCCTCGAGGAGCAGAAGGCAAACGGTATGATGATCACAAATATCCTTGGATATGGAAACCAGAAGGGATATCGTCAGATGTACCGTGGAGCGGAAATCGTGGCCAAAATGCTTCCGAAGGTTAAAGTGGAGACCGTTGTGGAGGACGACAAGGTTCCGAAAATCGTTGATTTTGTTGTGAAAAACCTGTCAACCGGAAACTACGGCGATGGAAAAATTTTCGTTTACGATGTCGAAGATGCAGTGCGGATCCGGACAGGTGAGCACGGCGAACAGGCACTTTAAAAAATCTGAAAGCTACCGTTTCAGGATGACCGTTTCAGAAGATCTGCAGACGGGAACAGGTAAGATGGGAATGAGGAGGAACTTATTATGGAAAACACACAGGTATTACTCAATATCGTATGGACCATGGTCGGAGCCTTTCTGGTGTATTTTATGCAGGCCGGATTTGCCATGGTGGAGACAGGATTTACAAGAGCGAAAAACTCCGGAAACATTCTGATGAAGAATATGATGGATTTCGTGCTCGGCTCTATTTTCTTCTTTATCATCGGATTTGCGCTGATGTTCGGAGGAAGCAATGCCTTTATCGGAACAGCAGGTTTCTTTCATCCGAAATCGCTGGCAGATGCAGACGGGCATGTTCAACGGACTGCCGATCGGCGTATTCATGATTTTCCAGACCGTGTTCTGTGCAACATCGGCAACGATTGTATCAGGAGCTATGGCAGAGAGAACCAAATTTATCTCTTATTTGATTTACTCCGCAGCCATCAGTATTTTTATTTACCCAATCACCGGACACTGGATCTGGGGCGGCGGCTGGTTAAGCCAGATCGGGTTCCATGATTTTGCAGGATCTACTGCAGTTCATATGGTCGGCGGTCTGTGTGCCCTTGCCGGTGCAAAAATGGTCGGACCTCGTATCGGAAAATACACAAAAGAGGGAAAACCGGTTGCTATTCCTGGTCATAACCTTCCGCTTGGAGCACTTGGTGTCTTTATCCTCTGGTTCTGCTGGTTCGGATTTAACGGTGCTTCCACTGTCAGCATGGAAGGAGATGCCATCGTAACTGCAGGTAAAATTTTTGTGACTACAAACCTTGCTGCTGCTGTTGCAACAGTAACTGTACTTATCATCACATGGGTGAGATACAAAAAACCTGATGTTTCCATGTCCCTCAACGGATCTCTTGCAGGTCTGGTTGCT
>OHMX01001044.1_pt1 | contig 10124 bp, 9 predicted proteins | sample 1569471 | NCBI WGS metagenome assembly OHMX01 (sample SAMEA3879547, study PRJEB24766) | human gut metagenome | biome: human-associated habitat; feature: feces | place: USA | collected 1985/1987
AAGTGGAAAGCTCCATGGAATGCACAGATGCTTATATGAATAATGCACAGGTTGTAGTTGTACCGGCTGACAAAGCTGATAAGTATCAGGATGAGGATAGTGTGAAAGATTTAACTTTTGCAGTAGAAGCAGGAAGTGCAGGAGAAGAGCAGGTAAACAGAATCGGTGCTCAGTATACAGCCGTTTCATCACAGGCAGATGCATTGATGGAAGTTGCTTCAGGAAATTCAGATGCAGCTGCAATTGATGCTTTGATGGCAGCAGCTATGATTGGAGAAGGAACAGGTTATGCAGATCTTACTTACACAATAAGTCTGAACAATGAGGAGTATGGTGTTGGATTCCGTAAAGGATCTGATCTTGCAGCAGCTCTGAACGACTATTTTAAGAAGAGTATGGAAGATGGATCAATGAAGAAATGTGCTGAGACTTACAAGGTGCAGGCTGCATTGATTGAAAAATAAATTTAGGATGGAGCTTTAATAAAATGGAACTTATTATGGAACAATTTCCAATCGTTATTCACTCACTGAATGTGGGATTTTTACAGACGCTGAAGCTGTTTTTTGCAACGCTTCTTGGGGCTATTCCGTTGGGACTGGTTATTGCATTTGGATCAATGTCACATTTTAAACCGTTGAGTTATATCACGAATATCATTGTCTGGATCGTGCGAGGCACACCGCTTATGATCCAGATGCTGATCATTTATTATTTCCCGGGACTGGTCTTAGGAAACCCAATCTGGGGTGGCGGTGAAAGCGGAAGATTTCTTGCAGCTTCGGTTGCATTTATCTTTAACTATGCATGCTATTTCTCGGTAATTTACCGCGGAGGAATCCAGGGTATCCCACAGGGACAGACGGAGGCCGGACTTGTTCTTGGAATGACAAAGCATCAGATCTTCTTTAAGGTTAAGCTGCTTCAGATGGTGAAGAGAATTGTTCCACCGATGTCAAATGAGATCATTACGCTTGTAAAAGATACTTCTCTTGCACGAATCATTGCACTGCAGGAGATTATCTGGGCAGGACAGGCGTTCCTGAAAGGTTCTCAGGGAATCTCAGGTGCGATCTGGCCGATGTTCTTTACAGCTTTTTATTATCTGATCTTCAATGGTATTCTGACAGTCCTTCTTGGAAAGCTTGAGAAGAAGCTGGAATATTTTAATTAAATGGGGAGGAAGAGATAAATGGCAATACTTGAAGTAGAACATATTAATAAAACATTTGGACGGACAGAAGTATTGAAAGATATCAGCTTTTCGTTGGAACGTGGACAGGTACTTTCCTTGATCGGTTCCTCGGGAAGTGGAAAGACGACACTTCTGCGCTGTCTGAATTTTCTGGAGACACCGGATAAAGGTGTGATCCGTGTAAATGATGAATTATTGTTTGATGCTGCAAATCCTGTAACAAAACAGGAAAGTGAGATCCGTAAGAAAAGATTGCATTTTGGACTTGTATTCCAGTCTTTTAATCTGTTCCCGCAGTATACAGCACTTGGGAATGTAATGCTGGCGAAGGAACTACTTGCAAAAAGTCAGCCTGATTATAAGGCGCGCAAGAAAGAGATACACGCAGAGATTGAAGCAGAAGCAAAGCGCCTCTTAGATCAGATGGGACTTTCAGAGCGTATGAATAACTATCCGCATCAACTTTCCGGAGGACAGTGTCAGCGAGTTGCCATAGCAAGGGCGCTTGCGTTGCAGCCGGACATCCTGTGTTTCGATGAGCCTACATCGGCTCTTGATCCGGAGCTCACAGGAGAGGTACTTAAGGTTCTCAGAAACCTTGCAGACAAAAAGACAACCATGATAATTGTTACCCATGAGATGGCATTTGCAAAGGATGTTGCAAGTCAGGTCATATTCATGGATGATGGATATATACTTGAGCAGGGAAGACCTGACCAGGTATTTGACAATCCGAAGATGGAGAGGACAAAACAATTTCTTTCATCATATTCATAAAAGATGTATAAGATCCCGGTGTATCGAAAAAATGATGCACCGGGATTTTCTGTTTATATAAAAAATAATCACTAAAAATCTGAAAAACCGTCTGAAACTATACTATACAAAATTTACAAAACAATAATAAGAAACAAGGCAGCAATTCTCCCCCATATATAAATGAAATAAGAAACATAGGCATGGCAGATAGGGATGCCATCTACCCCATGCACAAAAAAACAAGAAAATGACATATCGGAGGTCTACCCAGAGGGATAAAAAAATCTACCCAGACGTTGAGTAAAAAAAGGTCAGTGTGTACTATTGGATATACCGTACGGAATACAAAGCATGACATTAAAAATTTGTTTTACAGGAGGAGAACATTATGCCATTAACAAGAAAAACAACAGGTGTAGAAAAAACAAAAAGAGAAACAGGAAGTATTGATAAGGTCAGAATAAATGATGGTCGTGTACAGGTACTGACCAGCGAGGGTAAAATATATGTTTTTGATAAACGAGAGGTATGCACTGTTACAAATATATCACTCAGTGTAAATGAAAGACCGGTAAATGCCAGCTTTGAGAATTCAGGGTATGGGACATCGACCAATGCTATCCGTTTTCAGAGATACCCGATAGTGGAATTTGTCAATCTTGCGCCGGAAACGGTGAAGAACTATATGAAGTCAATATTGATGGAGTCCGTCCTGGATCTGTCTGACGTTAAGGTGATACATTCATATAAGTGGGGGGACAATGAGCCGCATCTCTATATGCCAGATGATTGGGACGATGGAAGAATATATGCTAAACTGAGCGATGAAGAAGCAGACAAAGCCGATGAGTATGACATAGACTATGTGGAAGATGGATATGAGGACGATTGGTATGAAGAGGAAGAGGAAGAGAATGAGTAGGAGAAATGTGATCTCATGATTGAAATGTGATACAGTTTTTCCAATGCAGTGATGACACAGAGAAAACAATAAAGTATAGTAGTAGCAGCAAAGACACTAAATGTCGCTTGCCCAATGTCAGACGGGCAGGCAGCATTTGGTGTCTTTTTTATTTGATTCTATAGTGGCATCTACTTCATGTCGCAGGAAAAGATACTAGCAATCCATTCCCATAGCCCTGGCTTTGGTGGTCTGTGTCTCTCCCCTGGGATGATGTGGTGGGGCGTATATGGATGAGAGTTTCAGTGGATTATTGCCAATGTTGATGATGTTGTGCCATGTGCCGGCTGGTATACAGACGCATTCTCCTGCACAAAGATTCTGACGGAAGCACAGTTCGTTTGGGCAGCAGCCCATTCTGACTGAACACTGTCCCTGTTCGATCCTGATGATCTGATCGGTATTATCATGGATTTCCAAACCTACGTCTGAGCAGGCAGGTATACACATGACTGTCATCTGCATGAAACAGCCGGTCCACACGGTTTCGCGGTAATTGTGGTTCTGTAACGCTTTATCCCGGAGGTCTATAGTGCAGATGTTGTCACGACAGTCAGGTCTGTTCGGAGAACAATGGTTGTTGCATTTCATAGGATAGTCCTTTCAGATTAAATAGTTCTATTTATAGTATTCAGAAAGGATAGAATATGACAAAAATTATACATTTTTATGTAACCTGGATTGTGAGCTATGTGAAAAAATGCAAAAAGTGATAAAAAAATTGAAAATAGTATTGACATTTTGTACATAAACAACTAATATAAGATATATCAAATGGAAACGGTTCCAGAAACGTTTCCGTTAAAACTTAAGTAACCATTAAGCATCTCGTATAAGAGATGTCTGAAGGAAAAATTTTTATTATTATATGGGAGGAACTAATATGAACAAGAAAGGTATTGCGGCACTTGGACTGTCACTTATGATGGCAGGTACCATGTTGACAGGATGTGGCTCAGGAGATTCAGATGGAGCAGGAAAGAAGGCAGATGCAAAGGGCTCTGTATATTATCTGAATTTCAAGCCGGAGCAGGATGCACAGTGGCAGGAGCTTGCTAAGGTATACACAGAAGAGACTGGCGTTGATGTGACGGTAGTTACAGCGGCTTCTGGTCAGTATGAGACTACTCTTAAGAGTGAGATGGGTAAGTCAGAATCACCTACCCTGTTCCAGGTAAATGGACCGGTTGGTCTTGCTTCCTGGAAGGATTATTGTTATGATCTTGGATCATCACAGGTGTATAAAGAACTCACTTCTGAGGACTTTGCACTTAAGGATGGCGATAAGGTCGCAGGAATCGGATATGTTATAGAGTCATACGGAATCATTTACAACAAAGAGCTTTTAAGCAAAGCTGGATACACAGAGGATGATATCAATTCATTTGCAGACCTCAAGAAGGTGGCAGAGGATATAACAGCCAATTCAGACAAATTAGGATTCTCAGCATTCACATCAGCTGGAATGGATGGCTCATCAGACTGGAGATTCAAGACACATCTTGCAAATCTTCCAATCTACTATGAATACAAGGCTGATGGAATCGATACTACAGATGCGATCAAGGGTACATATCTTGATAATTACAAAAATGTATGGGATCTGTACATCAACAACTCAACAACCGATCCAAAGCAGCTCAGCACAAAGACTGGTGATGATGCGGTTGCAGAGTTTGTTTCAGGACAGGCAGTATTTTATCAGAATGGTACATGGGCATACGCAGATGTATCATCACTTGGCGATGACAACCTCGGAATGCTCCCTATCTATATAGGAGCAGATGGTGAGGAGAATCAGGGACTCTGTACAGGAAGTGAGAATTACTGGTGTGTAAATGCTAAGGCTTCAGAGGAAGATATTCAGGCAACTCTTGACTTCATGGAGTGGTGTGCTACAAATGACACCGCACTTAAGGCAATCTGTGGTTCAAAGGGCGCTATGCCATCAGGAGCCGATGGAATGGGATTTGTAACACCATTCAAGAAGAACCTTGAGTCAACAAACCTTCTTGTAAACATCGCAAATGAGTATGTAGCAGAGGGCAAGACACCTGTAAGCTGGAACTTCACAACAATGCCATCAGAGCAGTGGAAGAACGACCTTGGATCAGCACTTACAACATATGCGGCAGATCAGACAGATGCCAACTGGGATCTTGTAAAGAGCGCATTTGTAGATGGATGGGCTAAAGAGGCTGCTGCAGCAAAGTCAAAATAAGACATATTAACAAATAAACAATAGTACACAACCCAAAAATAAAAAAACATCACAAAATAAAACCAACTTAAAATATGAATAAAGTTCTGCAAGCTGCAGGACACCAGGAAGGCTAACAGCTTTGCAAAGGCAGCTCATACCCGGAGGTGCCAGACTAGAGATGGATATGTATTCATATGCAAATATGTCTACATATCCATTTTTAGACTCAAAAGATATTGGAAAGAAAATTGATATGCAACAGAGTGGAGGTTATCAAAAAAATTATGGAGAAAACGATAAAAAGATATTGGCCGGTGTTTCTGATACCGACAATGGCTGCGTTTGTTATAGGATTTATCGTGCCATTTGCCGAGGGAATATATCTGTCCTTCTGTAAGTTCACGACCATAAGGGACGCTGAATTTGTAGGATTACAGAATTATATAGACGCATTCAAGGACGCAACATTCCCGGATGCATTTAAGTTTACAACATTATTTGCGATTGTCACACTTGTGCTTATAAATGTTCTTGCATTTCTTGTGGCACTGGCACTTACACAGAAAATCAAAGGAACTAATATATTCAGAACGATATTCTTTATGCCGAATCTTATAGGTGGTATCGTACTTGGATATGTATGGCAGCTTATATTTGATGCCATATTCTCAAAGTTTGACACAGCCCTGAAACTCAATGAAGTCCTCGGTTTCTGGGGACTGGTTATACTTGTGTGCTGGCAGCAGATAGGATATATGATGATCGTTTATATTGCAGGACTTCAGGCAATACCTGAAGACATTCAGGAAGCGGCCATGATTGATGGCGCAAATAGAACACAGAGACTTTTCAGAGTTACGATCCCGAACATGATGCCATCCATAACTATATGTACATTTCTCACAATAACCAACTCGTTCAAACTGTTTGACCAGAACCTGGCACTCACAGGAGGCGAGCCTCTTCATAAGACAGAGATGCTTGCGCTCAATATATATGAGACGTTTTATGGAAGAGTAGGATATGAGGGAGTAGGTCAGGCCAAGGCAGTCATATTCTTTATACTGGTAGTAGTGATAGGACTCATACAGCTTAAGCTTACAAGATCAAAGGAGGTGCAGCAGTAATGGCGAAGATACAGAAAACAGCAAATACAGCGGATAAAAAGCCTGTATACAGAGTGAAAGAAAAACCGACGGCTATGGGAATTCTGGCTACTTTATTCTTTACCATTATTTCCATAATATTTGTTTCACCGATAATAATCGTAATTATAAACTCTCTGAAAGCCAAGACGTTTATCAGTCTGGAGACATTTGAACTGCCAAATGAGCACAGCTACATAGGCCTGGACAATTATAAAACGGCTATAACACAGTATGATTTCATTAAGGCAGTGGGCTGGACAGTTGTGATAACGGTTCTCTCAGTAGCAGCAATTCTGCTGTTCTGCTCTATGACAGCCTGGTATATAACCAGAGTCAAGAATATAGCGACAAAGATCATATATCTGCTCTGCGTGTTCTCTATGGTAATACCTTTCCAGATGGTTATGTTTACTTTGGCTGGAACTGCGGATGCACTTCACCTTACTACTCCATGGGGAATCGTGATCGTGTATCTTGGATTTGGAACAGGTCTTGCAGTATTCATGTTCTGTGGATTTATCAAGTCCATTCCTTTGGAGGTCGAGGAGGCTGCGATGATAGATGGATGTACGCCACTCAAGACATTTTTCAGGGTTGTTATCCCTATCATGAAACCTACGTACATATCTGTAGGAATACTTGAGGCTATGTGGATATGGAATGATTTCCTTCTGCCATATTTGGTACTCGACATCAAGAAATACAAGACGATATCTATAGTTGTCCAGTATATGAAGGGCAGCTACGGAAGAGTAGATATGGGAGCAATCATGGCGTGCCTTGTTATGGCTATCATTCCGGTTGTTGTATTCTACCTCTGTGCACAGAAGTACATCATCAAGGGTGTTGCAGCTGGTGCTGTAAAGGGATAGTAATATAATATTATTATAAAAAACAGGCGGTTGTGAGATTCGCAGCCGCCTGAAATTGGTTAAAAGGAGAGATTTCAGATGGAAAGATCAGCAGGAATACTGCTTGCTATATCAAGCCTCCCGTCAAAGTATGGAATTGGCAGCTTCTCAAAAGAGGCATATCGTTTCGTTGACTGGCTTAGGTCTGCACACCAGAGTTACTGGCAGATACTTCCCATGGGTCCCACCGGGTATGGGGATTCGCCGTATCAGTCATTTTCGACATTTGCTGGAAATCCATATTTTATAGATCTTGATACACTTGTGGATCAGGGACTGCTCACAGACCGCGAGTGCAGAGAGATAGACTGGGGAGATGATGACAGATACGTTGATTATAGCAAAATTTATAATGGAAGATACAGTCTCCTCAGGAAAGCATATGAAAGATGGAAAATGACTGACAGCATGGAGTTTTCCATGTTCATGGATGAGAACAAAGAATGGATATATGATTATTCACTATTTATGGCTGTAAAGGATTCGCTTGGTGGAATTCCGTGGACAGAGTGGCCGCAGGATATAAGAAACAGGCAGCCTGATGCGGTGCAGAAAATGCAGGTTGAGCTTGCGGATGAGATACATTTTCAGCAGTACATGCAGTATTTGTTTTATACTCAGTGGAATGCGCTAAAGAGCTATGCCAACAAGAACCATATAAGGATCATAGGAGATATCCCAATCTATGTAGCTATGGACAGCGCAGATGTATGGGCACACCCGGAGCTTTTCAGGCTTGATGAGGATAGGCGACCATACGAGGTTGCCGGATGCCCGCCTGATGGGTTTTCGGAGACCGGACAGCTGTGGGGAAACCCAATATATGACTGGGAGCTGAACAGGCAGACCGGTTACAGCTGGTGGATAGCCAGAATGAGACATAGCTATAAACTTTATGATGTAGTCCGGATTGATCATTTCAGAGGCTTTGATGAATATTATGCCATTCCATATGGTGAGGAAACAGCTGTGAATGGCAAGTGGAAAAAGGGCCCTGGGATGGATCTGTTCAGGAATATAGAAAAGGCTCTGGGTAAGAGAGATGTCATTGCCGAGGATCTTGGTTTTGTGACTGATTCGGTCAGAAAGCTTGTGCATGATTCCGGATTTCCGGGAATGAAGGTTGTGGAGTTTGCCTTTGATGTGAGAGACACCGGGGCGGCATCTGATTATCTTCCACATAATTACATACGAAATTGTGTTGTATATACGGGAACCCATGACAATGAGACCCTTATTGGCTGGTGGAGCAGTATAGATCAGAGATCCAGAGACATGGCAAGGGATTATATAGCAGCTCATTATACACCGGACCGTCTGATCAATGTCCCATTTATCACGCTTGCTATGAGAAGTATTGCAGATCTTTGTATTATACCGATGCAGGATTATTTGGGGCTAGACAATAAATCGAGGATGAATAAGCCATCCACAGTTGGCGATAACTGGAGGTGGCGCATGATATCCGACGATACGGATGATGATCTTGCAGAGGAAATAGGCAGACTTACACTGATGACCGGGAGAAGCAAGATGTGAAAAAGTACTCTCTAAAAATATTTACCGGGAAATGATAAGTAGAGTATTTTCTTGACCTCCACATATTGGGATAATATAATTATTGGGAATAAAAGAGAAAAGTGGGATACAGCTTATGACAATAAAGGATATTGCACGTATATCAGGTTATGGTATCGGAACCGTGTCCAGGGTGATCAACAATCAGACCGGAGTCAGCGATGCAGCCAGAGAGAAGATACTCAGGGTTATAGAGGAAAACGGCTTTGAGCCGAACGTCAACGCAAAGCTCCTCAAAATGTCAGCGAAATCGGCGGTGGTTGTCATCATAAAAGGAAACCAGAATATGTTGTTTGCGGATATAGTAGAGCGGATACAGAACCTGCTTGCTGGATATGATGAGGATGTCATAGTGGAGTACATAGACGAGGATGGTGACGAGATCGAGTATGCCATCAAACTCACTCATAGCGTGAATCCGAAGGGAATCATGTTTTTGGGTGCCAATCTTGCACTTTTTGATGAGCGTGTGAAAGAGTTTGAGATCCCGGGAGTCATAATCACGACCGGCGGAGAGATTCTTGCAAATGACAACATATCCTCCATAACGATAGATGACACGGCAGCGACATACGATATGACAAGGTATCTTCTTGAAAAAGGCCACAGACGCATCGGAGTCATAGGAGGGCAGGTGTCCGAGAAACAGATAAGTTTCAATAGATATGAAGGCTGCAAGAGGGCTATAGATGAGTGGCAGCATGATGACCGGGCGGAGTTTACATATATTCCGTGCAGGTATTCTATGAAGGCAGGTTATGAGGCCACGAAGCGTCTCTTGGAGGAACAGCCGGAGGTTACAGCAATCATGGCTCTCAGTGATACGATAGCGATCGGCGTCATGAGAGCGGCTGCTGATCTGGGCAAACATATTCCGGAGGAGCTGTCAGTTACTGGATTTGATGGAATAGAGCTGGCAGGATACTGTGTACCAAGACTTACAACAATAAACCAGAATACAGAGATCATGGCATCGAGAAGTGTTGACATCATGCTCAAGCATATAAATTATGCAGCAGCTGGTGAACATGAGATAGTGCCATATTCCCTGATAGAGGGAGAAAGCGTTAAGAGCATCGGCTAGGATTCAGGGAAAACCTTTTTAATTAAGTTTGAATTCGTCTTATACTGGTATATTATATATCAGTATAGGGCGATTTTTTTATGAGATAAAAGTTCGGTAAGGCTCTGAGATTCGTATAGCGTATTTATCACAGTTTGGAGATGAGAAGATGGATCAGAATATAGAATCGGAAATATTAGAAAAACGCAAACTATGTAAAGTGCTTAAGGTGTTTAAGATTGTTTCTTTTATAGGAATATTTGCGCCATTTGTTGCGTTTATGGTGGTATCTAGAAATGGCTATGA
>OHMX01001045.1_pt1 | contig 10120 bp, 8 predicted proteins | sample 1569471 | NCBI WGS metagenome assembly OHMX01 (sample SAMEA3879547, study PRJEB24766) | human gut metagenome | biome: human-associated habitat; feature: feces | place: USA | collected 1985/1987
GGCGGGTTCGCCAGACGAACTATTTTCTGTATGAACGGTCAATACAAATACAATATGTATGCTATTTATCCCTAATCCGACAAATCATACTATATTTGTAAAAGCGTAAGAACACGTCCCTGAAAACTGCAAATACACCGCCCACCGAAAGCGCCGCGCCCGCCAGCACGGCCCATACATTATCCATATACGGCATTCCGTGAACCGCGCCCCATGCCGCAAAAGGCAGCCCCAAGGCAAAGGCCACGGCCGGAACGGCGAGCGCCAGCGTAAGCAAACGCCCCCTGCGGACGCCACCAAGCATGGACGACGCAAGAAAAACGGCGAAAGGAAAGACCGGCAAAAGGTAGACTTGTATCTTTGAACTGACAGCCGACAGCACCACCAATGACGCGCATACCATGGAAAGCAGCAACTTCTGCATGTCTGACAGGGCTGCCTTGCGACGCAGACCGTCAACAATCACGTAAACCAACAGCAGCGACCAAGGCGCGAATGAATACCAATACGCCAATAAATAATAGTAGAACGGCTCCTTGTGATGGAACGAGTCGACGGCCCGGTCGACAGTCTGGTGGAACAGAAGGTTATGCAAGTATGAGCTGCCTCCCTCAAGATAAGCGGCCAGGAACCACGCTGCCGAGAGCACGGCGAGCACCGCCCACGTCGTAAATCCCCAATAACGCCACAGCGTCCTGCCGCGTCCCGTAGCGAAGAGGAACGTCACCGTGCCTGCCAACGGCAGCAACAAACCGAGCGGTCCCTTGCTGAACAACGCAAGAAACAGGTACAACGGAAACAGCGCACGCTTAAGCCTGACGTTGCCGCGGCCGTCAACCAAGTCGTAAAACGTTCGCACCGACAGCGTTATGAACATGCACATGAGCATGTCCATGCGCAAGAATACGGCCATGCCGGCAAACAGTCCGCACGTAAGCAGCAGCAGTTCGCCTGTGCGGGCAAGCCTCTCGCCCGATTCTCCTGCCGTCCACCGTCCCATCGTAAACGCCGTTACAAATGCCGGAACGAGCGAGAACAATGACAAGAACCACACGCAATGTCTGCCGAACAACGCCTTGCCGGCCATCAAGAGCCAGAAATACAGTGGAGGTTTGTCGGCATAAGGCACGCCATGATTGGTAAAGGCGAACAACGTACCGTTACGTATCGCCTCGTCGGCAATGCTTAGATACCTTAGTTCATTGTTCGGGGTGACGTCACGAAGAAGCATTAACGGCACGAACGCAAGCAGCACAAGGATATACACACGGTATTTCATGACATTATATTTTAGCCCCACGGCCTATCCATAGGTTACGGGCATACGCGACGATACCGAACGACTGGCCCACGATGAGTACCAAATCGTGCCTCAAAAGACCGTAAACACAGATGGAGACGGAGCCCGCAAGACTGATAACCCAGAAGCCCGCAGGCAGCGCCGACACTTGCCTGCGCCGGGAATAGGCGTATTGGTAAACGAAACGGAACGTAAACAGCAACTGGCCGAACGCCCCAAAGAGCAACAGCCACAACGGAACGTCGGCATTGAAGAAGAACTCATGCACGAATGCCGACGCGTTATTGACGACAAGCAGCAACACTACAGGCGGAGTGAACAGCAGCACAAGTCGCAGCGCAAGAGGCAGACGGCCCCACACGCCCTTCTGTTTAAGGTTCCATAAATAAACATAATAAGAGACAAACTGCCCCATGACAATCGCAAAATCATGGCGCAACCAACCGTAAATGCACAGCAGGTAGGCCCCGGCAAGGCTCAGAACCCAGAACAACGAGGGCGAAAGCACCTTGTGGGCACGCTCTGACAATATCCACTGTACAAGCACGCGAGCCGAGAAAAACACTTGGGCCATGGCTCCGATGGCCAGCACTGCCAACGCGTTCATAGACATTTCACGACAGATTGCCGCCCGTTATCCTGTAATTAATGTAGCGTTTCCTCATCCATCTGTAAGCGAAACAGTCGACAAAAGGCCCTATAAGGCGATTGCGCAGATGGTACTTCGACTTGCCGGCAGTACGCGGGAAGTGCCTCACGGGCACCTGCTTGACCCTGCATTCCTGCAACTGCATGAGCGCGGGAATAAACCTGTGCATGCCAGTAAAGAAAGGCATTAAGCGGGCATTGGCCGTGCGCATTACCTTCAGCGGGCAGCCTGTGTCCTCCACTCCGTCGTGCGTAATCATGCGACGGAACGCATTGGCCACACGCGACTGCAACCGCTTGAACGGCGAGTCCTTACGCTCGGCACGGATACCCATGACAAGTTCGTAGCTGCCTGCGTACTCAAGCAGTAGGTTGAAATCCTCGGGCGCGGTCTGGAGATCTGCATCGATATAGCCGACATAAGGCGAGCGGGCGCAGTCAATACCGGCCTTTACAGCCGCGCTGAGCCCGCAATTACGCTCGAAGAATATGTAATAAAAATCGTTGTTACGGCGGCATGCGTCGACGATAAGCCCGCGGCTGCCGTCAGTAGAGCCGTCGTCGACAAACAGAACGCATGACTTTAGCCTTGCCACAGGCAGGAATGCATCCAAGCGCCGTTCAAGCCGGCTGATATTATCCGCCTCATTATAAACCGGAACGATTACCGTAAACTGATAATCGGTTGTCTTGTTCATGATACCTGTTGCTTAAAATCCTGCGCAAAGGTATCATGCGTCTTTGTGGAAAATTTGAAGATGGCAAACAAAATTCAGCCGCCGAGGGCTATGCATCGTGCCAAAGGCGGCTGAAAGGGGCACCTATAACGTAGTGCCCTTGAACACGGTGCTTTCCTCTTCAGGCACGATGACGCCGTTAAGCGTGAGCCGTCCGGAATGGAAGTTCGGTAAGATGGTTATCGTGGCACGGTTGCTGCCGGCAAGAAGGGTTATAGATACCTGGGCGGATATGCCCCTGCCGTTGACGCTCATGTCCAGATACAGGTTGCCACGCTTGTCCTTGCGCGTCTCATACTTTGACACAAGCCCCTCTACGGTAATGCCTCCCAAGCCGTTGAAACCGCTCCACGGCACGTTGAAGGCTACCTGTACGACGGCCTGGTCGCCCTCGACGGCAACAAAATTGGTATTTGACGTGACGTGGGCCGTGTATCCACGCTTAAACACAACCTCGTCCGCCTCAAGCACGAACATGCTGTCCATTATCGAGCCTTCAGCCTGGGCATACTTCAGACTGTCTATACGTTCGCGCAAAGCCTTGCGTTCCTGCTTGGTAAGCTTACGTGGCTTTTCATCCTGGGCCGTAGCGGCAACAACGCCGAAAATAACGGCTATCACCATTAAAAACAACTTCTTCATAGTCATGATATTTTGTCCTTTCCTTTATTATAAAACCATAGGCGAGACAAATAATTGCCTTGAGGTTACGAAAAAAAAGCATAACCAATTATTAAATAACGTTAGTACACGAAAGGCATACCGCCGGAACACGTAGGAACGCGGGCATATTAGGCTGGACTTGGCGGCGTATAGCCCCACGGACAGAGAAAACCGGAAGCGAAAAGGCGGAGTTTTTCTTATCCGAAATCATGACAAAATAAAAACGCGAACCAGTTTGCGATAGTACAGGAAGTAGCGTACAAAATAACGAGAACGGGTGTTTCTACTAATAAAACATATGCCATTCGCATGAAATCGGAGGCTAAACAGCGTGTAAAAGACAGCCTTTCGCCATGCAAAGCACGGTCTTTGGCTGTGCGAAAGACCGTGTTTAATAACCTAAAAGACCGTCTTTTACTATGCGAATGGATATTTTATAATATGCAATATACGTCATTCGCACAATCAAACAACGTCGTTTTAATGTATCACACTGGTATTCAGACATTTACGGAAAGATGAAATTTCAGCCTGTTTTTCGCGCGAAAGCCTGAATGCCGAGCGCCGACAGCATTACAGAAGCGTCAACGATACCAATCTTAAGGAAACTTAACACCGCACGGAATACCGACAGACACAACGGGAAAGGCTAACGGCTGGCATACGACATGATTTTTTCACACTTATATTTTGGCCGTCTCGTTTTTTCGTCTTAACTTTGACGCTCCAACTGAAACACCCCAATACAGGATATGCAAGATTTCGTCCATCTTCACGTACATACTTATTACAGCATTCTTGACGGACAGGCAAGTATCAAGAAGCTGGTAGACAAGGCCATTGCCAACGGCATGAGGGGCATGGCCGTGACCGACCACGGCAACATGTTCGGCATAAAGGAGTTCTTCAACTACTGCAAGAAGAAGAACGGCGAGCTGAAGGAACAGGGCAAACCTGAGTTCAAGCCGATACTCGGATGCGAAATGTACGTGGCAAGGCGAACGAAGGAAGACAAGGTGAAAGACATGGGCGACCAGAGCGGCTACCACCTGATCCTGCTGGCCAAGAACCTCAAGGGATACCACAACCTCATCAAGATCGTCTCGAAGGCGTGGACCGACGGTTTCTACATGCGCCCGCGCACCGACCGCGCCGAGATCGAGAAGTACCACGAGGGGCTGATCTGCTGCTCGGCCTGTCTGGCGGGCGAGGTGCCGCGCGCCATCACGGCCGGTGACCTGGAGAAGGCCGAGGAGTCGATCCGCTGGCACAAGCGGGTCTTCGGCGACGACTACTACCTCGAACTGCAGTTGCACAAGGCGACCGTCGAGCGGGCCAACCACGAGGCCTACCCCATGCAGCTGGAGGTCAATCGCCACCTGCGCGAGCTGTCGGCCAAATACGGCGTGCGCATGGTCTGCACGAACGACGTACACTTCGTCGACGAGGAGAATGCCGAGGCGCACGACCGCCTGATCTGCCTCTCGACGGGCAAGGACCTCGACGACCCGAAGCGCATGCTCTACTCGAAGCAGGAGTGGCTCAAGACGACGGCCGAAATGGCTTCGATCTTCGGCGAGAGCGACCCGGAGGCGATGGCCACGACGGTCGACATCTGCAACCAGATCGAGTTCTACTCGATCGACCACGCGCCGATCATGCCCAACTTCGAGATTCCGAAGGAGTTCGGCACCGAGGAGGAGTATCGCGCCCGCATTACGGAGCAGGAGCTCTACGACGAGTTTACGCGCGACGAGCACGGCAACGTGGTGATGTCGGAGGAGGAGGGCCGCAAGAAGATCGAGAAACTCGGCGGCTACGACAAGCTCTACCGCATCAAGTTCGAGGCCGACTACCTGGCCAAGCTGACGATGGAGGGGGCGCACCGCCGCTACGGCGAGCACCTGACCGAGGAGCAGCAGGAGCGGTTGAAGTTCGAGCTGCACATCATGAAGACGATGGGTTTCCCGGGCTACTTCCTCATCGTGCAGGACTTCATCCGCGCGGCACGCGAGGAGCTGGACGTCTCGGTGGGTCCGGGGCGTGGCTCGGCGGCCGGCTCGGCCGTGGCCTACTGCCTGGGCATCACCCAGATAGACCCCATCAAATACGACCTACTGTTCGAGCGTTTTCTCAATCCGGACCGTATCTCGCTCCCCGATATTGACGTCGACTTCGACGACGACGGGCGCAACCGCGTGCTCAACTGGGTCACGCAGAAATACGGGGAGGACAACGTGGCCCACATCATCACCTACGGCACCATGGCGACGAAGCTCGCCATCAAGGACGTGGCACGCGTGCAGAAACTTCCCCGCGACATCAGCGAACGGCTTTGCAAGGCCATCCCGGACAAGCTGCCGGAAGGCCCTGACGGGAAAGTTCCCAAGATGAACCTGACCAACGCTATCATAGCGATTCCGGAACTGAGGGAAGCCGAAGCCTCGCCAGACCCTTTGCTGCACGACACCATCCGCTATGCGAAAATGCTGGAGGGCAACGTCCGCAACACGGGGGTACATGCCTGCGGTTTCATCATCTGTAAGGACAACATCTCCGACTGGGTACCCATCTCCACAGCCGACGACAAGGAGACAGGACAAAAGGTGCACTGCACGCAATACGAGGGCCGCGTCATCGAAGAGACCGGCCTCATCAAGATGGACTTTCTGGGCCTGAAGACCCTCTCTATTATCAAGGAAGCCATCGAGAACATCAAAGACAGCCTGAAAATCGAGCTGGACATTGACAAAATCAGCATTGAGGACCCGGCTACTTACCAACTTTACTGCGACGGTAACACGGTCGGCACGTTCCAGTTCGAGTCGGCCGGCATGCAAAAGTACCTCCGCGAACTCCAGCCCTCCACGTTCGAGGACCTCATCGCGATGAACGCGCTTTACCGCCCGGGGCCCATGCAGTACATCCCGCAGTTCATCAAACGCAAGCACGGGGAAGAGCCCATCACCTACGACCTCCCGTGCATGGAGAAATACCTGAAAGATACGTACGGCATCACGGTTTACCAAGAGCAAGTGATGCTTCTGTCTCGCGTCATCGCCAACTTCACCCGCGGCGAAAGCGACGCGCTACGAAAAGCGATGGGTAAGAAACTCATCGAGAAGCTGAACCATATGTATCCCAAATTCATCGAGGGGGGAAAGAAAAACGGGTACGACCCGAAGGTCCTCGAGAAGATATGGGAGGACTGGAGAGCCTTTGCCTCCTACGCCTTCAATAAGAGCCACGCCACGTGCTACTCGTGGGTGGCCTACCAGACGGCATTCCTGAAGGCCAACTACCCGGCGCAGTACATGGCAGCCGTCATGAGCCGAAGCCGGGACGACATCAAGACCATCACCAAACTCATGGACGAGTGCAAATCCATGAGCATCCGCACACTGGGACCGGACATCAACGAGAGCCGCCTCAAGTTCAGCGTCAACACCCTGGGCGACATCCGTTTCGGCATGGGCGCCATCAAAGGCGTCGGCGAGAACGCAGTGATGGCGATTATCGAAGAGCGCGAGAAGCATGGCCCCTACACCTCTGTCTACGACTTCGTGGAACGCATCAATCTCAATGCGTGCAACAAGAAAGTCATTATCAACCTGGCCTTAGCCGGCGCCTTCGACAGCTTCAAATCCGTCGCCCGGGAACAGTTCGTCGCCATTGACGAGAATACGGGTGAAAACTTCGTCGATACGCTGGTGCGCTACGGCCAGCGTTTCCAGCAGGACAAAGCCGTAGCCTCCGCATCGCTGTTCGGCAGCGAGGCCAACACCATCATTACGAAGCCGGCCCCCGTGGCGCAGTACACGCCCTGGAGCGACCTGGAGCGCCTCAACAACGAGCGGGAACTTATCGGCATCTATATTTCCGGGCATCCGCTGGACGACTACGCCATCATCCTCCACAAAGTCTGCTCAGTCCAAATGAAGGATCTGGAGGACCTGAAGCCGTTCAACGGCCAGGACATCACGCTCGGCGGCATCGTCTCCAGTGTCCGTCAGGGACAGACCCGCACCGGGAAGCCCTACGGCATTGTCAAGATTGAAGACTACAGCGGCACGGGCGAAATCCCCCTGTTCGGCGAGGATTGGGCCCGGTGGAGCGGTTACATGTATGCCGGGAGCTTCCTCTTCATCTCGGGGCGCGTGGAACCGCACAAGTGGAAGGGCGACTCCTACGAGTTGCGCATCGGCAACATCGAGTTCCTCACCGACGTCAAGGAGCGGAAGTTGAACGACCTCACTATCTCCGTGCGCCTGGACCGCCTGAACGACGCCGTGGTCAATGACCTGACGGCCTTCCTCACCTCTTCCCCGGGCCCCACGTCCGTACAGTTCAAGGTCTACGACCTGGACCACTCGTACGTATCGCTCGTTTCCAAGGAATTTCGCATAAGCGTTAAAAAGCCCTTAATCGATTACATCGAAACCTGCGACGCCCTCGAGTATGAGATTAATTGATTACATTTGCGCCCATATTTATTCAACCAATACTGACAATCATCATGAAAGCGATTACAGATCAGAATTTTGAAGAGTTGCTTAAAGGCGACCTTCCCGTAGTCATCGACTTCTCCGCCACCTGGTGCGGCCCCTGCCAGAAGATAGCCCCCATCATTGATGAGCTGGCCACTGAATACGAAGGTAAGGTGAACATCTACAAGTGCGACGTGGACGAATGCGACGAACTGACGTCCCGCTACGGCATCCGCAATGTGCCCACCGTGCTCTTCCTCAAGAACGGCGAACTCGTAGACAAGCACGTCGGAGCTGCTCCGCGCGTTACGTTTGTAGAGAAAATCAACAAAATGCTCTAAGCCCGCATGGAAGACGAACAGCTTTTGCTCGACGCGGAAAACGACTACCAGGCCATCGCCTTTATCTCGGCCCGACTGCCCCAGGCCTTGTCTGAACAATGGGACGAAGACACGCTTTTCTATTTCCTGGACGTGCTGACCGAATATGAAGAAGAAGGCCTTCACCCCGGGAAACTCGACGAAGCCGCCACGGCCGAACGCCTGTCCCGTCAGGCGCAGAAGGAAAAGGTAGGCAGCTACACGCCGGAAGATTTGCGCCACGTGGTACAGGCTTTCGACGCTTACCGGCAACGCTCCGGTTCCGCTCCAGCATAGCCGCTCCCTTCCTCCCGGTAAACTTGCGATACACGCCGCTCCGCACCAGCAGAGCGGCGTGTATCGCATCCGGACCGTCCGTCGGGCCGGACAAGGCAAAAGCCGAAGAAAAGAAGCAGAAAAGTAATCGCCAGAGCCTCTACAACTCGAAATAAAACCCTACATTTGCAGTATCGAAAAACTACAAATCAACAAAGCTATGCTAAAACAAATCATCAATGGACGAATCCTCACCCCGGGCGGCTGGCTCACGGGCGGCTCCGTCATCATCAACGACAACAAGATAGAAGCTGTCGCCAACAATGAACTTCCCGTTGTCGGGGCAGACATCATCAACGCCCAGGGCTGCGACATCGTCCCGGGCGGCATCGAAATGCACGTTCACGGCGGCGGCGGCCGCGACTTCATGGAAGGATGCGAGGAAGCCTTCCGCGTAGCCGTAGACGCCCACCTGCAACACGGTACGACGGCCATCTTCCCCACCCTTTCGTCGTCGACGGTGCCTATGATAGAAAAAGCCGTTGAGACTTGCGACCGCCTCATGAAGGAGGAAAATACCCCCATCATGGGTCTGCATCTCGAGGGACCGTATTTCAATCCCAAACAGGCCGGTGCCCAGATTCCCGAATGGATTAAGGCGCCCGTTCCCGAAGAATACGAGCCCATCCTCGAACATTCCGCCTGCCTCAAGCGCTGGGACGAAGCCCCCGAGCTCGAAGGCTCCATCCCCTTCATCAAGAGCTGCTGCAAGCACGGCGTTCTCCCGGCCATCGCCCATACCCGCGCCAAGTATGAGGACGTACACGCCGCCAACGAAGCCGGCATGACGCACGCCACCCACTTCTACAACGCCATGCCCGTAGTCTACAAGAACCGCGAGTTCAAGGTGCCGGGCACCGTGGAAAGCATCTTCGCGGAAGAGAACATGACGGTAGAGATGATTGCCGACGGCATCCACGTTCCGCCCGTCATGCTCCGCATGATCTACCAAATCAAAGGCGTGGAGAAAACGGCGCTCATCACCGACGCCCTAGCCTGCTCCGCCAGCAACGACACTACGGCTTTCGACCCCCGCGTCATCCTCGAGGACGGCGTATGCAAACTGGCAGACCGCAGCGCCCTGGCCGGCAGCATCGCCACGATGGACCGCCTGGTCCGCACCTGCGTGCAGCAGGCCCACATCCCCATGGCCGACGCCTGCCGCATGGCCAGCGAGACCCCGGCCCGCATCATGGGCATCTACGACCGCAAGGGCTCGCTCGAGAAGGGCAAGGACGCGGACATCATCATGTTCAACGCGGAACAGCAACTGACGTTCGTCATGCAAATGGGCCGCGTCGTCCGCAACGACCTCTAAGTCTTTTCATTCAATAACCACGAACACTCCACGAGGGTGCAGCCACGGCCTCAGGGCTTCGCGGGCTGCACCCTCTTTTCGCATCCGCGCCGCCAGCCTCGCCGGCAGCTCCGCTACGCGGTGCGGCAACGGGAAGTAACCCCGTAAAAATTCCCCTAAGGCCCGTAAAAACTGGCCTTAGCCCCGTAGCTGCCAGGCCTCAAAGCCAATAATACAGGGTAAGCATTCGGTAAACTACAGGTATCAAATCTTTATATATAGCAATAGCGACT
>OHMX01001058.1_pt1 | contig 10077 bp, 11 predicted proteins | sample 1569471 | NCBI WGS metagenome assembly OHMX01 (sample SAMEA3879547, study PRJEB24766) | human gut metagenome | biome: human-associated habitat; feature: feces | place: USA | collected 1985/1987
CCTCTGGCCGTCAACACATTACGAACACACGACAGACAACGGCCACTGACAACGCCACACACAAGCACGCCACACCGTACAACATCCGCAACAACCGGCAGCCGCCAACACCACCCGACATAGGCCCGAAGCCCGGCATAAACCGTTAAAATGCCGCTTTTTCATGTTTTTAATACACATTTTCCACAAAAAATTTGGCAGTTTGCCCAAACTTCAGTACCTTTGCACTCGCAATGACGGCAAACACCGTCGGTGTAGGGCTTTTAGCTCAGTTGGTTAGAGCAACAGACTCATAATCTGGAGGTCCCAGGTTCAAGCCCTGGATGGCCCACCGAAAACAGAGTGCTAATTACTTGTAAATCAGGTAGTTGGCACTTTTTTCTTTTGTTTCGGTTGATGTTTCGTCCGCTCAAAATATCAGCGTTTTATATGCCATTTGTGTTGTTTGTTGACCTATTGTTTACTTCTAAAAACAATGGTAAAATGCTGACAATCAAGGCAGAAATTAAGAAAGACGGCTTGAAGGTTGACGGAACGTACAATGTAAAGTTGAGATTTACGCTGGATAGGAAGGTGAAAAGACTGTCTACAAGTCTGTTCGTAAAGCCCGAGGAACTGACAAAGACGGGTGATTTCAGGAAAGGTACTGCGGTTTACAAAGAGATTGAGAAACTTGTAGCGGCTTATCAGGAAAAGTGTAACGTCATGCAAATAGACCTTAACCGTTACTCGTTGGATGACATTTTCGAGAGGTTGAGGTTTGAAGAGCGGAAAGAACAGGATATTGACTTCATCGCCTTCTCACGTAAATGGATTGAAAACACGGTAATCAAGGGCGTCAAGAATTATGCTACGGTGATTAACTCGCTTGTTTCGTTCATGCAAAGGGATTACCTGCCAATATCGGAAATCAATCATTCATTCCTGAAAAAGTATTCCGACTACCTTAATCAACGAAGGAACGAGAGGATTGCGAGGATGAGAACCACTGGCCAACGCATTCCGTCAAACAGGATGATGTCGCTTTATCTCGGTAGCATAAGGCATCTATTTAAGGAAGCGCAGAATGCCTACAACGACCATGATAACGGCTATATCCTGATACCCGGTTCACCCTTTGATAATTTCAAAATTCCCAAACAAGAAGCCACAAGGAAACGTGCATTAGACCGGAACATGATAAAGAAAATCTTTGCCCTGCCATATAAAAACAAGGTGAAAGGTTATAAAAGCACCTGCCGTTATGATTTGGCAAAGGATTGTTTCATCATGTCTTTCTGTCTTATGGGCATGAACTCAGTAGACCTGTACAACGCCACTGAATTTAAAGACGGCAGGATAATCTACAACCGCACCAAGACAAAGGACCGCCGATTGGACAGTGCAAGGATGGAAGTCGTTGTCCCCAAGCTGATATTGCCCCTGATTGAAAAATACAAGGACAAGACCGGTCAGAGACTTTTCAACTTCCACCATTACTACGCCGACCACAAGGCATTCAACAAGGCAATCAATTACGGCCTGAAGGAAATCGGTTCACAGCTTGGCATAGATGATTTGGAATATTACGCTGCCCGCCATTCATGGGCTACGATAGCACTTAATAAGGTCGGCATAGATAAGTACACAGTCCATGCAGCCCTCAATCACGTGGACGAATCGATGAGGGTGACTGACATTTACATTGAGCGCGACTTCGTTAACGAGAACAAGGCCAACGCAAAGGTCGTAAAATATGTGTTCGGAAGGTAAAAAGTGATATTATTACAGTTTCAAATGTCCCATGCAAGATATGGCGTAACTGCTTGATATTCAGCAAATGTCCATTCTTCTTGTGTGGGACATTTAAGAGCTTGGCCAATTGCCTCAACGTCTAATGTTTGTCCGGTAAATGTCTCAATATATAACATGGTGGCCACTCCGTAAAAAGTTTATTTTTCATAGAAATGCAAATATGACATAATGGCATTATTGCAATAAGATTGTCGCACACAAGACATTTTGTCATAAATTATCCAGCTTTTTTTATACAATCATTGTTCGGTATGGAGATTGTAAAATATTTTATATTAAACAATCACAAGTATGAATAATCAACAAGTAGATTCAAAATATTGTAAAATATCCTACAATGTATTCAAAGGTAGACATTCTTATGAAGGTAGCCATCCTTTTTCTGATCAGATGAAAATAGGTTCTGCTTTTGCCATTACAGCAACACTTACATGTTTAGGCATTTGTTGGGCATGTCAAGTTTTTAAAAAGGATAAAAGCAATGACGGCAAAAGCGAGCTGGACAAAGGGAAACTTAATTGCAACTGCCAGCAACAGGAAAGAACATACGCTAAAGCAGAGACATTGAACGAGATATGTTCCGGACCGTGTGAAGACATTGAGTCCTCACAATTATGCGGAGAAATATTGGGCAAGGGAGACTGTCTGACCTTATACAGCAACGCGAAAGAAGGAAAAAGCACTCTTGCCATGGGGATGTGTATAGATATTGCGAACGGCATGAAATCGAAGTTGTTCAAGAATGAGAATATCACGCATACGCAGCGTCCGACACGTGTAATATATTATGATTCAGAGTCCTCAATACGTGATTTACAGAACCGGTATAAAGAAAAAGAACTGGCAAGCCCAAAAGGACAGAGCAATTCCCAAGTTCCATCTTACCCCAACAATCTGTCTATTGTACGTGGGACATTTACCTCCGTTGACGCGCTTTTTGACGATATTGAACGCCGTGCAAGGGAACATAATTCTGACGTAGTGGTATGCATAGACAACCTGGCAAACATAATCCCGAATGACTCCAAACAGAATATAGACAGGATATTCTTTCGGCAGAAAATGATAAAGTCCGAATTTGAGGCCAAAGGTTACAGCGCGACATTTATCATAGTGACTCATACTCCGAAAACGGCACCGGGCAAGAAGAACGAAAACATAAAGGGTTCGTCACAAATCCTGAACTTGTCAACAACGGTAGTGGAACTTTTGCCGACTGACCTTGGACGTGAATACAAACAGTTAAAAATACAGTTTTGCCGAAAGCCGAACTCCTTACAGGACAAATTCATAATTCTAAAGCATGTGGAAATTCCTTATTTGCATTTTGAGTATTGTGACAGGAAAGACATAAAGGATGAATCGGATGCAGTGGATACATATATACCAAAAACATACTTTACCTCTAAAAGTCCCAAATGTCCCCATCAACAGAATACGCCTAAAAAGACTGCAAGAGAAAGCCATATACAAGGTAAACTGACACAGGGCAAAAAACACCAGCCGAACTTAAGAGTCACTACGGATATCCAAAATGAGATAATAAAGTTGTATAACCAGGGAAAAGGTCCGAGTGCAATCGGACAAAAACTTGGCCTTAGCAGGAAGACAATAACAAGATGGATTAATAGGTTAAAAGAAGAGGGACGTATCAGTGCCTGAAAAAATAAATTGCCACCCTCTATTGGGTGGCTTTTTCGTGTCCTTTTTGTGGGTGTAGACTTGTTTCTCTTGGGGTGTAAACTGTCATTCAGAGGGAGTGTAAATATGGTGTAAAGTGTCAATGTTATCTGTCTTTACTTCCCGACTTAATGCATTGTTATACAGTGTTTTACCGATATAAAATTATATATGGATTATATAAGACTGGTAGTTTACACCCCTGATTTTGCAATATACGGCATATTGTACGGTGAAAGGCGGTCAAACGGAAGACAATATATGGTCTTTTACATGGCGGTTTACGGTCTTTTACAACACGGTTAAATTACGGCAGTATCAAGTAAACTTCCTTCCTGTTGCCTGTGCTGTCTTTTATCATACGCTCTTGAACATTTATGTATCCTTCAAGTTCTGCCGCCTTTGCTTTCTTTCCCACAAGTCCGAGGCTGTCATAGATTTGCTGTAGTATGTTCTTCACCTCGGGCTTCGTGTAGAAGTTGCCGACCGTGAACGCTTCCCTGCACTTCTGTATTATCGGCTCATGATTGCAGTGATAGTCATATTCCTGTTCAACTTTCTGTTCATCAAAGTTAAGGCGTGCAAGTTTATCATAGCCCAATTTACCATACCAATCGTGATAACGTATGTCGATGAACGGGTTTTGCAGGATGAAAGGATCGTATTCTGTATATGTATTGCGAAAATCCGAATAGCCTTTGAGCCTGTCATTATCTTTTGCCGAGTAATACCATGCCTCAAAGTTCTTTACTTCATTCCGGTTTACGTTCTTCGCTATGGCCGACTGTATGCTTGCCATCAGCTGGCATGAATTGTTGTAATAGTGGCTGCGCTGGTGCCATTTGTTCCACATCGCCATCTGTACGAGAGTGTTTATCCCGAGTGTCTGCCTTCCGTTTTCCTGTAACACGTCTACATAATCGTCAACGAACTTCTTGTCGTCTGACCTGTCACGGACTAATTTTATCAGTCTTTCCTTCATCGAGTCAGGAGCGTTGTTGAAGCCGTTGATGAATTGTTCTGTTTCAAGTTCCATCGCCGTTTGTTGCAACCTGAATTCTTGTTCCGAAAGGCAGTTCGGTTTTGTCTTGTAATATATGACCGCATCGTGTCGGAAAGGGTTTATGTCGAGCCTTTGCCTACCGAGTATCTGCGGTATGTCGAGCATTATGTCCAAGGTCTGCCACTCCTTCCCGGCATTTATGAATACGTAGGTCATGGCGTTTGTAGAGTAAAAATCAACTCCCTCGAACGATGCCTTGGTGCAGAACGTGAATGTCTTGTTCAGTGGATTGTACTTGTCTGTGCACAACCCTCCTGCCTTGAACCCCTTTGGTAATCCTGATACCTTTCCGTCGGAGCACAATATCGTAACCTCGTCGGGCTTAAGGTTGTTCTTCACGATTATGTTTATGATTGACCGTACTTCATTAAGGAATATGCAGGCTTCTGTTGAATGGACTATCTGCCCGTTTACTATTTTCCTTTCAAAATACCCGTTCGTCCTGAAGTCCTTTATTAACTTGCCACAGATTTTCTCCGCGCTCTCGTCCTTCTTCATCTGTATCTCCCTGACGTTTGGTTCTTCAAGCACGGCTTGGTCCCATTCGAGCTTTATGTACGGAAGGCCTTTGAACTGCGGAACGAAATCAAGATACCTGTCTTGTATCGGTGTCGCTGAAAGGTAGCAGATGTTTTTTGCCTCGCTGTCAAGACGGATGAGAAAGTTCATGTCTGTCGTCCCCTTGAACGTAGCGTCACCCATGAGACACTGGAACTCGTCAACAACGAAAAGGAATTTATCGACAGCAACGTTCTTTTTCAATACGTCAATCACCTTGTCGCATGAGTCGAGTGTCACGAGTATCTTTGCAGGGTTACATACCATGAAAGGGTTGTTTCCGTGAGTATTGATGTAGCTGTTCAACTCCGACATCAACCTCTTTATGTCATCCGCCCTTTTCCCGTTGTTGGTATAGGGTGAATGGAACAGGAATGTGTCGGGATGTTGTTCGTGTTTGTCCTTCAGCGCCTGCAAGCGTGGGGATATTATTACTACGTCGATACTTGAATTTAAGAATAACGATGTTCCTCCACAGCCTGTAACGGTCTTGTTTAGTATGAACTTATTGAATTGTTGCAAGTAAGGCAAAAGTGTTTGGTCTTCACTCATGTACCTGCAACCTTTGGGCATATATCTTGGTGTCATATTTACGCTCATTGTTTTCCTCCTGTTCTTTTATTATTCTTCAAAGTAATTTTTGTTTTTCTAATTTTTACTTATCCTTAAGTTATAATCATTATAAGTTACTTTTATTATTCATTTGCTCATGTGGCGCAAGCCTACTTCAAACGAAAGAAGAAAGATGTTGTGGTTTGTATTTTGCCTCGGTGTTTATATTTGTTCCATCCATAAAAAGCTGCATATTGGTTATATCAAAGTTAACAGGATGCAACTGTTTTACCATTGGATTTCATTGTATTTAAGTATCAACCTGTATTTCATTAAAAAAAGCTGCACCTTAGTCACTTCATGGTTAACAGTATGCAACCTTTTATCTCCAAATATCCTGCATATATAAGTATCACCCCTAATTTAAGGAAAAAATCCTGCACTTCTTTTTCTTTCGTAAGATGTAGGCCAACGCCGCATGAGTTGGTTATCCTATTGTTTTTTACCATTACATGACATACCTGCCTTCGGTTTACTTTGAACTTCATCTTCTGCAATGTTTTTGTAATGTTATTTGTAAAACGTAAAATCAACAGTACCGAAGTTGTCTTTCTCTGTTTTATAGGCATTAGTTACATGACCTGATATTTCATCTTCTGTCATGGTATCACTTTCCCAGCCACCAATGAAATACTCCAATGCCAAGTCCTCGTCAACTCCCCACTTACAGAACCAACAGGCCAACTTGAATATACTGCAAGCCCTGTGTCCTTCCTGCCAATATTCGGGATGGTTTCTTTTCCAGACAGAGTTCATTATGCTTATTATGCTCCTGTCAGATATTGTCTTTCCTGTTTGGGCGTAATGATTCTGAGGTTGTGCTTGCCTTACTTGCTGTACTTGGATTATCGGTTTTATTGTAGGTACGTAATGGTAAGGCACGGGATTAGGATTCACCCATATGTTCGGGTCGTAGCTAAGGTAGTTTCTTCTTGCCAAGTCTTTACAGCTAACATCCTTGCTTGCCACATTGAACATTTGCAATAGCTGGTTGTACAAGTCTCCATGCATTGCAGGATTTGTATTGTCATGAAGTACCAACGCCTTCAGTCCCCTTCCGCTCGGTGTAACGAAGACGGAATATACGCAGGGAGTTATTACCAGCCTTTTCCGTAAATGTTCCATCTCGTCATAGCTGTGAATATCATCAAAGTCCATAGCAGTGATGTTTGAATAACAGGTAAGTCCTTTGTTGTTAACCTCCAAGAACATACCGTTATACGCTACGGCAGGTAACAGTCTTGCTTTCCATTGCTGCTGCTCGGCATGGGTATTCAAACTCCTGATGTACTCCACTGCCTGTCTTAAAGTGTAATCTCCGTACTGGTTGTCATGCAGGGTGAAATCTCCCTTCCGCATGATTTCAATTACTTTCTCAACCGGCACATAAGCCATGTTTGACTTCGTGAAATTAATCCTCTGGATAATTGTAATTTTAGCCATTTTTATTGTTTTAAAATTTTATTGTAATTTTTCATCACAAGTAAGATTTTGAGGGCTTTATAATTCCCCTTTATGTCATTTTGCGCAATAAAACGACATTGTTATCGTAAAACAGCTTGTAATTTTTCAAGAAAGGAGAAAATAAAAACCGCCAAGAGGGTAACTCCTGACGGCACGTTGTTCTTTTTACTACGTTTTTACATTTTGTCAATATACCAGCCTTAACTTTACATACTCGGGGGTTATCTCCAGTTTGATGTCCTTCATGCGGCTTGCACCCAACTTCCTTGCAGACTTCTTGTAGCTTTCAACAAAATCATCTATGCCGATGAAGGTATTGAAATAACTTCCGAACGGTGCTTTTGGATATGGCTCCGGCATTCTGAAACCATTTAACCCTGTGCCTGTTATGGTATCGGCATCGGCGGAGTTTATTTCACCCTCCTCAACCAAGTTCTGCAAGGATGTGCGGTTGAATGTAAACTCGAATTCATTGTCAGACGGATTGCAAGCGGAGAAAACCACCCTGCGCTCACCTGTTATACTGTCAAAGTCGTTCTGGATTTCCTGTTGTACACTCATGATTGTGGCCGGTTCCATCTCGTGAACCTTTGCCACTAAAAAGATTTTCTTCATCTTGTCTTTATTATTTGATTCTTAAATTTATTCCGTAGCTTCTTTTCAAATATTCTGTAAGCCCTTTGTAAGCATCACTACGACTTTCTCACGCGGACATATTCCAAGTATTTCCTGCAAGGTCGTTCCAATGCAGAGTCCGGTTTTCAAGCCAACCGTAAATACATCGCCAATAGAAAGTGGACTTATATTGAACAGCTTCTTCATATTCATAAGTCAGTTTTATCTTCATATTCATCATTGACAGTATGTTCCTCCTCATAAAAATACTCTTCTTCATAATAGGAATCCTCTGTGTCTGAGTCCACTTCTTCGTCGTCATCCTTCATATCGTCAATCACCACCCAGTCGTCCTTGTGCCTCATTAAAAGGAACTCATAAAGCGACCATACGTCATCCTCGGTGAAAGATTCTTGGTCACAGTCCGACGATTCGTTCTCAATAGCAATAAGGTCCTCCCTTATCCGGTCCAGCAACTCCGACTTGAACTTTACTTCCATTATGTCACCGTTGCTCATTATCACTCTTGCTTTGTTATCATTCAGTCTTTTTATTTTCATCATGTTATTCTTGGATTTTTATTTCTTGTATGTTTGTAATTCATTATTATTTGCCGTTCTTGCATATCCGTAGTTAAGGGACTTGGCGTCCAATTGAACCACTATTCTTGTTTTCGTGATTATAGGAACCAAGTCTTGTTAGCCTGTTCCCGTTTTCATGGCCGATAAACTCTTTCTCCACCAATAAACCGTATTCGAGGAGTTTGGTTGATGTGGAAAAATGTTTACAGGTTCTTACACCGTTTCTTACCTTTTCATTTTTCATAAATATCTCCTTTTTGCTTTTTTGAGTTGATAATCAAGTCTATCCCGAACTCGTCCTTAAGGAACTTTACCAATGTCTTATAAGCATCAGTCCTTTTCCTTGCTCTCGGTATTACTGTAAGAAGCTCGGACAAGTCAACCTTAATGCAGAGTCCACTTTCAAGTTTCATGCCGATGTAGTTCTCAAGGGCTTCGATATCCTCCTTGAACTTGTCAGGCACTATTACCGTGTTTCCTTTTCTTGCGGTTACATCAGGAGAAACACAATCCTGACGACTTTCAGGGTACTCTACTTCACCTGTTAGTTTATTCATTAACGTCTGTATCATCATATCATTAAATTTTTTAGATATGTATTTCACTATTGAGGATTTGGAGGTTTGACAGGAGCGTTTTTTAGCTTTCCGATGACCTTTTATGCCACACTGCGTTCAGCTTCTTATCCTTTTTCACAAGTTAGGTTTTGAGGTGTAATGAAGCGCGTTTTGTGGCATTGGAGGACATTTACAACAAAAACGATATCAATTGCAGAACGTTTTTATGAAATGGTTTGAAAATAAAAACGAACAAAGAATTTAATCTTAACACTTCAATATGAACAAAACAATTTGGTTCTTAACGCAAATATCTATTTTTCTTGATTTTTTATTTTATTTTTTCGGATAAAAACCATATCTTTGCGATGGGATATATTGGAGAATAAATATTTTCCAAAAAATCCATGTTTCAGCACACGCCGTACCCTTCCGATATTTTCGGGGAAAAGGGTGTAACAGGGTGGGTAGAGACATGACATATTGAAGGCGTTTACTTGACGCTTTGTTCTTGACTGATAGAAACTTCGCACTGTCACGAACTAAGCAACGGTAGATGTCCATGGGTGTGACTATGTCGCAACCGGTGGAGACTTGTACCCATAAGTATGAGTTCTCCATTTGGTAGCGTTATATTCATATTCGGCGTGGGCTCTAGCGTTGTCTGTTCAGCAGTATCGGGCAATGCGAAGGCCTCTATCAGTGGGACAGACAACCGTCGGTTCCACGCTTGAACCGAGAATGATTGTATATTAATCTGATAATCAATTTATATATCAGGTTTTATCGTTTATTTGGTACCGTATAGTTCCCATATTCTGTTGTTTTCCCAAAGGTTATTACTATTTTCCCCCACTGTCTAATGAAAACTTTTCATTTTGAGGTATGGCATTGATGTTCCATAATGGATACATTTGAAACCACCTCATAATGGCAAGGTCATAATTCTATCGGACATATCAAATAAATATGTGCCGTAATAAACTGAATCACTAAACAGTAGATTATCATAGTTAAGCTCTAATTATTACATCAAATATACTGCATATTGGAGAAAATGTAGTAATTTTGCAGACAACAAGAGAATTAAAATGAATATAACGGAATATATAACTCTTAATGGCGGCTACATATCGTCAGCGGAAGCCAAAAA
>OHMX01001059.1_pt1 | contig 10072 bp, 10 predicted proteins | sample 1569471 | NCBI WGS metagenome assembly OHMX01 (sample SAMEA3879547, study PRJEB24766) | human gut metagenome | biome: human-associated habitat; feature: feces | place: USA | collected 1985/1987
CGCCGGGAGCAGGACGACCGCGCCCGGATAGAGACCACCTGCGCCGCCATCGAGAGCGCGGAGAGCCGCGCCGCCGCCTTGCGGCAGGAGATGCAGAGCAAGCTGGCGGGGCAGAGCGATCTGACGGAGCAGACGAACCGGCTGGCGCAGGCGGTCAGCGACAAAAAGGCGGCGCAGGCGGCACTGCACGCGGAGCGGGACGGCGCACAGCGCAGCGTTGCCGACCTGCGGGCGTTGCAGGCGGACATGGTGTCCGACCGCACGGAGCGAGACGTGCTGGCGCGGCAGTACCGCGCCTCCAACGAACAGGCGCAGGCGGATATTGCCGCCCACCAGACCGCGCTGGACGAGAGAAACGCCCGCACCGCCGCCCTGCGGCAGAGACTGGAGGCACTGGCACAGGCGAAGCTGGAATTGGAGCAGCAGCGTGAGCAGCACAGCCGCAACAGCCGCCAGTACAACGACGCGCTGCTGAACGCCATGCAGGCGCACAGTAAATTGCAGCAGAAGCTGGAAAACAGCACCATGGAGGAGGGGCAGATCCTTGAGAAGCTGTGGGAGCGGTACGAGCTGAGCCACAGCGACGCCATGGAGCAGCGGGTGGAGCTGGAGAGCGTCCCCAAGGCGACGCGCCGCATCGCGGAGCTGAACCGGGAGATCAAGGCTCTGGGCAACCCGAATATCGGTGCCATCGAGGAATTTGACCGGGTGAACACCCGCTACACGTACCTCTCCGACCAGCGCAGCGACGTGGAGCAGGCGAAGGAGGAGCTGCTGGGCATCATCGACCAGATCACCCAGCAGATGACCACCATCTTCGCCGAGCAGTTCCGGCTGCTGAACGAGAGCTTTCAGGAGACGTTTCTGGAGCTGTTCGGCGGCGGCAAGGCGCGGTTGGAGCTGGAGGACGAGGACGACATCCTCAACTGCGGCATCGAGATCAAGGTGCAGCCCCCCGGCAAGCAGCTCAAGACCATTACGCTGCTCTCCGGCGGCGAAAAGGCGTTCGTGGCGATCGCCCTGTATTTCGCCATTTTGAAGGTACACCCCACGCCCTTCTGCGTCATGGACGAGATCGAGGCGGCGTTGGACGAGGCGAACGTGGTGCGCTACGCCCGCTATATGCGGCGTATCGCCGGCAAGACACAGTTTATCGTCATCACCCACCGGCGGGGCACCATGGAGGAGGCGGACGTGCTGTATGGCGTGACCATGCAGGAAAAGGGCGTCAGCCGCATACTGACCATCAATCTCAACGACATGGCGAAGGAGCTGCACATCAAATAAGGAGGTTTACAGCATGGCAATGGGACTGTTTCAGATACTCAAGGAGGCGTTCACCGCCGTCCCTACCTTCGACGATCTGAACGACGAGTTTTACGACGGGCTGGAGGAAGCCCTTATTCTGGCGGATGTGGGCGCGGACACGGCGTGCGACATCGTGGAGCAGCTGCGTAAGCGGGTGAAGGAGAAATTCATCGGACGCATGGAGGACGTCAAGGACGCGTTGCGGGACATCCTCCGCAGCAAGCTGGACGTGGGCGACAGCGCGCTGACGCTGCGCGGCAAGCCCGCCGTGGTGCTGGTCATCGGCGTCAACGGCGTGGGCAAGACCACGTCCATCGGCAAGCTGGCGGCCCGGCTCAAGGGCGAGGGCAAAAAGGTGCTCCTCTGCGCCGGCGATACGTTCCGCGCCGCCGCCGCCGACCAGCTGGAGATCTGGGCGGGACGCGCCGGTGTGGACATCGTGCGGCAGAACGAGGGAGCCGATCCCGGTGCCGTGCTGTTCGACGCCCTGCAGGCCGCCAAAGCGCGTAATGCGGACGTGGTGCTCTGCGACACGGCGGGGCGGCTCCACAACAAGCAGAATCTTATGAACGAGCTGGCGAAGCTGCGGAAGATCATCGACCGGGAGTGCCCCGACTCCGCCTGCGAGACACTGCTGGTGCTGGACGCCACCACCGGGCAGAACGGACTCATTCAAGCGCGGACGTTCAAGGAGACGGCGGGGCTTACCGGCATCGTCCTCACCAAGCTGGACGGCACCGCCAAGGGCGGCATCGTCATCGCCATCGCGCAGGAGCTGGGCGTGCCCGTGAAGTTCGTGGGCGTGGGCGAGGGCATCGACGATCTGAAGCCCTTCGACCCTGCGGAATTTGTGCGCGGCATGGTGTAAGAAACGAAGGGGGAATAATACCGTGAAATTTGTACTGGCATCCCACAACAAGGGCAAGCTATCGGAGATGCAGGCGATCCTCGCCCAGCTGGGCGTGGAGGTGGTCATGCCCTCCGACGTGGGCGTGGACATAAACGTGGAGGAGACGGGCACCACCTTTGCCGAAAACGCCGCGCTGAAGGCGAACGCCATTATGACCGCCAGCGGTCTGCCCGCTATCGCCGACGACTCCGGGCTGTGCGTGGACTATTTGCAGGGCGCGCCGGGCATCTACTCCGCCCGGTACGGCGGGCTGGACGACGATCCCTCCCGCTGCCGGCTGCTGCTGAGCAATATGCGCGGTGCCACAGACCGCGCCGCCCACTTCCACACCGCCATCGTCTGCGCCTTCCCCAACGGGGACACGCTGACGGCGGAGGGCGACTGCTTCGGCACCGTTGCCTTCGCCCCTATGGGGGACGGCGGCTTCGGCTACGACCCCATTTTCTTCGTTCCGTCCCTGCGTAAGACCTTCGCCCAGCTGACGGCGGAGGAAAAGAACGCCATTTCCCACCGCGGCAACGCGCTTCGCGTGTTCGCGGAGGAGCTGAAAACGTATTTGGAGAATCACTGATATGGAACTGACAAGCAAACAGCGCGCCCAGCTTCGCTCTCTTGCCACCAACATGGATACCATCATCCACGTGGGCAAGGACGGCATCGGCGACAATCTCATCAAACAGGTCAACGACGCGCTGGCGGCGCGTGAGCTCATCAAGGGTCGTGTGCTGGAGAACTCCATGCTCACGGCGCGGGAGGCGGCGGAGCAGCTGGCTGTTTCCGCCCGCTGCGAGGTGGTGCAGGTCATCGGCAGCAAATTCGTCCTCTACCGTATGCAGCACGACAAGACCAAGCGCAGGATCGAGCTGGTCAAGGCGAAAAAGACCGTATGAACATCGGCATTTACGGCGGGACGTTTGACCCGCCCCACGTGGGGCATGTCACGGCGGCGAAGGCGGCCATGGAAGCCCTGCATCTGGACAAGCTCCTGCTGATCCCCGACCGGCAGCCGCCCCACAAGGCACTGGCGGCGGACGGTGCCGGGATGCAGCAGCGGTACGACATGACCGTGCTGGCCACGGCGGAGCTGGGCAAGAGGGCGGAGGTCAGCGACATGGAGCTGCGCCGCACCGGTGCCAGCTACACGGCGGACACGCTGACGATGCTGCGGGAGCAGTACCCGGAGGACACGCTGTACCTCCTGATGGGCTCGGATATGTTCCTGTCGCTCCACACGTGGCACGACCCGGCGCGGGTCATGGCACTGGCGCGTATCGCGCCCTTCACGCGGGAGGCGGAGGACGACTCCGCCGCCTTCGCCGCCCAGAAGGCGCACTTGGAGCGGGACTTCCGCGCCCAGGTGACGGTGGTTCCCAACCCGCAGGTGGTGGATGTATCCTCCACGGAGGTTCGCACCGCGCTGGCGCAGGGGGGAGGCGAAAACCTCCTGCCGCCGCCGGTCTGGGGCTATATTCAGCGGGAGCGTCTGTACGGCAGTCGCTGCGACCTGAAGCACCTGACGCCGGATGCGCTGCGTCCCATCGCCTTGAGCTACCTCAAGCCCAAGCGTATGCCCCATGTGCTGGGCACGGAGCAGGAGGCGGTGCGTCTTGCCCGCCGCTACGGCGCGGACGAGACGAAGGCGCGTATCGCCGCGCTGCTCCACGACTGCACCAAAAAGCTGGATCTGGACGCGCAGCTGGCACTGTGCAAAGAGTATGGCATTACGCTGGACGCGCTGGAGCAGAAGGCGTTGAAGCTGCTGCACAGCAAAACCGGAGCCGCCATCGCCCGCAGCGTATTCGGCGTGGAGGACGACGTCTGCGACGCTATTTTCTACCACACCACCGGCAAGCCGGACATGACGCTGCTGGAGAAGATCATCTATCTGGCGGACTACATCGAGCCGACGCGAGACTTCCCCGGCGTGGAGGAGCTGCGTAAGACGGTATACGAGGATCTGGACAGGGGATTGCTGCTGGGACTGAACATGACCATCGACGAGATGGAGGAGATGGGCAGCCCCGTCCACCACATGACCCGCGATGCGCGGGATTATCTGCTGAAAAGAGGGATACAATGAAAACACCGAAGGAATTGGCATTACTGGCGGCCCGCGCCCTGTCGGACAAGAAGGGCAGGGAGATCCGCGTGCTGGAGATCAGCGAGCTGACCACGCTGGCGGACTATTTCGTGCTGGCGAGCGGCTCTAGCAACACCCAGATCAACGCGCTGGTGGACAGCGTGGAGAAGGTGCTGGCGGAGGAGGCGGACGAGCAGCCGCTGCACCGTGAGGGCTACCGCGGCGGCACGTGGGTGCTGCTGGACTACGGCTGCATCGCCATCCATGTGTTCAATCAGGAGGCGCGGGAGTTTTACGGTCTGGAGCGTCTGTGGCAGGACGGCAAGGCTATCGATTTGACCGGCATCATCAGCGAACACGACTGATTTTCCCCGCTTTCCCCGGAAAACAGGGGGTTGACAAGCGGAAAAAATGCGCTACAATAGAACACGATATTGCCACGAGCGATGAAGGAAAAAAGACGGAGTCCGTCCGCCCTAAGAGAGCCGGCGTCTGGTGCGAGCCGGTGGGGACGTTCCGTTGTACTGGCTCCGGAGCTTTCCGCCTGAACAGGGCGGGACGGGCGCGCACCGTTACAGCGCGGCACTCTCTCAGGAGAGGCACCGAGCGTCGCGGAGGAAACTCCCGGCGGAAGCAGGGTGGTAACGCGTTACTGCACGCCCCTGACCGTGAAAACGGTCGGGGGCGTTTTGTGTTTAAGCGATAAAATTCACATACAAGGAGAAACGGTATGAATTACGATTTTGCGGCCATTGAGAAGAAGTGGCAAGCCAACTGGGAAAAGACGAAGCCCTACGCCGCCATCACCGGCGACAAGCGTCCCAAGTTCTACGGGCTGATCGAGTTCCCCTATCCCTCCGGTCAGGGTCTGCACGTGGGGCACCCCCGCCCCTTTACGGCGATGGACATCGTCACCCGTAAAAAGCGCATGGAGGGCTACAACGTCCTCTTTCCCATCGGCTTCGACGCCTTCGGACTGCCCACGGAGAACTACGCCATCAAAAACCACATCCATCCCGCCATCGTCACCAAGCAGAACATCGCCAACTTCACCAAGCAGCTGCACATGCTGGGCTACTCCTTCGACTGGGACCGGGTGGTGGACACCACCGACCCCAGCTACTACAAGTGGACACAGTGGATCTTCCTGCAGATGTTCAAGCACGGTCTGGCGTATAAGTCCACCATGCCCGTGAACTGGTGCACCAGCTGCAAATGCGTGCTGGCGAACGAGGAAGTGGTCAACGGCGTGTGCGAGCGGTGCGGCAGCGAGGTCATCCGCAAGGAAAAGAGCCAGTGGATGCTGAAGATCACCGCCTACGCCCAGCGGCTCATTGACGATCTGGAGGACGTGGACTACATCGAGCGCGTGAAGATCCAGCAGCGCAACTGGATCGGACGCTCCACCGGTGCGGAGATCACCTTCGACACCAACGTGGGCGATCAGGTGACGGTGTACACCACCCGTGCCGACACCCTGTTTGGCACCACCTATATGGTCATCTCCCCGGAGCACCCTCTGCTGAAGAAGTGGCAGAGCCACATCGGGAATTGGGACGCCGTGGCGGCGTATCAGGACGAGGCCGCCCACAAGTCCGACTTTGAGCGCGGCGAGCTGAACAAGGAAAAGACCGGCGTGCGTCTGGAGGGCGTCGAGGCGATGAACCCCGTGACCCACAAGGCTCTGCCCATCTTCATCTCTGACTACGTCCTCATGGGCTACGGCACCGGCATCGTCATGGGCGTGCCCGGCCACGACCAGCGCGACTGGGAGTTTGCCACCAAGTTCGGCCTGCCCATCATCGAGGTGGTCAAGGGCAATACCGAGTCCAATCTGGACGAGGCTGCCTTTACCGATGTTGCCACCGGCACGCTGGTCAACTCCGGCTTCCTGGACGGCCTGTCTGTGACCGATGCCAAGAAAAAGATGATCGAGTGGCTGGAAGCCAACGGTAAGGGCTGCGATAAGGTGAACTACAAGCTGCGCGACTGGGTGTTCAGCCGTCAGCGCTACTGGGGCGAGCCGATCCCCATGGTCAAGTGTGAAAAGTGCGGCTGGCAGCCCCTGCCCGAGAGCAGCCTGCCCCTGACCCTGCCGGACATCACCGACTTTGAGCCGGGCCCGGACGGCGAGTCCCCGCTGGCACGCCATAAGGACTGGGTCAAGACCACCTGCCCCTGCTGCGGCGGCCCCGCCACCCGCGAGACCGACACCATGCCCCAGTGGGCCGGTTCCTCCTGGTACTTCCTGCGCTATATGGACCCCCACTGCAAGGACGCTCTGGCCTCCAAGGAAGCACTGGAATACTGGTCTCCGGTGGACTGGTACAACGGCGGCATGGAGCACACCACCCTGCATCTGCTGTACAGCCGTTTCTGGCACAAGTTCCTGTACGATATCGGCGTGGTGCCCACTGCCGAGCCTTACCAGAAGCGCACCGCCCACGGCATGATCCTGGGCCTGAACCCCCACAGCTTTGTCAACCTGCCCGCTGACGAGCAGGAGAAGCTGCTGAAGGAGTATGGTAGCCAGAAGGCCGCCGAAAAGGCACTGGAAGAGAAGTACGGCGAGATGGCACGCCATCCCATCGTCAAGATGTCCAAGAGCCTGGGCAACGTCATCAACCCCGATGAGGTGGTGGACCAGTACGGTGCCGACACCATGCGTCTGTATGAGATGTTCATGGGCGACTTTGAGCAGGCCGCACCCTGGCAGACCTCTGCCATTGCCGGCTGCAACCGCTTCCTCGACCGCGTGTGGGCGCTGTCCGACAAGCTGGTGGAGGGCGAGGGCTACCGCCCCGCCATCGAGACCCTGATGCACCAGACCATCAAGAAGGTGGGCGCTGATATCGAGGGTCTGAAGATGAACACCGCCATCGCCCAGCTGATGACGCTGGTCAACGCCCTGTACGATAACGGCGGTGCGACCAAGGCCGAGCTGGAGACCGTTGTTCAGCTGCTGAACCCGTTTGCTCCCCACATGACCGAGGAGCTGTGGGAGAAGCTGGGCCACAGCCACAATGAGCAGCTGGCCTACTACCCCTGGCCCCAGTACGAAGAGGCCAAGTGCGTGGAGAGCACCGTGGAGATCGCCGTGCAGGTGAATGGCAAGGTGAAGGCCCGCCTGAAGGTGGCTGCCGACATCGATGCTGCCGCCGCCATTGCCACCGCCAAGGCTGACCCCGCTGTTGCCGCCGCTCTGGAGGGCAAGCAGGTCGTCAAGGAGATCTACGTCAAGGGCCGTCTGGTCAACCTGGCCGTGAAGGGCTGATCCCTTAAGCGCTTTGCCGGAGAGTTTTTTCAAAAAATCTTTCAAAAAAAGGTTGACGAACGCATGAAAATGCGCTATACTGTCTACTGTTAGTTACCATGTAACAACGAAATTCCTGCCTCACGGTCCAAGGGAGGGAATAAGATGTCGGAAATTCGTGTTAAAGAGGGCGAGTCGCTGGAAAGCGCACTGCGTCGCTTCAAGCGCAGCACCGCTCGCAGCGGTGTGCTCGCAGAGGTTCGTAAGCGCGAGGCTTACGAGAAGCCGTCTGTTAAGCGCAAGAAGAAGTCCGAAGCAGCCCGCAAGCGCAAGTTCAAGTAATTAACTGCTTGAAATCGCACGTTGCTTTAGATTTCAAACGCGTTGCTAACGCCGATGTAGGAGAGCCTGAAACTCAGGCTCTCCTATTTTCATTTGCGAGACTGAGAGGGTTTTTATCATGTTGATTACCCCCGAATATGTTTTTAAGGATGTGACCCACATCACACCGGAGTGGCTGGCCCAAAAGGGCATCCGGGCGCTGGTTCTGGATATCGACAACACCCTGACCGCCGACCGCAGTCAGGAGCTGCCGGAAGAAGTGGCCGGGTGGCTGGAAGCCATGCGCAGGGCGGGCGTAAAGCTGACCATCGTTTCCAACGGTGCCGAAAAGCGGGTGCGCCCCTTTGCAGAAAAGCTGGGCCTTGCCTACCTCTACCGCAGCGCCAAACCCCTGCCCTTTGCGCTGGGGGTGGCCCGCCGCCGGATGCAGGTGAAGCGCAGGGAAATGGCCATGGTGGGCGACCAGCTCTATGCCGACCGGATGGCGGCGGCGCTCTATGGTATCCCGGGCCTGATGGTCATCCCCCGCGGACCGGATCTCGGGGCACAGGTGGTGCTCAAGCGCAAGTGGGAGAAAAAACACTGGCAGGAATACTATGACCGGGGAGGCGAGACCCTGTGAGTGAGTGGAAGATCCGGTTCGGCACTGCAGGCACCAGCGACAGCTTCGCGGCCATGGGGTATAAGAACAGTCTGGACATTCCGGCCTATACCGAAAAAATGGGGCTGGATGCCTTTGAATACCAGTGCGGCCATGGAGTCCGGCTGGGGCTGGACAAGGCTCGGCAGATGGCTGACGATGCCGCCGCCCGGGGAATTTTGTTCAGCGTCCACGCGCCTTACTATATCAGCGCCTCCAGCCTGGACGAGGAAAAGCGGCTGAACAGCGTGAACTATCTGCTCCAGAGCGCGGCGCTCTGCAGGGCGCTGGGTGGCAGGCGGGTCATCTTCCACTCCGGCAGCTGCGGCAGGCAGAGCCGGGAAGCTGCCCTGGAAAAAGCGCTGGACACCCTGAAGCGGGCGCAGGACGCGCTGGATGAAGCGGGCTTTGCCGATATGACTCTCTGCCCGGAGACCATGGGCAAGATCGGCCAGCTGGGCACGCTGGACGAGGTGCTGGCGCTGTGTGCGGTGGACAGGCGCATCACGCCCTGCATCGACTTCGGCCACCTGAATGCCCGCACTCTGGGCGGCATCCGCTCGAAAGAGGACTACGCTGCCATCCTTGACCGCATGGCAGAAAAGCTGGGGGACCAACGGGCAGAGCGGTTCCACGTGCATTTTTCCCGTATCGAGTATTCGGCAGGCGGCGAAAAGCGCCACTGGACCTTTGCCGAGACCCAGTTTGGCCCAGAGCCGCAGCCGCTGATGGAACTGCTGGCCCAGCGGAAGCTGCAGCCGGTCATCATCTGCGAGAGCGCAGGTACGCAGGCTGAGGATGCCGGGGCTATGCAGCAGATGTACTATGCAGCGTGCAAAACGTAAAAAATTTTCTATTTTCATCGTATTTTTTGCCGAAACCCCTTGCCAAATGCAAACGGATTGGGTAAAATAAATAGAGATATGCGTTAAGCATCAATGAGATTTTACTAATGGAGGAATTCCTATGATTTCTGCAGGCGAGTTTCGCAACGGCGTGACCTTTGAGCAGGACGGCCAGGTTCTTCAGGTCGTTGAGTTCCAGCACGTGAAGCCCGGCAAGGGCGCTGCCTTTGTCCGCACCAAGACCAAGAACGTGATCACCGGCTCTGTGGTTGAGACCAGCTACAACCCGACCGCAAAGTTCCCTCAGGCTTTCATCGAGCGCAAGGACGTGACTTACAGCTATGAGGATGGCGATCTGTACCACTTCATGGACAACGAGACCTACGACGATATCCCCGTCAACGCTTCCGATGTGCCCGATAACTTCAAGTTCTGCAAGGAGAACGAGCCGTGCAAGCTGCTGAGCTATAAGGGCAAGGTCTTCAGCGTCGAGATCCCCAACTTCATCGAGCTGGAAGTCACCCAGACCGAGCCGGGTGTCAAGGGCAACACCGCCACCAACACCCTGAAGCCCGCTACTGTCGAGACCGGTGCTGAGATCCGCGTTCCTCTGTTCATCAACGAGGGCGACCACATCCGCATCGATACCCGCACCGGCGAGTATATGGAGCGCGTCTGATCATTTGTCGCATAC
>OHMX01001064.1_pt1 | contig 10024 bp, 7 predicted proteins | sample 1569471 | NCBI WGS metagenome assembly OHMX01 (sample SAMEA3879547, study PRJEB24766) | human gut metagenome | biome: human-associated habitat; feature: feces | place: USA | collected 1985/1987
GTAAGAGCTAAAATAAGCCTAGACGCACTGTATGATTTGGGGTTATACAGGGGTCTGAATTTTATTATGGAGGAAATTGTTTTATGAAAAAAATGAAACGTCTTGTTGCAATCCTGCTGGCCAGCGTGCTGGCTCTGGCGATGCTGACCGCCTGCGGCGAGGAGGCACCGCAGTCTTTGGGCCAGCGTGCGGAGAACCTGATGATCGAAAGCTTCAATAAGGCTTACGATACTACCTATCAGAATGACGCAGACCTGAAGAATAAAGTTGGTGCAATGCTGAACCAGATTGATGAGAACGGCGAAATCGATATCGCTTCTCTGAACAAGTCTAAGATTTCTGGCCTGCCTTGCGATGTTGTTGATAACAAGGATGGCACTGGTACCTTCACTGTGTATGTTATTGCTCAGGGTATCAATGCTGACAAGACCAAGTATAAGGCTATCGAAGTGACTGAGGAACTGTTGAGCCAGGCAAATGCAAACAACGTGAATAAGATTTCCTCTCAGAAACCGGAAGCTGTCGGCGCTGCAAGCATCGTGAAGAATGGCAAGACCTATGTTGGCGTTGCATACAGAATGACTGTAAAGGCAAACTTTAACGCCTGATTGTAACGATTAGAATACAAGCAAAATTTTCTTGAGCATACCCCGGAGCGCGGAACCCCTGCCGCCCTCCGGGGCTTTTTGTATTTGTGGCAAAATCCTTCTGATTGTGGTACAATAAAAGATAGATTTTATCGAAAGAAAGGAACCTTTGGATGCAGCTGTTTGAACTGGTCAGCCCGCGGCTGTTCCGCCCGCTGGCGGGGCCCAACCGGGCGTTTTATGCGGAGCTGCTGCTCCTGCTGTGGGAGGAGTGCCGCCACACGGCGGATTACTCCATCTCCCGGGCAGAAGCGGTGAGCCGGGCCGAGGATTACTTTGCGGCGCTGGCAAAGCCGCTGGCACTGGATGCCGATGACGCGGGCGATGAAGCCGAACAGCCCACCCGGGATCCCCATACCCTTGCGCTGGGCTTTCTGCTCCGCCTGCGCCGCACCGGCTGGCTGGAAGAGCAGCCCGGCAGCTATGAGGAAGAGCCTGCCCTTGCCTTTGTGCCTGAGGTGGCCCCTCTGCTGGAAGCGCTGGAAGAGATCCTGAACCCGCGTGTTGTCACCTACACCGGCAAGCTGTACAAGGCATGGCAGCTGCTGCAGAACATCGGAGAGGAAAAGAGCCCCTATGAGAATGTTCTGCGGGAGGTGGCCTCCGATCTGGAAGCACTGAACAAGTCCCTGCGGGCGCTGAACGCATCCATCGGGCATTATATCGACCGGCTCACCCGCAACCGCACCCCGCAGGAGGTGCTGGAGCTCTTCGACCAGTACGAGGAAAAGGTGGTGGCCGCCGCTTACCACCGCTTCAAGACCAGCGATAACCTGTTCAACTACCGCGCTTATCTGGAAGAGGAGCTGGACGACTGCGAGGCAGAACACCTGCCCCGGCTGGCGCTGGATTACGCCCGGGTGGAGCACTGTGCCCCCGGCGAGGCAGCCCCTGCCGTGCGTGCCCTCATCCAGAAGCTGCGGGATTCGCTGGAAGAGATGAGCACCTTGATGCGCCAGATCGACCAGAGCCACATCCGCTACCGCAAGCGGGCTGTGCAGCGGGCCCAGTTCCTGCTGCTGAGCGACCGCTCCTCGCAGGGCAGTGTCACCGCCCTGCTCCGCCGCTATGCCGAGGAGATCAAAACGCCCGATCAGCTGTTTGCGCCGGATGACGGCCCGGTGGCAAAGCACCTGCACCTCTACCCGGCGGCGGTGTTCGGGGCAAAGCCCCTCTACCCGCCCGCCGCGCCCCGCAGCGAAACGCCGCTGGCCCCGGTGCGGCAGGCCGGGCTGGATGCGGAGCAGCTGCGCAAAGAACAGCAGTTGCTGCTGGATTACGCCCGGATGGCCGTGACTGAGGAGAACGTGGGCCTGCTGGCAAAACAGGCCCTTGCCGCCCGCAGTGCGGTGGCTGCCTCCACGCTGGCGGAGGAATACCCCCGCGATTTTGCCCGCATCATCGGCCTGCACACCTACTCGCAGTCGCCGCGCCGGGCTTACGATATCACCCTTACCGGAAACTGGGTCGAACGGGGCGGCTTCCGGTTTGAAGAGTTTATTCTGACACCCCGCAGGGAGGACGCTGACCATGGCCGAACCGAATAAAATGCTGGAAGAGACCGCAAACTATCTGCTCAACCACTGCTTTGTGCTGGGCGGCGTGGAGGATCAGCGGGCAAAATACCTCTATGTGCAGGATCATCTGCCCGAGGTGCGGGCTGTGTTCGCGCCGCTGGGCTATGCGGTAACGCTTTACCCGGCTCCGCTGCAGGCGGCGGCGCTGGTCAACGAGCATGAGGGCAGTCAGGCCCGGCTGCTGAAATACGAGAGCATCCTGCTGCTGGTGCTCCGCCTGCTCTACCTGCAAAAGCGGGAGAGCCTTGCCGCCAGCGCCGATCAGGTGCTGGTCACGGTGGAAGAGGTGCAGACAGAGCTGCAGAAGATGAACCTGCCCCGGCGGCTGGACCAGCGCACGCTGGAGGAGCTGATGCGCACCCTGCGCAGGTATAATCTGGCCCGCCCGGTGGGGCGGCTGACCGGTCTGGACAGCCGCATCGAGGTGTTCCCCACTGTGCTGCTGGCCCTGCCGGACGCAGACCTTGCCGATGCCGCCGCCGAGAGCAGCCGCACCCGGGAGGAACTGGCCCTCTACGAGCGGCCTGACGGAGATGCCAGCGGGGAGGAAGAAGAATGATCGAATTAAAGCGCCTGAAGCTCATCAACTGGCACAATTTTGAAAATGTCACCTTCGATTGTGCCCGTCTGACTTATATGATCGGTGTCAACGCGGTGGGCAAGACCACCATTCTGGATGCCATCCGCTACTGCCTGACCACCAACCGCAATTTCAATGCCCTGGGCAATAAAAAGAGCGGCCGCACCCTGCAGGGCTCTGTCCACGCCAAGCAACGCGGTGAGAACGCCTACCGCCGCCCGGGCCGCACGGTGGCATACATCGGTGCAGAGTTCTGGGATACCGTCAAGCGGACAAACTTTGTCATCGCTGTCCGGGTGGAATCCGAGGGCCCCATGCAGGAGCTCCACCCCGGCGACCAGACCTGGTACATCTCCGAGGACGGCATCACGCTGGAAAAGCTGCCCTTCCTTGATCCGCGCACCGGTGCCCCCAGCGCCAAGGAGGACTTCAAGCCCGCCGTGGGCCGCCTGTCCTACACCCGCAGCCCCAGCGAGGCCCGGGACCGCATCTGCCGTGCCCTGGGCATTGGCCGCGCCTCCAGCCCGCTGGGCAAAAAGTTCAACGAAGTGTTCCAGATGGGCACCAGCATGGACGAAATCCCCAACTTCCGGGAGTTCCTGTACCAGTACATCCTGCCCCAGCCGGAGCTGGATCTGGAAGCGCTGCAGGGTGACCGGGTGGAGCTGGAAAACCTCCACGCCGTTCTGGCCGAGGCCCAGACCCGTGCCGCAGCGCTGGAACAGATCGTGGCGTATGGCCGGGAAGCTGCTGCCAAAGAAACGGATGCCCTTGTCAACCAGGGCGCGGCCCTGCTGGCCCGCGCCGAAGCGGATGCCGGTGAGGATGCCTCCTGGCAGAGCCATCTGGATGCAGGCCGCCGCCAGCTGGCCGACCTGAACGCAAAATACGAGGCCGCCAAGAACGCCGAAGCCGAAGCCCGCCGGGCCTATCTGGCGGCCCACGGTGCGGCCGGTGACAGCGGCGCGGGCCGGGCGCTGGATGCCCTGACCGAGGAGCTGGCCCGGAAAAAGAGCGCGCTGGATGCAGCGGCCCGGACAAGGAATAGTCTGGAAGCGACTGCAGATACCATCACCGGCCTGCTGACCCAGCTGAACCGCAGCGGCTTTGCGGTGGAGAAGGAGCTCTGGCCCCAGCGCCTGACAGCGGAACATCTCCCCGCCCTGACCGAGGCCCTGGCCTGCATCGAAAAGCCGCTGGAGGAGCAGTATTTTGCTGCCCGGCAGGCTTCGGCGGATCTGGCAAAAGAGCAGGAGGCCCTGCGGGCCGAGCTGAACGCCGTGTCCGGCGGCAAGTGGGTCTACCCCCACGGCGATGCCGCCACCAAAGTGCGGGATGCCGTGAACGCCGAGCTGAAAAGCCGCGGCATGACAGCGGATGCAAAGATCTTCTGTGAGCTGCTGACCGTGGCCGATGAGAGCTGGCAGGACTGTGTGGAGGCCTGCCTGGGTGACCGCCGGTTCGATATCCTTGTGCCGCCTGCCCACTACGCCGCCGCCAAGAGCGCCTTTGTGGCGCTGGGCGACCGGGTGGGGCCCATCAGCCTGCTGGATACCCCGGGCATCCGCAAGGCGGACCGCCATGCGGAGACAGCCCCCGCCGACAGCCTTGCCGCCCAGGTCACCAGCGAGAACCCGCTGGCCGCACAGTATGCGGACACCATCCTGCGCCGCATCGTCTGCTGCGACACCCCCGATACGCTGGAACATTTCCCCGACAGCGCCACCCGGGACCTGCTGCGCCACCATCCCTTCCGGCTGGAACGCCTGCGCAGGCCCCAGCGCTATATCGGCCTGGATGCCCGCAGGGAGCGTGCCGAAGCGCTGGAAGCACAGCTTGCCGCCCAGACCGACCGCTGCCGCGAAGCCGCCCAGACCGAAAAGACCCTGAAATCTGCCTACGATCAGTACCAGAACGTCCTGCGGGGCCATGCGCTGGAACAGCTGGCCGAACTCTGGGCCAGCCGGGCCGCGCTGGATGCCGCCCGTGCCGACTACGCCGCGCAGGAGCAGAAGCTGGCGGACTGCCGCGAGAACCCCATGCTGCAGCAGCTCTACCGCGAGGAAGAAGCCCGGGAAGCCGCATGGGAGACTGCCCGCAAGGCCGTGGAGCAGGTGGGCGGCGATATCCGCGTCTGCGAAAAGCAGATCGCATCTTGCGAGGCAGAGCAGGGTAAAGCGGTGGAGACCGCCGCACAGAGCCGGGAGGCGGCAGAGGCATTCTTTGCACAGCACCCGCTGCTGGAGCCTCTGGCACAGGAACGCAAAAAGGGTCTGATGACGGGCGGGCGCACGGCCCGTGCCGCCGCACAGACTGCCGAAAAGACACAGACCAGGCTGGACGATGCCCTGCGAGCTTATCTCACTTCCACGCTGGAACCCGCCCAGAGGGATTACAACGAGCACTACGTCTGCGATTATCCGCTGGGTCTGGCCGGGGTGGAGCAGTACCGCGCCCAGCACGACAGCCTTGTCCGCATTGATCTGGAACGCTACGCCGCCCGGCTGGAGCAGGCACAGCGGGACTGCAAGGACCGCTTCCGCAAGGATATCCTCTTCCGGATGAAGGATGATATCTTCAACGCCCGCCGCCAGTTCCGGGAGCTGAACAAGGTGATGGAGCAGCTGACCTACGGCGAGGAAGTCTACCGCTTTGAGCTGGAGCCCAGCCGTGACCCCCAGCTGGCTGCCTTCTATCAGGTCATTGTGGACAAGGGCAACCAGCAGATGACCGATGGCGACTCGCTGGACAACCTTGCCGCCACCGCCGACCCCGTCTACGAGCGGCAGGTGGACGCGCTGATGGAAAAGATCATGGCCGATGTGGACGAGAACACCCGGGCCCGGCAGGAGGGCCGCACCACATCCGGTGCCACCCTCTCGGATTATGTGGACTACCGCACCTATCTGGACTATGACATCAAGGTGACCAACACCGTCTCGGGCCAGCAGGCTTATCTTTCCCGTGTCAGCCGCGATTCCTCCGGCGGCGAAAACCAGGCTCCCTTCTATGTGGCCATCTGCGCCAGCCTGCTGCAGATCTACCAGAAGAGCGAGAACAGCATCCGCCTTGTCCTGCTGGACGAGGCCTTCAGCAAGATGACCAGTGACCGCATCCGCCCCATGATGGAGCTGTTCCGCCGCCTGCAGCTGCAGGTTCTGCTCATCTCCACCGTGGAAAAGAGCACGGCCATCCAGCCCTACTGCGACATTACCTATTCCATCGTGCGCCACGGCGATGCCAACGCCATTGCGCCGTTCTACCGGGCCGACACCCTTGCCGATGCCCCGGAAAAGGAGACTGAATATGAATAACACCCTTGCAAACATCTGGCTCTTTGCCACCCACTGGACCAAGCTGGATGCCTTTGATACCGAGGAAGAGCTCAACGATGAACTGGAGCTGCTCCAGCGCCAGAGCCTGCCCACCAAAGTCCGTCAGGTCACGGACAAGGAAGGCAGGGAACAGTTCCTCCTTTACGTCAAACAGGCCGACCGCGATTACGCCCGCTATTGCACTGGCTGGCGGCCCGGCGGAATGATGTGATCCACCCCTGCAAAAAGGAGAATCCATGTCAAAACAGAAAATCCAACTTTCGGATCACTTTGATTATTCACGGCTGATCCGTTTTGTGCTGCCCTGCATCGGCACTATGCTGTTTACTTCCATTTACGGCATCGTGGACGGCCTGTGCGTCTCAAACTTTGTGGGCAAAACGGCCTTTGCGGCAGTCAACCTCATCATGCCTGTGCCCATGCTGGTGGGTACAGTGGGCTTTATGCTGGGCACTGGCGGCAGCGCCATTGTGGGCATCACGCTGGGTGAGGGCGATAAAGCCCGTGCCGACCGCTATTTCAGCCTGTTTATGTCAACGGCGCTGATCGCCGGCATCGTGCTGTCCGTGGTGGGGATGCTGCTGCTCCGGCCGGTGGCCCTGATGCTGGGTGCAGAAGGTGAGATGCTGGACTACGCCCTGCGCTATGGCCGGGTGCTGATGCTCAGCCTGCCCACCTTTATCCTGCAGAATATGTTCCAGAGTTTTTTTGTCACCGCCGAAAAGCCGCATCTGGGCTTTTACTTCACGGTGGGCGCGGGCTGCACCAACATGGTGCTGGACGTGCTGCTGGTGGGCATCCTGCACTGGAGCGTGGAGGGTGCCGCCATTGCCACCATGCTCAGCCAGGTGGTGGGCGGCCTGCTGCCGGTGTTCTACTTCCTCAACCAGAAAAACACCAGCCTGCTCCACCTCTGCCGCCCGCAGTTTGAGGGCGGTGTGCTGCTGAAAGCCTGTGTGAACGGCTCCTCTGAGCTGATGACCAATCTTTCCATGTCGCTGGTGAACATCCTGTACAACTATCAGCTGCTCCGTTTTGCGGGCGAGGATGGCGTGGCCGCTTACGGTGTGATTATGTACGCATCCTTCCTGTTCGTGGCAGTGTTTGTGGGCTACGCCGTGGGCAGTGCGCCCATCGTCAGCTACCACTATGGTGCCAATAACCGCAAAGAGGTCAACAACCTCTACCGCAAGAGCCTGAAGCTCATCGGCGTGGTTGCGGTGGTAATGACCATCGGCTCCATGTTCATCATCCCCCATGTGGCCCGCTTCTTTGTGGGCTATGATGAAAACCTGCTCATTCTGACCACCCGGGCCTTCCGGCTCTATGGCCTGAGCTTCCTTATTATGGGGTTCAACGTCTATGCGTCCTCCTTCTTCACGGCCCTGGGCGACGGTGTGACCAGTGCGCTCATCTCGTTCCTGCGCACCCTGCTGTTCCAGGTGGCGGCAGTTCTGCTGCTGCCGCTCCTGCTGGGCATTGATGGCATCTGGCTGGCCGTGACTGCCGCCGAGCTGGCCGCTCTGCTGGTCAGCATCGGCCTGTTCATCACCAGAGACCAGCAGTTCCATTACCGCAAGGCAGAATAACCGCAAATAAAGAAAGGACCCTCGGCGGGTCCTTTCTTTGTTCAGAATGTAAACTCCACGAACTCGCAGTTTTTGATGCCTGCCGCCGCGTACTCTTCGTTGGTCATATCGTAAAAATAGGACTGCACCACCCGGGCAATGCCGTTGTGGGCCACCAGCAGGTAGGTCTTGTCGGTGTCGGCCCGGAGCTCGTCCAGCAGATTGTAGATGCGCTGGGCCAGCTGCATCATGCTCTCACCGCCGGAGTAGCGGTCGGCAAAGTGGGTCTTGGAGATGCGGAACTCCGCACCGTCCCGGGGCGTGCCCTCGTATTTGCCAAAGCACTGCTCCCGCAGGCGCGGCTCACACCGGGCGGGGATGCCGGTGGCATCGGCGATGGCTTTTGCCGTGTCGGCGGCGCGGGACAGGGGAGAGTACAGGATCTCATCGATCCGGAGGCCGCTGGCCCGGAGTTTTTCGCCCAGCTCCCGGGCCTGGGCGCGGCCTTTTTCGGTCAGGGGGCTGTCGGTCATGCCGCAGATCTTGTTTTCCACGTTCCACACGGTCTCGCCGTGGCGGGTGAAATAGACCTTGTGCGCCGCTTTGGCCAGCCTGTGATCCCGCAGGGTGACGGTGCTGCCCTCGTTGATGTCCAGCCGGGTCAGCTCGGCATCCGGGTAGGGGAGAACCCGCTGCGTGCCGTCGGCAGCCTCCAGCAGGACATCACAGAGCACGGGCTGGCCCTCGGGCAGCTCCTCGCAGCCATAAAGCTGCTCCTCAATGCGCAGAACGCGGTAGTTTTTTTCTTCCATCCTCTTCGACCTCTTTCGGGCAGATTGTTTCTTACATTATAAAACGGCAGCGGGGCCCCGTCAACGCTTGACAGCCCCGTGTGCCGCCTGATAAACTAGGCGCAAGGGATAAAAACGCCAAAAGGAGAGAAAAAGTTGAACATTACAGAACTGCGGTATCTCGTCGCCATCATGGAATGCGGATCTGTGAGTGCGGCGGCAAAGCGGCTGTATGCCGCTCAGCCCAATGTGAGCAAGGCGCTGAAAAATCTGGAAGAAGAATACCATCTCCGCATTTTTGAGCGGTCATCCACCGGCATGATCCCCACGGAGCAGGGGCGGCATTTCATCGAGCAGGCCGAGCGGGTGCTGCGGGAGGTGGACAGGCTGGACCGGAGCGTGCAGGAGGAGCAGGAGCGCTGCGCCGAACTGCGGGTAATGATCCCCCACGCCACCTATGCCTCCTATGCGGCGGTGGATTATCTGGAGCGGGCGGCCTCCATTGAGCGGCTCCACATCCACATCCGGGAGGGCGGCTCCATGGAGGCACTGGACCATGTCCTGCGGCAGGGGTATCATCTGGCTCTTCTGCGGTACGCCGTGGAGGATGACGAGCACTATACCCATTACTGCGCCCGGCGGGGCCTGAAAATGGAACCCATTATGGATTTTGAATACAGTCTGCTGACCAACCGGGACGGCCCGCTGGCCCGGAAGGCGATCCGCGACCTGTCTGAGCTGGACAAGTATATGGAGATCCTCCACGATGATTTCCAGCTGCCCGGCGAGGAGGGCGGCGACGGTGTGCGCTGGCATGTCAACCCGGAACGCCGCATCCATGTGTATGAGCGGTGCAGCCAGTTCTCGATCCTGCAGCGGCTGCCCACGGCCTACATGTGGGCATCGCCCATGCCCCGCAGGGCACTGGAGCAGTACCATCTGGTGCTGAAGAAGTGCCCGGCCCAGCGCCAGCAGATGCGGGATGTGCTGGTCTACCCGGACAAGGGCCGCCTGCGCCCCGAGGAGCAGGCCTTTGTGGATCTGCTCCACAAGGAAGCGGCTTCCACCGTGAAATAAAGGGGCTTTCCGGCTAAGGCACGGCAAAGGTTGCTTCCTTTGAAATTGACAGAAAAACCAATAAATGGATGCAAAACCGGGCGAAAATAAGCGCCCGGTTTTATTTTTGCTGATAAATGGTCAAAAAATAAACGGAAAGGCGGCAAAAATTCTTTGCAGCTATATCAGAAACCATATGGCCCCATGCCGGAAAGATATTTCTCCGCTGGAAAAAAGTGTGCTACCATGAGGCCAGAAAAGAGCCCCGGGTATGCGGCAGAATGGGGCCGCGGCCGGCAGGGGCAAAAAGGAGGTTTCTGGTATGATTAGTTTCCTGCTCTGTCTTGCGATCCTGGTGGGCGGATACTTCGTCTATGGCAAGATCGTGGACAATACCTTCGGCCCGGACGACCGTGAAACGCCTGCTGTGCGCATCAACGATGGCGTTGACTACGTTGTGATGCCCCAGT
>OHMX01001071.1_pt1 | contig 9967 bp, 4 predicted proteins | sample 1569471 | NCBI WGS metagenome assembly OHMX01 (sample SAMEA3879547, study PRJEB24766) | human gut metagenome | biome: human-associated habitat; feature: feces | place: USA | collected 1985/1987
GCCGGGGTTTTAATTATTTGTGAACAACGGGGAAAAGGCCGCTCCGCGGTAAGCGGAACGACCTTTTGTGCTTATATTTAAGTAGTGGCGCGCCTGCTTCACGGCTGCGCCGGGGGCGCGGCGTCCGGCTTGGCGGGCTTGGAGCGGATGAAATCCTGCACCAGCGCGTAGACCACGGAGCACACGGGCACACCCAGCAGCATCCCCACCACGCCGAAGGCTCCGCCGCCGATGGTCACCGCCGCCAGCACCCACAGCCCCGGCAGCCCCACGGATTTGCCCACCACGCGGGGATAGATCAGGTTTCCCTCCACCTGCTGCAAGATCAGCAGGAAAACGAGGAACGTCAGAGCCTTGATGGGGCTTTGGAACACGATAAGGAACGCGCCGGTGGCTGCGCCGATCCACGCGCCGAAAATGGGGATCAGCGACAGCGTACCGATGATGACCGACACCGGCAGCGCGTAGGGCAGCCGCAGCAGCAGCATACCGAGACAGCAGAGCGTGCCGAGGATGAACGCCTCCGTCACCTGCCCGGTGACGAAGCTGGAAAAGGCGTTGTTGGTAAGGCTCAGCAGATGCATGAGCCGGTCAGCCACCCGCTGGGGCAGTGCGCGGCGCAGGAGGCGGCGGGACTGGGACAGAAGCGTTTCCTTCTGCGCCAGCAGGTACAGGGAGAACACGAGAGCCAGCAGGAAATTCACCAACGCGCCCACGATGGAGGTGGTGATGTTCAGGGTGGTGTTCACCACGCTGTCGCCCTTTTCGGTAAGGAAGCCGGTGATGGTGTCCCGCACCTGGTCGGCACTGAGCGTCATCTCCGGCAGGGTAACGCCGTGCTGGGTGGCGAAGCCGCTGAGATCTCCCCACCACGACTGCACCTGCGCCACGTAGGTGGGGATGTTCGCCACGAGGGTGGAGCCGGCCTCCTCCAGACGGGGAATCAGGATAAAGAAGATGGCGAAAATAATGCCCACAAACAGCACCATGGTCAGCGTCAGGCAGACGGGACGCTTCAGCTTCTCCCGCCACGGGCTGCGCCACTTGGCGAGAGCGCGGCACCACAGCCGCTCCAGCCCCGCCATCATCAGATTCAGCACGAAGGCAATGCATATATCGATCAGCAGCGGCGACAGCAGGCTCACCAGCCCACCCAGTATGTCGCCCAGCCACGACAGGTTGTTCAGTCCCCAGTACAGCAGTGCCGCAAAAGCGATCAGCAGCATGATGCGCTTGCAGTTCTTTTTATCCAGTTCCAAAGCGAAATCGCCTCCCGTTGGTCATATTCTAAGCTGGTTACATTCTAAATAGTATGATACCATGTTTTCCGTGAAGATGCCATCGGGAAAACGGGGGAAAGGGAAAACTTTCTGTGAACAGCACCCCCCACGCGTCATCAAGGCGGCATACAGCGCACCGCATTTTGTAATTTAACGCATAAACACAAAAGCGCAAAGCGCGGCAGCCACCCCATGCCCTTCTCCCCCCCTAAACCTACCAACAAAACCAGTACAACATCCCCCAAAGAAAAACCACCAGCTTCTCACGAAACCAGTGGTTTTTATGGTTGCGGAGGGAGGACTTGAACCTCCGACCTCCGGGTTATGAGCTGCGGTCAGGAATACTTTTGCGGCGATTATTCAGGTGTTTGGCACATATTGACGGCTTTTTCCAACGCTCCGAATCCACTGAAATCTGCCCAATCCACTGTGTGCTAACCCCGTATGGGTCAAAAACATGGGTCGGGCGGTTTTCCTCTCCCAAGGCAGAAACCAACTCCCATCCCAAGGTGTCGTGATTGTACCATAGCTTTTAGAAATTGCAAGTCTTTTCTTCCCAAAAGAAACTGCCGCTGGATGGTATCAACCGATACCATCCGGCGGCAGCTAACAATACGAAGTAATCAAATAAGTGGAAATCTTACTCTGCTAACAAATCAATTTGCTACCAATGCAGTCAGAGCATCCGCTGTGTCCTTAGATTTCTCGTCACCAGCAGTCTGTGCGATCTCAGCAGCTATCGCCTCTTTATCCATCTTCAGCTTATCCAGCAGGAAAGCATGCCTCAAATCAAAGCTTTGGAACACATCATCCCATGTCAAAGCATAGACTTCATAGTTGTCAATTTCAGCAACCAAGCCCTTTTTGCCTTTAGACTTCTGGGAATCGTATCGTGCCTTGACATCGTCATCAACGGCGCCACATACAGCAATAAACTTCCATCTGCGGTACTGACTATTAAACAACGGTTGTTTTCGGACGTAATCCATATAGTCTTCAATTTGACGTAAAACCGCTTTGGTGAGCACTACTTTGGGTGCTTTCAGCTCAACGACCAGATTTTCCTGAATCGCACTACCATTTGCATCCTCAGTATTTCTTGCAGCACAAGCAAAAATATCCATCCGGCGAAGCTCTTCTTCATCTGGTGTCAACACTGGATTTGGAGCCTTATCACCATAGAGCAAGTACAGATACTCTTCAAGCACCTTTTGCATTCGCTTGTCTGCCGTTACCAGGTGATACTGTTCTCCGAACAGCCAGTAATGCTGCTCCACAATCTTTTGAACGTGGTCACGTTCATTCGCATATCCTGCATAGTCAAAGACGATTGTCTTGAGAACCTCGATGACCTTATACCGGTCTTCAATAAAACGAATGGTTGCTATAATATTCTCCAGATGTGTCCGCTTTAACACAGATGCAAATTCTTCACGCTGCTTTGGCGACAGTTGAACAATTTCATCGATAATGGAAAGAACATTTTCCCTTTCTTCGGAGCTGAGCAACAAATTCAAAAAACCCAGTAAAGATTTTTCCTGAATCGGCTTCAGGTTATGGAATATCCTAGGCTGAATTCGATAAATCTCCTTTGCGACTTGCACCAAATCCTTTTTACGTAAGGCCCCGTAAAAGTCATTCGGGAATGTAGGGAAAGAATCTCTGGCCTCCATTCGCGCAATGGCTTTATCCACTTGTGCCGCCATGTGCTTATGCAAGCTTTCTTCTATAACATCCTGAATTTCTTTGCTTAACTCTTTTAGAACCTTCTTGTCTTCATCATACTCATTCAGCGCAGTTTGCCCATCAAGTTCTACTCTTTTGCCCTTTAATGTAATTCCGTCTCTCCCCAAAAAGAACGGCGAAGTGACAAATACACTGTGGTTAAAATTCACCGTATTACGGTTAAATGTTGTCGTATCCTTCGACCTAACAACACCCTCTTCATCCAGGAAATACACAGAGAAATTCTCTGTAATTTTCTCATTCCAAACAATCAACGCAATTTTGAACGGGATTCTGGATATTAAGATTTCCTTTTCAACACTTGCATCAGTATTAATGTACTTTCGATAATCCAACTCTGTACCATTGATGGTTAGTACGATTTTCTTATCCTTATTGAGGTACAGATACCATGCAAAGGCTTTGAGCATAGTATCTTCTAACTGCGCAAAGCTTACATCATCTTCACATATACCATCAATGCCACTGATGATCAGTCTCGTGCCCGTTGATCTCGTTGTTGGTGCCGGATCAGAAACATCGCATTGGTTTTTATCAGCATTCTCCAAGCTGATTGTATACGCGATATTGCCATCTGGTGTTGCCGTTACCGTCGACCATTCAGCCAAGGATGCAAAGGAAAAACACGAGAATCGTCCTTTGCCCTTGTTTGCCTTTGTTTTGATTTGCAGGGATCGGCTGTTCTTTTGAGAATCGAGGAATGCACCAAATGTGCGTTCAAGGGAATCATAGGCGATTCCATCTCCGTTGTCAGTGATAACAATCTCTGCACTTCCTGTCAGCTCATTGGGAATACAATCAATTGCAACAGCGGTTGCATTGGCCTCAAAGCTGTTCCATACATATTCGCACAGGGCATCCTTGTAGTCCTTCGTAATACCCGAACTCTCTACACTCTGATTGTTTACACTAAGCTTAAGAATCATTTGAATACCCCCAACTGTCTATATCTGTCACCGAGGTTATACTTCTGTATTTGTATTCTATCATGGAATTTGTCCAATTTATAGCATCAATTTAGGAAAACACAAAAATAGTTGTTTTGTAGACTTGCAATAATCTGCAGTTATCAGCCATCCAACAGGGAGGGCTTGTGCTATATTGCAGCCTGTGGCAAACCAAAAGAGCAACTATCACTTCGTTTCCCACAAATACGCCAGTCAGCAGGCTCGTTATTTGGCTCAACCGAAATTTATGTTTTGTACAGAATATTTTTCATTCCCCTATTGACAACGCCCTTTCAGTGTTGTATATTATTTTCATCAATTTCTAAATTTTGGATGAAAGGAGTTTTATATGAATACATCCAACACTAATGACTATTCCGTTTTTAAGGATGCGCTAGGGAAGCGCATTCAGCTTTTGAGAACTGCAGCAAGCCTAACGCAGGAGGCACTAGCAGCGAATTCCGGATTGACGCGCACGACTATCGTTGATATCGAGAAAGGTGCTACAAACCCCACATTAGAGGGACTCGCTCGCATTGCATCTGCACTGGGACTCAAGGTGCCCGACCTGTTCTCTTCCGGTGTAGCGCACCAAAGTACCTACATCATGCAGCCCACCAGCGGAAACCTCTATACACCCTTGGTGGAGCAATTGACCACAGTTAAAAATGGTGAGCTGAATATCCATGTTGCCTATGCTAAAAGCAGTGGCGTCGATCTGCTGACAGCGGCACTCCAGACCTTCCGCAGCGCAGGCGGACACCTCCGTGTACTCGCTGGTATTGATCAGAAAAACACGACCGCTGAAGCCCTATACAAACTCACAAAGCTCTGCGATGAACTCTATGTAGTCCATGATAGCGCATTTGCTCAGACATACCATCCTAAGATTTTCATCGTCCGGAATGCGGATCAGGCATGGGTCGCTGTGGGTTCCAACAATCTGACTCGTGGTGGTTTGTGTACCAATTACGAAACCTGCAACACTCAGTTTCTGAATCTGAACGATACGCTGGATCACAGATCTTACGAGAATCTGACGGAAGCATTCACCCTGTATCAGGAGTCTAATCTGGTAAAAAGGATTTCTTCTGTTGAGGACATCCAAGAGCTTCTGCGTAATGGTCTGATTGTTACCGAGCAGCAGAGCCGACAAAACTCTACCAAGCGCAGTAGCTTCAGTGCGAATACACACTTTGGCCACCGTGCAGTTTCCAATCTCCCCACCGCATCGGTAAAGATTCCCGTCCCCGCCAATTTGTTTGCAGGCACATCTTCCAATTCTAGGACAGGCAACAACGAAAGTGCCGCCACACAGCAACCTACCGCACCTTTGCATGATTCTGAAGTTACCGCAGCATCTTTTCTTTCTTTGGAAGCATCCAGTGATGTACAGGCAACCTACTGGTTCGAAATGCGCGCAAGCACCGGCGGCTCTAGAAACATTCTCGATCTTTCTTCTTCCGCTAAGCTTCAGAGCGGCACCCACCCCAATGTAGAAAACGGATCTATCCCCGGTAGTGTGGCCTTTTTCGGTTTGGATCCCATGGCTCGTGATGTGGAGAAGAATGTCACTATCGTCTATAACGGTATTTCCTACTATCCCAGCACCATCAAATTTGCACCCAATAATGCATCCTGGCGAATCCAGCTCAAGGGAGATGCGGAGACCGGCGACGAATCCCTTTCTCAGTATGGCAAAACAGACTTTGCCTATCACATTCTCGTTTTCCATCGTGTAACCTCTGACCACTACATTCTTGAAACCATGGACGAAAGCGAACTGGACGCACTGAAAGCAAACAGCGAATTCTGGGCAACCAACGGCATTAATAAGTCTTCCAAGGCATTTGGTAAGATCAGAATTGGATAATCCCAATAGATAAGACGCAGACCCGAAAGCCTGCGTCTTTTACTATGCCTTAAAGGAGTTGCGAACCATTTTCTCTTCTGCGCTTGTAAGACCATACATCTGGAAAATAATCTTGTCGATTTCCTCCCGTACATCTGCAGCGGTTTTGTAGTAGTTATCCGCATTCTTTATTTCCGGAACACCATCCCACAAACCACACAAGTCCGGCTCATTCCGGTATAGTAGCCGTTCCAAGGCTCTGACCGCATCCAATGCCGTATAATCTACACCATGTAAAGTAACCATGCTGTTCCATGCCTCTCGGAAAGGAACAGGAATCTGCCGTACAACACTCTGCGTCAGATCAATACCCCCCATTTTCAACCGTACAAAAAAATCAAACACCTTGGAATTAAACAGCGCCAGTATCATCAAAAGATCCTCAACTGGTGTTGTCTGGAGCAATTGAACGGATTGGCAAGTTGGCATTGACGGTATGATCGATGCAATCATAGTCCGTTGATTGGTGGGAGAGGTAAGACTTCTCCAGCACAGAGAATACGGTTGATCATACCTATCAAGAAATGATTCCCAAAATTTCTTATCAATAAAGTATCTGCACTCCGGAGCAAGCTTTGGGGCAACAAAACTATCACCCGGTTGCCGTCTAGCAGATGCCTTTGCTTGATAACGTTCATCAGCACTCATTCCTGCAAATGTGGAAAAACGATTATCATATTGTTCGATGAATTTTCCCTCATAGATTGGGACTCGTGTTTTTTCCGACTTTGTAGAAATGTGTTCTGCATGCGCAGTAAGGTGTACCAACCTACCAAAATGACACTTTGGAAATTCTTTTGCAAACACTGACAGCGATCTGTGTGTTCGAAGTAAGAACGAGAACTCCTTCGAATCTGCCACATTCGGAAGCAGTCCTGTTTCCGGATTGATAAGTTCCAGCTCCTCGCTCGTAACATTGATTGGCACAGACGACAATATCTGTTCTTGCTTAGTCAGTCCATAATGTACCTTTATGCCACCGGCATGTTCTCCTCCGAAGAAGAGTACACAGAATTTCTCGCGGCTGTCAATTTGGAAAAGCTTCTCCCGATTATCAAAGAGAAACACCTCTGAAAGTGATCCCTGATTAACAAAATGTCGGAAGCAAGACGAATAGCAAGTTGATGTAACCAGCGCACTTTTCACTATAATCGCTGCAAAACCATCTTTTTCTGTCAATCGAGAAGCTAGCTCAGCAAACATTGCATATGTGTTCAGCTCCCCAACCAACGATACTTTCAGGAGCGGATGTTTAGGGATTTCTTTTTTCACCGAAGCATAATCATCTTGCAGAAGCTGGTAGTACTCCAACAGTTCTAGCCAATTAACCGCAAGTTTTTTAATTTCCTTTTCGCGCTTGTTTTTCTGCGAGATTGCTGAAATTGCAGGACAAACCGGTCTAAAAAATGCCCGTTCTTCAAAGCGGAGCTTTTCCCATGGCGGATTTCCTAACACGACCAGGTTTTGTTGTTCCAGTTCCAAGCAATTGATTCCTTCTGTCTCAGCATACAATCTGTTAAGCGCAAAATTATCAAACCTCACTTCTAGCGGTGCAATTTTATCGCTATGAAGCAATGGATTGCCTACAATAAAGTTCTTTGCGACCTCACGAAGCAAATTTTCATCATCTTCAGCTTCAACTGCAGAAACAATCCGCGCAATGGTGATCATCAGTGCTATTGGGTTGACATCTACACCCCTCAACTGAGTTGCCAGCTTCTTTCTGGAATAACCCAATACATGATTATCAAAATACTGGATTACCGCTAACAGAAATTCTCCGCATCCACAAGAATAGTCCAGGAAGGTTATATTCTCATACTCATTGCAGCAAGCAAAAGAGTCTGAATCTATCGCACGCCTCCGCTTTCGATTCATGTAGCTCTCTAGCGCACGATAAGTAATTTGCGCAGAAAAGTCAGAAGAAGTATAATATGCCCCCGCAATATCTCGGCTAACTTTATCGATTTTATATCCAACTCTCTCAGGCTGTACGCAAAACTCGCTTGCCAAAAGTGCATCATACAGGATTTCTGGTTTTGCTGCAAGTGCGCTTTCTTCTGGCCAATTGTTAATAATGCATTCGCGGTTATTCTCAAAGAACTCTGTCGTGCTCTGTGGGATTAACTCAATTCTTTGATAGAGCGCTAATTGATCTTTAATTGGCATATTCTCGCGCTTGAGAAGATAGCAAGTGCCATGGCAAAAGTAAATCGCCTCGAGATGCAATACCGCTTTTTTGACTTCGCATATACGCCTAAAGTCACCACGAAAAATTTCCGAGATGGTGGTCGTAATTGCATTTTGAATTATATGTATCTGGTTGCTCATGCTTCACCATCCTCAAATCTTTCTTGTGAACATTCCGCCCTCATAATGATAGTACGGACGATTACTGAAGGTCTGTGTATGAATAGAATTGAACTGCATCGCAATCCATTCTTCTACTGTATCCCATTCGTTTTTCAACCCAGGATACATCTCATAGAACTTCTGGCACAGTTGTAACATCTGCATTTCATCGCGAGTCTCCACTCTAAAACCAAGAATTGCTAGAACAATGTTGTGCAATACCAAGTTCTTGTACTTGGCCTTGCATTCTTCGAACGTCTCAGGAGAAGACGAAATCAACTCAACAATTAGTTCTGGACTAACCTGTTCCTTACGTGCGATAAACTCCAACAAGCCATCACAACCCAAGGATTGTTTATTCACTCTGGTTCGAACAATCTGACAATTCGCATCTAACGCCTGGGCCATTACTTTATCCAATTTGTTCGCGATCGACGTTCCGGTTATGTCTATAGCAGGTACTCCAACAGTTTCATTCAGTTTCGAAAGCTCTGCTTTATCAAGCGCATATGCCTCAAGAATAATGTCATCAAGTTTCTTTTCGCAGCTTAATTTCACTAACTCGTCTTGCATTTCTTTCAGGAAAAGCTGCCATACAAAAGCATCCAAAGACGCGAATTCAATAACCGGTACTTGCCATTCCAAATTATTAGGTCGCACTTTGAGCTGCTCTCTTTTTCTGTCATAACATTCTCGTCCTAAGCTATTCAGCTCAATTCGATCAAGCAAACCAGTAGGAACCGGAACTCTTGAAATGTATCCGGCTGCAACCGTAAGCTTTGGCGAAAGCGCTCTTAAATAATAGGAAAACACTCTAGAGTTCAACAGTGAAAGATGCGCGTAAGGACTTCCCTGAACATCTCTAATCCCCGGTCCAGATGCCACAAACAGCTGACCTTCTTCCAGCAGACGAGCGTTGAAGCCGGATGTACCAGTATCGCTATAGACCAGCGATGTTCTATCGAAATACTTTGTGTTGCGCAGAGCCGAACCCTTAGTCGCACGAATATATTCGCCGTCAGCGCCCCATTTTAAGACATAGCTATTAAGTCCACACCAGCGAGAATAACTGCCGCCTTTACTAACAGGAACCCACTCTGGATCATTTAAATGTTCCCAGTAATAGCCTATTAGTCTAGCTGCATCACCCGTTGAAGTGCCCTGCATCGGGATTCCGTAATCTCCGTATTTCCCTGGCATAGCATGTACAGTATTGGGGGTGGTTTGGCTTAAAGAGAAAGCCATGTATTCACCACCAAAAAGCTGCGTCTGTTGCATAAGCAGCACCGAATCGGAGACCTTTCCCAGTACTGCAGCTTTTTCTTTAAGCGGAATATCTCTCAATGTCAACACTTTGACACATGCATTCGCATACGGTGTTTTCGTAACCCTGACCAGCACTACATTTGCCTTTTCTCCACTTAGATCATAGAATGCTCCAGAACCTAAGTCTGCAATTGATTCTATCGTATTATTGGTGATAAGTTCTCTTCGCAAATTCTCGAAACTGTCTAAATACATCCAGCTGCTTTGCGTAACAAGTCCAATCGTTCCACCTGTGTGAATTTTATCGATGCACTGTAAAATAAACGCATTGCACAGATCGCACTTGGCGTTAGGGAAATGCTTCTTGAGATGTTCCTTCATAGAGCTAGCCATACCTTTAACGGTTTGGAATGGCGGGTTCGTATAGATCTCTGTAGCGACAGCGGTCATGCTTTCTAAATTCT
>OHMX01001072.1_pt1 | contig 9962 bp, 7 predicted proteins | sample 1569471 | NCBI WGS metagenome assembly OHMX01 (sample SAMEA3879547, study PRJEB24766) | human gut metagenome | biome: human-associated habitat; feature: feces | place: USA | collected 1985/1987
AGCTCAGAACGTTTGATCACCGATACGTTCTTCTTTTTCAGCTTTGCCAAGACAAATTTGGCTTTCTGGATGGTTAAGTCAGTCCCCATCATGGAATAGGCGTAGGTGGAATGAGCCAGAAAGTATTTGCCGATCTGAATCGCCTTGCTCATCGTAGAAGCTGTTACTTCTGCTTTGTCATCTTCCATATCTGCACAGTGCAACAGTCCCGCAATCCGGAGTACAGCACCGATATATTTGCTTGCCCAATCGGAAATTGCCTGTCCCTCACCAACCAGAAACTTCTCATGCTCCTGAAAATAATCGGCCATCAGGTCAAAGGCTTTTTCTGAAAGGTGTACCGTCTGGGCATCTCCACCAATCGGCAGAGCCATCAGGCGAAAAATCAAGCTACGGTAAGCGGCGGTTACTTCGGGCGGAATCGGCTGGGTACGAAAGACCCGGCTGCCAATTCTGGACGGCGGGGACGCATACAGGAAGCGGGCAATCAAGCCCCGCCCGGTCATGGTGGTATTGGACATGATTTCGTCCAGCACACTGGGCTGAATTGAGAGGATAGCTGACAGTGCCGGGTGCATGATGCACTCTGCTTCACGGGTCATTCGATCCACATAAATGGCATCCCCACAATGACCTTTCAGCCAGACATCAATGTTGGATTTGTTGGAATACCGTCCGGCCATGATGTCAAATGCAATGGCGTTCCGGCGCAGCACGATGACCGCTGCAATAGCCGTGAGCACCAGCGTTGTAGCCAGCGGCGGGATGTGGAAGGCATTTTCAAAGGAAGCCGAGATGGAGTTGCTGGTGACCTGGCTGATGCCGCACCAGCAGATGAGGCCCGAAATGGCAAACAACACCGCGATGATAGAATGACGCAGCTTTTTGCCCCGCTTGCGCTCGGCCAGCACATGGATGTAGTAAGCTGGGCCGCCGCGCTGACCGCCATAGAGTGGGTCGGGCTGCCGGTACTTCTGGGCCAGTGTGGATTCCACAAAGGAGGTGGAGGCCCCCAGCAGGGCCGTGACCCACATCCAGAACACCGCACCGGCACCACCGGCAGACACTGCCGCCACCACGCCCACCAGATTGCCCATGCCTACCCGGGTGGCCGTGGAGACGATGAGCGTCTGAAAAGAGGAAAGGCTGTCCCTGCTCTGGTTCTTTTCGCAGACAGCGGCGATCATATCCCGGAACAGCCGCACGGGCAGCAGTCGGGTGCGCAGGGTGAAGAACACGCCCGCCGTGAGCAGCAGCACCGCCATCAGCGAAATGCCGATGCCGCCGCCCACCGGCAGGGTAAACAAATCACCCCAGAGCAGGTTGTATACCGTTTCGATCAAATGGGACATTCTGAGGAGCCTCCTGTTATGTGATTACTTTATTATAATACAGCACTTCAGGTTTGTAAATCAGAAAATCCCAGCGCAAGGAAAATAAAAAATCCAAACCTTTCTCTTTCGAGAAAAGGTTCGGATTTTCATTGTTTGGTGCAGTAAAGCAATCCAAATCCGAACCATTTCCCTTTGCTTTGGATTCCTCTACTTTTTCAAAAGGAATGGTCTGTGTACCCTCTTTATAGTTAAAGGTAATCAAAACCTTATCGTCATACAGGTAAATCGAATTGATGAATGTATCCACCAATGCCTGCCGCTGATCTTTCTGGTTCATGTTGAGCTTACGAAACCGCAGCAGCCAGAAGCGGATGAAATCTTCCGTGACCTTGGGTTTTGCCAGCTTTTCTTCCGCAATGCGGGCTTCAAGCTCACGCTTGGTTTCTTCCAGCTGCTCCAGCCGCTCCTTGGTGGAGCTGGTCAGGATACCGGCCTGAATCGCATTGAGCATATTCTGGATACCAGATTCAGCATCCCGAAGCTGTTTCTCATAGAGGGGAATGTTGGTGTTCTCCTTGTTTTGCAGTTCCATCACCTTGGCGATGATAGATTCCATGGCGGCATCGTCTTTGACAAGCTGCATCGTCTGGTTGACCACCAGATCTTCCAGCCACTGTTTACGGACGGTCTTTTTCTTGCAGCCCTTGTGCTTTTTGGCAGTGGCACATTTATAGTAGCGGTGGACTTCACCCGTCCGGCTCGTGCCGCTTTCGCCAAACATCAACGCCCCACAGTAGCCGCAGAACAGCTTGGTGGTGAGCAGGTAGTCATCCTCTGCCTTTCTACGGGCAGGGGCTTTCTTGTTTTTGGCGATTTTCTCCTGCACATCCTCAAACAGTTCCAGCGGAATGATGGGCGGGATAGCATCCGGTACGACCACATCCCGGAATTTCAGTTCTCCGATGTACCGCCGGTTTTTGAGCATATGTTCGACGCTGTTATAGGTAAACGCACCGCCCACCGGGTTCTTGATGCCGTTTTCGTTCAGCCAGTCCCGGATCTCCTTCATGGTGGAGCCTTCATTGTACTTCTTGAACGATTCCAGCACAAAAGGCGAGGTGAGAGGGTCAATATGGAACTTCCGTTCCGAATCCAGCGTGTAACCAAAGGTTCCACGACCACCGTTGCAGCGTCCTTTCAGGATGTTCTCGGTCTGTCCACGCACGACCTTCTCGGCAAGGTCAGCGGAATAATACTCGGCATAACCTTCCAGCACCGATTCCAGAATGATGCCCTCCGGCCCCTCGGAGATGATCTCGGTGGCAGACATGAGCTTGACACCATTCTTCTTCAGCTGGGTCTTGTACCGGGCACTGTCGTAGCGGTTCCGGGCAAAACGGTCAAGCTTCCAGACCAGCACAATGTCAAACAGCTTTTTGTCGCTGTCTTTTATCATCTGCTGAAACTCCGGGCGGTTGTCCGTTTTGGCAGAGATGGCACGGTCAATGTAGTGCTTGACGATGGTGATGCCATTCTTTTCCGCATAGGCAGTGCATTCACGAATCTGGCCTTCAATGGATTCTTCGCGCTGGTTATCCGATGAATAGCGGGCATAGATCACGGCGGTCATGGCAAGCACCTCTCTTTTATGCATCAATGGACGGTAGAGTGTTCATTTCAAAGCAATGTTTCGTATAATGTATATACCATACTTTTCATCCTATTGCAATAGGTTTATAGAATGTCATTTTTCCTGAATGTCATTTTTATGATGGACTCCTGTACAAATTTCGGCTGAACGGTATTCAAAAAGGATGTTCTATCCCATGACAGAGCATCCTTTTGAAACAGCTTTCTCTTATTATAGCTTTAAATCGTCCAATTCTGACTTGCTGATTGCAAATCAACCATGTGCGCATACAATCCGTTCCGAGCATAAAGCTCATCCGGTCTGCCTTGCTCCGCTACGATGCCATCCTTCAGCACAACAACCTTGTCTGCACCTGCCACGGTGCGCATCCGATGGGCGATGATGAGGACGGTTTTGTGTTTTATGAGCCGGGATAGTGCTTCCTGAATGGCAGTTTCGTTTTCCACATCCAAGCTGGCGGTGGCCTCGTCCAGCAGGATGATGGGCGCATCCTTCAGGAAGGCGCGGGCAATGGAAATGCGCTGACGCTCACCGCCGGAAAGAGTGCAGCCATTCTCGCCGATGTTGGTGTTCCACTTGTCCGGCAGCTTCTCGGCAAATTCCTCGCAGTTTGCCAGCTTTGCTGCCGCAAGGACCTCCTCGTCGGTGGCGCCTTTGCGCCCCAGACGGATGTTTTCCAGGATCGTGTTGTCAAACAGGGTCACATCCTGAAAGACGATGGAATACAGGCTCATGAGCTTTTCCGGGTCAATTTTGGAAATATCCATGCCGCCCACGGTAATACAGCCGTTCTGATTGTCCCAGAATCGAGCGGCCAGACGGGAAACGGTAGTTTTACCGCCGCCAGAGGGTCCGACCAGTGCAGTGACCTCGCCTTGCTTTGCCGTAAAGGAAACGTCTTTCAGCACTGTCTCACCGGAGTTGTAGGCAAAGCCCACATGGTCGAACACGATATCGCAGCCCTGATTGGTCAGCTGCTCGCTGCCGGTCTGCAGGGGAGCGTCCAGAATCTCATTCATCCGCCCCACATTGGTACGCATGGCGATGACCGCCGCCAGATTCTGCAAAGCCCCCTGCATGGGGTCGTACATCCGGGATGCCGCCATCAGGAACAGAAACAGGGTCAGTACGTCGATGCTGCCCTGCACCAGCAGCACCGAACCGGTGAGCGCCACCGATGCAATGCCCAGCTTGAGCACCATGCCGGCGGAGGACACAAACAGCGCTGTTTCCAGCTCTGCCACAATAGACTGCTTTTCCACTGCCCGAATTTTGCCGGAAAGGCCGGACAGATACTGCTGCTCCGCATTGCTGGCTTTCAGGTCCCGGAGAGTCTCGATGTACTCCTGAATACCGTCCGCACAGGCCATTTTCGCCGCCATGGTCCTGGCCTGCACCTTATCCTGTACCCGATAGCTGCCCACCACGATGGCAGCGGATACCGGAATGACCCACAGAGCCGCCAGTGCCATCCGCCACTCAAAGGCGAACAGGCTCAGGGCAATGAGCACCGTGGAAATGAGGGAGCCGAACAGACCGGGGATGAAGTGGGAGCAGTCCTTTTCCAGTACCTCGCAGTCCGCCATGATGGTGCTTGTCAGGTCGGCAAGGTCTCGCTTGCCGAAAAAGGACAGAGGCAGCTTCCGCAGCCGCTCTGCAAGGGTCAGGCGGCGGGTGCCGCTCTCTTTATAGGTGGTAAAATAGGTGCCGTTGTACTGGAACCATGTGGTCAGTAAAATCAGTGCAAAGCAGGCAACGCATCCCAGCAGATAAAAGGTACTTCTCTCACTCGTAGAGCCTGCCAGCAGGTCTTTTACCAGAAGATACAGCAGCCCGGTGGGCAGCATGAACGCCATGTTCTGGAACGCACAGGCCAGAACGCCCTTTACAAGCCCCTTTGCGCCCTCCGGGGAGCTGGCTGTGGCGTGTTGAATTTTTTCGATCATTCCTTACCCCTCCTTTGCGACCTTCCACTGCACCGAGGCCTGATAGTCCTGCCACATCCGGGCAAACAGGCCGTTCTGCGCGCACAGTTCGTCCTTTGTGCCGGATTCCACAATCTGCCCATCCTGCACCACATAGATGCAGTCGGCGTTGGCTACGGTGGACAGACGGTGTGCGATCATCAGCACGGTTTTGCCCTTGGCAAGCTGAGCAAAGGCTGCCTGCACCTTTGCTTCATTGTCCGGGTCGGCAAAAGCGGTGGCCTCGTCAAGCAGCAGGATGGGCGCATTTTTCAGCATGGCGCGGGCAATGGCAATGCGCTGCTGCTCGCCGCCGGACAGATACACGCCTTTTGTGCCAATGACGGTATGGATGCCCTCCGGGAACTTTTCCACGATATCCATGCACTGTGCAGCTTTCAGCGCCGCCAGCACCTCGGCTTCGGTGGCCTGCGCTCTGCCCAGCCGGACGTTGTCCAGAATGCTGCCCTTGAGCAGGCGGCTGTTCTGGAACACAAAGGAGATGGTGTCCATCAACTCTTCCTTGGGGATGTCCCGCACATCCGCTCCGCCCACCCGGACGCTGCCGCTCTGCATATCAAAGAACCGGCAAATCAGGTTTGCCAGTGTGGATTTGCCGCCGCCGGAGGGGCCAACGAAAGCCACCATCTGACCCGGCTGAATTTTCAGCGAAACGCCCTTGATAACATCCGTTTTGCCATCATAGCTGAAATGCACATCCTTCAGGGACACAGAGGCATCTTTCGGATGCCGCGGATGATCGTTTTCTGGCACAGGTTCCGCATCCAGAACCGAATCCACACGAGCCAACGCATCTGCCACAACGAGTTCATTTTCGCTCATGTACATGATGCGGGTCAGGGTCAGGGAGATTACCGGGGTAATGATGATGTAGAACAGCAGGTTCAGCAGAAATTCCGAAGTCACACCGTTCCGGGTGAACAGAAGCCCACCTACAATCAAGAAAGCAAACACACCGTTGATTGCGGCAGTATAGAGCATCATCGGCATCCGCAGCTCTTTGGTGTAGGCAATGACCCACTTTTCGTACTCATCAATGGTCGCTTTGAATTTTTTGAACGAAAAGACGGATTGCCCGAAGGTCTTGACTACCGGGATGCCGCGGACATACTCCACGGCCTCGTTAGACATTGATTCCAACGCATTACCGTATTGCCGCATTTTGTCTGCCATCCGCCTTCCTGTCATGGCGGACATGATGACGAAGCCCAGTGCCACCGGAACGAGACTCAGCAGACCCAGCCGCCAGTCGAACACAAGCAAAAGAACCAACAGACCTATGGGTGTTGCCATTGCATTATATTTGTCCGGCAGCTGATGGGCGAGAAATGTCTCCGCTGCGCCAGTACTCTCGTGGATGATCTTGCGCAGCTTACCGCTGCCAAACGTCTCCGTAAAGCCCAGCGGCAGTGTGGCAAGGTGTTCGGAAACCTCCAGCCGCAGATTGGTCGCCACCCGGAACGCCGACAGATGGGAGCACATCAGTGCCGCAATGTAAATGAGGTAAGCCAGCACCGCAAACAGCACTGCCATCCAGCCGTAATGGGGGATGTTCACCGCCTGCGCATAGTCCGGCGCGGCGTTCAACACATCCCGCAGGATCTTCCAGATGTACACAAAAGGCACCAGCGCCACCAGCGCACTGACCGCAGACAGCACCCACGAAGCGTAGGTGAAATATCGGTAGTTCCCGGCGTAGCCCATCAGCCGGGAAAGATCGGACTGTTTTTTCAACCAAATCACATCCTTACCGTAATATTGCCATGCGTACCGCCTGACATGATCGGGTGCGCATGTGCCGTTTATTCTGCCTCAGACAAATTTTCCGTGACGAAAAGTTCAATGACATTTTCCATAGTTGCCTGATCATAGTCCTCTGCGATGGCGGCAGCATTCCAATAAGCATAATTTCCTTCATACCAGCTCTGCAGGTCGTCGAGATCCTCTGCATAGCGGAATTCCAGATGATACGTCGTTTCCATCGTATCGGGCGCAAAGGCAAAGTAGGTAAACTCCCCGGAATCCGCATCCTCGCTCTGGTAGAAGAGGATGCTGTTTTCATTGTCCACATCCAGTTTCTGGTAGGTGTGTGCAAACACTTCCTGTCCTTGCGCATCCAGACCGGTGATAGTGTCGCCATTCATCACGAATTTTTCCACGCCGCCCAGAAAATAGCAGTTGAACGCCGTGCTGTCCGGATCTGCTGCATATTTTTCAACAGCCTCCTCGCCATACGGCTCTGCCATGCACATTCCCAGCAGCATATCCGTAGCCGATTCCGCATTGTCCTCGCCTACCAGCGGAGTCGCAGCGTCGATCCACAAATTCCGGTATTCACTCTTTGCCATCTCCGGGAACAGTTCCACATAAGTCCCGCTGATACCAGACAGATAATCCTCCGCATCCATTACCTGACTTGCGGAAGCCGAAGAAGCCACCGAGGAGGAAACGCTGGATGCCGAAGACGCTGTGCTTGCGCTCTGCTGGCCGCAGCCGACAGCAGACAGCAGGCAGACCGCAGACAAGGCCACTGCAACAAATTTCTTTTTCATCATCATATGAAAGTACCTCCGGTTTTAAAGTAAGTTTGTTCTAACCGCTCTGTACTTTAGCATATTTTTCGGCCGTGGACTACTCCATTCTGATTTTCCTGCTCCGTTTTGCGAGTCCATTTGCGTGGGTGCGGTACTGCGACGGGGTCGTTCCATATCGTTTCCGGAAAGCCTCCGAAAACTTGCTGGCGTTGTCATATCCTGCATTCTGTGCGATCTGCGTAATGGGCTTTGCGCTCCGGACAAGCTCTACGGCAGCCTGTTCCAGACGGTATTCCTTGATATAGTGGTATACTGGCACACCGTAGACCTGTTTGAACATTTTTTGCAGGTGCGAAACCGAGATCCCGTGTTCTTCTGCCAGCTGCGCAAGGGAGACATACCCCTCCCGGTTTGTCAGAAGGTGATCCCGGAGATGGTGTGCCAGTTCGGTCTGTTCGGTAGAACAGTACAAGTCCGTTCCTTCCTCCTGCGGAATGCGGCTCAGCAGCATCAACAGCTCCACCACCTTGAGCCGCAGGAACCGGAGATCCATGTAGGGCGCATTTTCGTACAATTCCCGGAAAACGTGCTCACAGCGGGGTCCTGCCGTACCGAACATGAACCATCGGTTTCCCAGAAGATTCTGCTTCAGTACCGCAAAATCCACCGAAAAGCCCGGTGCGTTCTTCTCAAGCCAGTTCTGAGCGGCTGCTGGATCAACTTCCAGACACAGCCCTTCGTAACAGCCCAGCGGGAACCGTGACTCTGAACGTGTTCCATGCCGTCCGTCGTAGCAGCTGACGGCCATATCCCCCGGCTTTAGCAGAACGCTATCACGCATGGAAAAGCTGGTTTCAAAACGGCCATTGATGCAGAAATTGATCTCTATCATACCGATCTGCGTGCGGATTTCCGTATAGGTCTCCATCTCCAGCCGCAGCAGCATGATCCCCACGCCATCAAACAGCCGGTAATAGTGAATTTCTCCACTTCCGGCCGCATTTTCAAAGCCGCCTGTTTGTCCGGGATTATAGGGAGTGACCCCCGTTTTGTCATGAAAAATGATATCAATCATACTGTTTATTCAATCCGATCTCCACAATCCGTCTTTTACAGGGCTTGGAATGGCAGCTGTGGTCAACTGGCAGATCTCTGTCTTTCATGTTTTTCCTTTCTTCGCCCCTTGCATCGCAATTTTCTCAACCATGCGCTATCCCAGTGCCACATCCAGTACCATCATCACGCTGAAGCCTACCGCAAAAAACACCGTGCCGACGTTAGAGTGCTGCCCCTGCGACATTTCCGGGATCAGCTCCTCCACCACCACATACAGCATGGCTCCGGCGGCAAAGCTGAGCAGATAGGACAAAGCGGGCACCACAATGCCTGCCGCCAGGATCGTCAGTACTGCCCCGATCGCACCGAGAATGTACCATCGAATCAGCTTTTTCGGTTTCTCCGTCTTCATCTTTTTTGCCTCCGATTGCAGTTCATGATTCTGCTTTTCATTTGGGCAATTTCCAACTTCTTAGAAGATCAAATGGACAATACCGCCGACAATTGCCGCTCCCGCAACCCAGATCAGCGCCAGTATGCTTCGCTTTTTCAGCACCTGCCTCCAGGTCTGCACGAACGGCGCATCTTCAAGCCCTGGCAGCACCCAAAACTGGCTGTGCCCGACCCATAGCTTGTCGATTACAATGCCGTCATAGATATTCATAACCTCAAGAAACAGCAGCGCCTGCCAATAGGCCTCACCAAAGGAGGAAGCCTCGTTCCACAAACCGATGATCAGCACAAGAGCAGCAAGCATCACGATAAAGAACGGTATCATAAAGCATTTTCGTTTCCGGTTCATCGTATTGCGGTCGATCAGTCCCAGTTCGATGGCGCGATCCTGCACCTCCTTGGGATAAAAGTATAGTCCATTGACAGCACCGCCGATCACAGCGATTTTTACCATTGCGGTAAACAGCAGACAATAAAGCAGCAGTTGCAGTACGATCATTGTTTTTCTCCTCTCAGTCTGCGTGCGAATCGGGCATATGCTCCCATTTCCTTCGTCTTCCATCGTGGTTCATACAAAACAAGAAAGTATGTCAGAAATACCATGTACCGAATCGTTTGATTTCCATTTCAATATGCCGCCCACTATTATCTGACCTTCATGCAAAAATCGCAGCGGTCATTTCCACGCCCCAGCGTCATGCTTCTCTCCCAGATCAGCTTCGGATGCAGTCCGGTATAGCTGATGTCATCACTGTCGCAAAAGCAGCGACACAGCTCCGGACAGCCGTAGTCCGCACAGGTGTCGTGATAGGGGCATTTCATCATGTCCACACGCCAGACGCCGTTACCGGTCTGCAGTTCTTTTGGGGCAAAGCCAGCCGCCGGGCCGAAAAAGCTCCGGGTGGATTTGACGAAAACGCCGGGAACAAGGCGGTAAAGCCCCGGTATG
>OHMX01001079.1_pt1 | contig 9886 bp, 7 predicted proteins | sample 1569471 | NCBI WGS metagenome assembly OHMX01 (sample SAMEA3879547, study PRJEB24766) | human gut metagenome | biome: human-associated habitat; feature: feces | place: USA | collected 1985/1987
GCCGCTTTCAGAAGTCATTCTTTCCGGCGGCCCTTGGCGCTCAAGTATAATACCACATCCCCAGCCTTCTGTCAACACTTTTTTGCATCTTTTTTGAGTTTTTTCTATATTTCGCAAAAGGAGTGCTTCCGGGCAGGTTTTGAACCCCTCCGAAATGGCCACGGCCATTTCGTCTCCCCTTTGCCAAGGGGAGAGCTCTTGCAGTTTCCGGTGTGGTGTTATATTATATAATTACATTATAGAGCGGAGGAGACCCCGACCATGATCCTTACGGTCAACATCGGCAACACACACATCACGATTGCCGGCTACGAACACGACACCCTGCAGTTCAGCGGGCGGCTGCATTCCAGCCCGGCCGCAACGGTGGACGAATACGCCATGAACCTGCTGAATCTGCTCTCCTTATATCAGGTTGCCCCCGAGCGGATCGAGGGCGGCATTCTGGGCAGTGTGGTGCCCGCACTGACAGGCCGGGTATTGGGTGCGCTGCGGATGCTCTGCTCTGCCCGCTTCCTGACCGTTGGCCCCGGCCTGAAAAGCGGCATCAAGCTGCGGCTGGACAACCCTGCCCAGCTGGGCGCAGAGCTGCTATGCGGTGCTGTGGCCGCACTGGAAGAGGGACCCGGACCGCTGGCGGTCATCTCGGCAGATACCGCCATCTCCATTATGGCAGTCAACGGCAGACAGGAGCTGGTGGGCGGTGTCATCCTGCCCGGGCCGCAGCTCTCTCTTTCCGCACTGGTGCAAAAAACCGCCCAGCTGCCCCAGATCGACCTCTCCGCTCCAGCTTCCTCCTCGATCTTGGGCAAGAACACCTCTGCCTGCTTACAGAACGGTTTTGTGCTGGGCACCGCCGGGCTGCTGGACGGGCTGGCCGAGCGCTTTCAGGCAGAGCTTGGCCCGGATATCCGCTTTTATGCCACCGGCAACCTGCCCCGCACCATCCGGGAGGCCTGCCGCACGCCGATCGAATACCGGGAGTATCTGATCACGGACGGCCTATACCGCATCTGGCAGAAAAATCGGAAAGGGTAATATCAAAATCAAAAGGAGTCCTACACCATGAAGTCCAAACTTGCATCTCTGCTCTGCTGTCTAATCATGCTCGTGAGCTTTTCCGGCTGTACCAAGGTCACACAGCTGGTGAAAGACGCGCAGCCAACCAAAGCGGAACTGCTCGCAGAAATCAACGAAGAGCATCGCCGTTATGAGGGCGGTTCCTCTGACCCAACTCCATACCTACGGCATTACGATGACCCCGCCGATGCCCAGAAATCAACCGATTATCTCACCGACACCTACAGCGAATACGATGCCGCCAAAGAATTAAGTCTGGAAGAAGCCGAAGAAGATGTGAACTATCTCTTCGACGCATTCTATTATGATTTTGCCTTTTATGACTATTTTGGCGGACACGCTGTATTCGATCAGGCAAAGGCTGATACTCTGCAGGAAGTCCAAAGCAGGGACAGCCTGACCTGTGAAGATTTGCAGAAGATTCTGGTAAGTCATCTTACCTTTATCAAGGACGGTCACTTCAACATCAATCAAGACTATCCGTCGGAAAAAGACATTCCGTTTTTCTTCCGTCAGGTGATGTTCGTAAAAACGGATTCGGGCTATCAGAATGCCAATGGAAAAGTCGTTGCATCCGTGGACGATCATCCCGATCTGGATGAACTGTTCAAACGCTCCATTTCCAAAGAAGGATATCTTGTGTACTATCCTGTGCTGCTGAAAGAAGCAAAATTTGATGGAACCGAGTGGGATAAGCATGTGTGCGACGAGCAATTGACCGTGCACTATGCCGATGGCAGTACGGATGTATTGACGGCAGACACTTGGAGCCAGTATTACAAAGATCTCCCCAAAGGGCAGAATACCGACTTGCGCCAAACCGACGGAATCCCGGTGTTTCAGTTCAACCATTTTGACCCGTCCTTTTTGGAAGAAACCAATGCCGCAGCAGCGCAGATGAGCAATGCGGAGATCTCCATGCTGGACCTGCGCTCCAATGTCGGGGGCTACGAGGAAGTTGCGCATCAGTGGTTCAACCGATACAGCCACCAACGGGTATTTGGCACTGGAGTTCGTTATTCCGTTCTTCCAGCTTCTCTTGTCGCTTCACCTTCCACCTCAAAAACGCCCCGCGCAAGCAACGACAACATTCTGATTCTTCTAAGCGGAAAGTGCTCTGCATCTTGTGCGGAGATCACACTGGATCTTTCCTATAATTTAGACAATAGCCTGATTATTGGAGAGAACACAAATGGAAGTATGATCAGCAACAGCGGCCATATCGAATTGCCCAACAGCAAGTGTTCGGTGGATATGACTTTCTCCACGGTCTATCTGACCCCGGATGGCTCCGATTATTTTGAAGAACTTCGGGGATTCTTCCCGGATATCTGGGTTCCGGCCAAAGAAGCCGAAACGCTGGCGGCAAAACTTATGGAGAATCTAAAGTAAAACTCTGGCCCGCTCGGCCACAAAGAAAAATCCCCGGCGCACTTTTGTGTACCGGGGATTTTATTAACACATGCGACCGGGAGGATTCGAACCTCTGGCCTTCCGGGTCGGAGCCGAACGCTCTATCCAGCTGAGCTACGATCGCACATTACTGGCAAACCAGTGTAATGTAGTATAGCACAGCCGGAGGCAAAAATCAAGCCGTCTGGCGGCTCTGTATCCGGATTCCGTGCCCGACTCCAGCGCCAGCAAGACGCTGATGCATTCTGTTCTTCCTTTTTGAAAGATTCATCTTGCAAAAGTGTGCGCATCTCTTATAATAGGTGTTGTGCCCCGGTGTGCGCGGGCACGGTTTAGGACTGGAAAAGGAAAAAGAGAGCATGAAATCTAGCACAAGATCCCTGACAGAAGGCCCTCTGGCAAAGCAGATCCTTCTGGTCAGCCTGCCGCTGGCATTATCCAACCTGCTGCAGGTCTTATTCAACATGTCGGACGTGGCCGTGGTGGGGCGGTTTGCGGGCTCCACAGCGCTGGGCGCGGTGGGCTCCACCAGCATCTTTGTCACGCTGTTCACCGGCTTTCTCATTGGCCTGGGCAACGGCATCAATGTGCTGGTGGCCCGCTTCTACGGAGCCAGACACCCGAACGATGTCCACGACACCGTCCACTCGGCCCTGATCGTCAGCCTGATCGCAGGCGTGGTCCTGCTGGTTGTGGGCCTGCTGGGCTCCCCTGCCATGCTGCGGCTGCTGAACACCAAGGAGGACCTGCTGCCGGGTGCGATCCTCTACCTGCGGGTGTATTTTCTGGGTATGCCGGCACTGGCTCTGTACAATTTCGGCAACGCCGTGTTCAGCGCCATCGGTGAGACCAAAAAGCCGCTGTACATCCTGAGCTTTGCCGGTGTGCTGAATATCCTTCTGAACCTGTTCTTTGTCATCGTCTGCAACCTGGACGTGGCAGGCGTGGCGCTGGCCAGTGCCATTTCCCAGTGTGTTTCTGCCGGGCTCATCCTCCACGCCCTGACCAGGGTGCAGGACTGCTACGCCCTTCATTTCAAGGAGGCAAAGCTCGACCCCGCCATGACCAAAAGCATTCTGGCGCTGGGCCTGCCTGCCGGATTCCAGAACGCCATTTTCGCCATCGCCAACCTGTTCATCCAGGCCGGTGTCAACTCCTTTGATTCCCTCATGGTCAAGGGCAACAGCGCCGCCGCAAACGCTGATCCGCTCATCTACGACTGCATGGCCGCCTTCTACATGGCCTGTGCCAGCTTTATGAGCCAGAACTACGGCGCAGGCAAGCCCGACCGTGTCAAGAAAAGCTACTTCATCTCGCTGGCCTATTCCTTTGGCGTGGGTCTGGCGCTGGGCGGCGGCCTGTTCCTGTTCGGGCGGCAGTTCCTCGCCCTTTTCACCACCGAAAGCGCCGTCATCGATGCAGGTATGAAGCGTGTGGGTGTCATGGCGCTGGCCTACTGCATTTCCGCCTTTATGGACTGCACCATTGCCGCTTCCCGCGGCCTGGGCAAGACCGTGGTTCCCACTGTCATCGTCATCATGGGTTCCTGTGTATTCCGGGTGATCTGGGTATACACCATCTTCGCCCACTTCCACACCATCCCCTCGCTCTACCTGCTCTACCCCTGCTCCTGGGCTCTGACCGCCATTGCGGAGATCCTCTATTTCATTCACTGCTACAAGCAGGCCATGAAGATCTTCCGGAAGCCGATCCCCTCTTCGCTGTAAAACAAAAAGATGGATGTCGTGCGGCATCCATCTTTTTTGTTTTTTCTGTTACACCTTGACTTCCCCGGCCAGGACCCGCTTGTAGTCCTCATAGTTGCGGGCCAGCAGGGCGGGCGTATCCAGCCCGTAGGGGCACTTGGCCTTGCACTGGTTGCAGTGCAGGCAGCCCTCGATCTTCTTCATTTTGGCCTGACCGGCAGGGCTCAGATGCTCTGCCGAGGGCGAGCGCCGGAGCAGCAGGCTCATGCGGGCGCAGTTGTTGATCTCGATGCCAGCCGGGCAGGGCATACAGTAACCGCAGCCACGGCAGAACTCACCGCACAGCTCCTCCCGGTCGTGGGCGATGACCGCAGACAGCTCTGCGTCCATCCGGGGCGGGTTATCAATGTAGGAGAGGAACTCGTCCAGTTCCTTTTCCCGCTGAACGCCCCAGATGGGCAGAACGCCCTCGAACTGCGCTTCAAAGGCATAGGCGGCGGCGCTGTTGGTAATGAGACCGCCGGACAGACCCTTCATGGCGATAAAGCCCATCTCGTGCTCTTTGCACAGCTGCACCAGTTCCAGCTCCTGCTCACCGGAAATATAGCTGAACGGAAACTGCAGGGTCTCGTACAGGCCGCTCTCAATGGCTTCCTTGGCCACGGACAGGCGGTGGTTGGTGATGCCGATGTGTCGGATCATCCCCTTTTCCCTGGCCTCCAGCGCGGCTTCATACAGGCCGGAGCCGTCACCGGGCTTGGGGCAGAAGGACGGGTTGTGGAACTGGTAGAGGTCCACATAGTCGGTGCGCAGATTGTTCAGGGAGGTGTGCAGGTCCTTCCAGAACTCCTCCGCGTTCTGGGCGGCGGTCTTGGTGGCGATATAGACCTCGGAGCGGATGCCGTCAAAGGCTTCGCCCAGCTTCACCTCGCTGTCGGTGTAGGCGCGGGCGGTATCAAAGAAGCGGATGCCCGCCTTGTAAGCCTTGCGAGCCAGAAAGACTGCGTCCTCCTGGGAAATGCGCTGGATGGGCAGGGCACCAAAGCCGTTTTTGTTCACGGTAATGCCGGTACGCCCCAATGTGACCATATCCATAGGGAACCTCCTGTTTTTTCCAAAAATACTCTCTGTGCTCATTATAAGGCGAAGCGCCCCACAACGCAAGAAAAACCCTCTCCATCAAAGCGTGGCAGTGCACAGCGATGACAGAGAGGGGCAGTTTTACTGATAATCGTGGTTCAGGAACAGCGCTTTGATGGCGACGATCTCGTCGTACTCCTCCTGCTCCACCTGCACATCCGCATTGACGGCCTGCAGGCGGGCCTTGACGGCATCCAGCGCCTCGGCGGTGGTCACGGCCTGACCTTCCTCCACGGCATCGATCATCCGCTTGAGGACGATCGGGTGGGCATAACAGCTGGGCACCGGGAAGCTGCCGTTGGGGTAGTGCTTCACATACTCCGCCATGGCGGCATCGGCCTGATCGGCCCGCTTCATAATGGCGCTGTTGTTATTGTGCGCCGTGGGCAGCATGTTGTAGCTGGAAAAGAGGAAGATGGCTGCAAAGCCGAACAATGCAAAGTACACGCCGTAGCTGCCGGTGTGGGTGAACACCGCGTACAGGCCGTAGGCCGCGGCGGCCGCGCTTGCGGCGCTGGGCAGCACTGAGCTCATTGGAAAGCTCGGGCTTTGCGTCCAGATACTCCTTTGCCCTGCGCAGGACCGTCACGGTGTGTTTGGCATCGTCAGACAGCTCCGGCAGCTTGCGGGCGGCCTTTTCCTCAGCCTTTTTCTGCAGCGCCTGCTCCCCGGCGGCACTCAGCAGCCGGATCTGGGGCTGCTGCTTTGCCAGCAGCTCCAGCAGGGCATCCACGTCCCGCTCGTCCTTGAAGTTGCACTGCTTCTGTTTGCCGCCGTCGTACTCCACCACAAGGTAAGCCATGGAGGCAAACATTCCCTTGCCGGTAAAGCCGCCCGCACTCATGGCCACCCGCTTGAACACGCGGGTGATGCTGGTGTAGGGCAGGTAGTAGCGGCGGTCGATGTAAAAGCTGTTCAGATACAGGGCCTTTTTGCCCACGCCGCAGGGGCCGATCTTTTTGCAGGCTTTCCTGTCGGCCGCCAACTCAGCGGGGTCGAGCTTGGCAAGGCCCAATTGTGCAGGTTTGAAGAGCATAACGTTCATCCCTCTTTTGCGTTTTTGTTTGTACCCATTTTCCCACTCCGGCAAAGAAAATGCAAGGCCCAACCCGCACTCTTAGCCAAAAACAGGAAACCGGCCGCTGAGCTGACAGCGGCCGGTTTGTTTTACTGAGAAATTGCCGCTATGAATGGGTTATGCGGCTTTCTTCTCGGTGTTCTTCTTGGTTGCATAGATGAACAGCGCCAGCATGGCAATTGCAAAGACGATGCCGATGGGATATGCAACTGCGGTGTTGTAAGCCACCAGCTTGCCGTCTGCATAGGTGTTGATCATCTTGCCCAGGCACTCAGGAGCCAGCACGAAGTAGGTGCAGGACACAGCGCTCATAAAGGTAGCGGGCACTGCGGTGATCCAGAAGTTCTTCTTCTCCTTGAACAGGTACATGGAAGCAGCCCACAGGACGATCATAGCCAGCGTCTGGTTGGTCCAGCTGAAGTAACGCCAGATGACGGTGTAGTTGATGAAGCCCAGTGCATTGCCGATGCCCAGGAATGCGCCCACGCCCAGAACGGGAACGCAGAGCTTCAGGCGGTTTACGTAGCTGTCCTGATCGATCTTGAGCCAGTCGGACAAGGTCAGACGAGCGGAACGGAAGGCGGTATCACCAGAGGTGATGGGGCAGATAACGACACCGATCATAGCCAGTGCCACGCCGACATTACCCATGGTCTTGAGGCAGACGTCGTAGATAGCGGCAGACTGACCGGCAGCCAGAGCCTCGGCCAGACCGACCATCTTGCCGTCGGTGATGGTGTACAGTGCGCAGCCGGCAGCGGCCCAGATCAGAGCGATAACGCCCTCGCTGACCATTGCACCGTAGAATACGAAGTGACCCTGCTTCTCACTCTTCATGCAGCGAGCCATCAAAGGCGACTGGGTGGAGTGGAAGCCGGAGATAGCACCACAGGCAACGGTGATGAACATGAAGCTCCAGATGGGGGTGTTGGAGGGGTGCATATTGCTGAAGTTTGCCCAGATCTCGGGGATGGTGTAGGCAGGGTTGGTGAAGATACCAAAGATAACGCCCACTGCCATGATGATCAGGCAGATGCCGAACAGGGGGTAGATCTTACCGATGATGGCATCGATGGAAATAAAGGTTGCGATGAAGTAGTAGGCCAGAATGATGATCAGCCAGAACAGGGTGGTGGTCAGCAGACCGGACATACCGCCGTTCTTGCACAGGGTAACGATCAGGCCTGCGGGGCCGACTGCGAACACGGTACCGACCATGATCAGCAGCACCACAGAGAACACACGCATGATGTTCTGCATCACGGGGCCAAGGTACTTGCCGGTGACCTCTGCGATGGAAGCGCCTTCGTTGCGCTCGCTCATCATGCCGGAGAAGTAGTCATGCACGCCGCCGGCAAAGATGGTGCCGAAGGTGATCCACAGGAACACCACGGGGCCCCACAGAGCACCCTGCAGTGCACCAAAGATGGGTCCCAGACCTGCGATGTTCAGCAGCTGGACGAGGAACAGCTTCCACTGGGGCATCACAACGTAGTCAACGCCATCGTTGATGCGCACAGCAGGAGTTTCGCGGTCGTCCGGTCCGAACGTATTGTCAACGATCTTGCCATAGACAAAGTAGCCGATGATCAGGAGCGCCAGACAGAGTAAGAAACTAATCATACCAGAAACCTCCTTTTATTGTCCGTGCCCGGAGCCCCATTCTGCCCCGTCACGGCCATTCCTTGGCCCTATGTTAACACAATCTTCATAAATCTGGTAATATCCTTCCAGAATGGCCCTTATATCAAAAACTATATAAGTCAGCCGTTCCCGGGAATCCCGGCAAATATTTTTTAACGTATCCTCGGCAAAACTTTTTTTGCCGAAATCGTTTCAGCGGGTGTTTTTTCGTTTTTAGTGCACCCTGCCAAACTTTTTGGCATATTTTTGTGCATCTTGTCTGCATTCCTGTTCTTTTTGCCGCAATTCGTTGTTTCTCTGCACAAGCAAAAGCCGCCTGCCGGACGGCCCGGCAGGCGGCTTTTGCGGTTGTGAATGGGTATTGAGAAGGTTGAAGAGGGGGAAATGTCAATTATGCAGTCTTTTTCACCGTCTGCTTTTTGGTTGCATAGAGGAACAGCGCCAGCATGGCGATCGCAAAGAGGATGCCCACCGGGTAAGCAACTGCGGTGTTATAGACGATAGCGCCCTCGGCAGTCTTATGGTTCAGCAGGCCGCCCAGGCACTCGGGAGCCAGCACGAAGTAAGTAGCGGACACGGCGCTCATAAAGGTGGCGGGCACTGCGGTGATCCAGTAGTTCTTCTTCTCCTTGAACAGGTACATGGAAGCGGCCCACAGAACGATCATCGCCAGCGTCTGGTTGGTCCAGCTGAAGTAGCGCCAGATCACGGTGTAGTTGATGAAGCCCAGTGCATTGCCGATGCCCAGGAAAGCGCCCACGCCCAGCACGGGAACGCAGAGCTTCAGGCGGTTGCCGTAGCTGTCCTGATCGATCTTGAACCAGTCGGCCAGGGTCAGGCGGGCAGAACGGAAGGCGGTATCGCCGGAGGTGATGGGGCAGACGACCACGCCGATCATGGCCAGCGCGATGCCCACGCCGCCCATGGTCTTGGAGCAGACATCATAGATGGCCTTGGACTGACCCATTGCCAGTGCCTGGGCCAGACCGGTGTTCAGGCCATCGGTAACCTCGTACAGAGAGCAGCCTGCAGCGGCCCAGATCAGGGCAATGACACCCTCGCAGACCATGGCACCATAGAACACAAAGTGACCCTGCTTCTCACTCTTCATGCAGCGGGCCATCAGAGGCGACTGGGTGGAGTGGAAGCCGGAGATCGCGCCGCAGGCAACGGTGATGAACATGAAACTCCAGATGGGCGTGCCCGACGGGTGCATGCTGCCGAAATGATCCCAGATCTCGGGGATGGTATAGGCAGGGTTGGTGAAGATGCCAAAGATGACACCGATGGCCATGATGATGAGGCAGATGCCAAACACAGGGTAGATCTTGCCGATGACCGCATCGATGGAAATAAAGGTCGCGATGAAGTAGTAGGTCAGAATGATGACCAGCCAGAACAGCAGCGAAGTCATCACGCCGGATGCGCCGCTCTGGCTGCACAGCTCAACGATCAGACCGGCAGGGCCGACGGCAAACACGGTGCCCACCATGATCAGCAGCACAACAGAGAACACACGCATCACGTTCTGCATCACGGGGCCTAAGTATTTGCCGGTGATCTCCGCGATGGAAGCACCGTCGTTGCGCTCACTCATCATGCCGGAGAAGTAGTCATGCACACCACCGGCAAAGATGGTGCCGAAGGTGATCCACAGGAACACCACGGGGCCCCACAGAGCACCCTGCAGTGCACCAAAGATGGGTCCCAGACCTGCGATGTTCAGCAGCTGGACGAGGAACAGCTTCCACTGGGGCATCACAACGTAGTCAACGCCATCGTTGATGCGCACAGCAGGAGTTTCGCGGTCGTCCGGTCCGAACGT
>OHMX01001097.1_pt1 | contig 9800 bp, 7 predicted proteins | sample 1569471 | NCBI WGS metagenome assembly OHMX01 (sample SAMEA3879547, study PRJEB24766) | human gut metagenome | biome: human-associated habitat; feature: feces | place: USA | collected 1985/1987
CTTCTTTATGATTAATATTTAATATTGTCAATCAGACGTACTTCGCCACAATAGACAGTAATACAACCTACCGGATACGTCGTATCAGACCAGTTTTGAATAGGCTGCATGGTATTTCCATCTACGATTTCGAAATACTCTACTTCCATCTCCGGAACCTGATTGATTGTATTCACAACATAATCAATCACCTCCTGAACACTCTTTGCGGGTACAAAGGTAGTGCTTTCTTTTAATGTACGGGCAATTACCGGTGCTTTTTGACGTTGTTCGGGAGTCAAACGGGTATTCCGACTACTCAACGCCAAGCCATCCGCTTCACGTTGAATCGGACAATCAACGATATGAACCGGCAGATTCAGCTGCCGTACCATTTCGCGGATAACAGCAATCTGCTGGAAATCCTTTTCCCCAAAATAAGCATTATCCGGTTCTACTATATAAAACAACTTACTCACGACCTGAGCAACGCCGTTAAAATGTCCCGGACGGCGAGGACCTTCCATAACCTCTGCAACCGGACCCAAATTAAATACGCGTGTATCTGGTTCCGGATACATTTCCGCTACCGAAGGAGCGAAAACAAAATCACAACCTACAGGTTCAAGCAAAGCGCAATCTGCATCCAACGTACGTGGATACGTTTCCAAGTCATGCTTATCATTAAACTGCGTCGGATTAACGAAATCACTGACCACACAAATATCATTTTCGGCAACACAACGCTTCACTAAACTAATATGTCCGGCATGCAAAGCTCCCATTGTAGGAACAAGACCGACTTTCTTCCCTTTTTCTCGCTCAAGAGCCAAGAAATTCTTTAAATCTTTGATAGAACTTACTATTTTCATCTTATAGATGCTTAAAAACGGTGCAAAGCAACAAAATAATTATCAGAAATAAAAGATTTTTACTATCTTTGTACCGTCTAAATAAAAGAAAAATACAGAATGGATGCAAAAAAAATCTTGTTTATAGCTCAGGAAATCACCCCTTATTTACCGGAATCTGAAATTGCAACAATCTGCCGGAATCTTCCGCAAGGAATTCAGGAACGCGGTCGCGAAATCAGAACTTTCATGCCTAAATTTGGTAACATTAATGAACGTCGCAACCAATTACATGAAGTAATCCGCCTTTCGGGAATGAATCTGATTATCGACGATACGGATCATCCGTTGATTATTAAGGTTGCATCTATACAAGCTGCCCGTATGCAGGTATATTTCATCGACAATGATGATTATTTCCAGCGCAAATCGACAGTTGTCGATGAAAACGGAAATGAATATGAAGACAACGACGAACGTTCAATATTCTATGTACGAGGTGTCATAGAAACGGTTAAAAAGCTTCGTTGGATTCCCGATGTTATTCATTGTCATGGTTGGATGTCAGCCTTCACGGGGTTGTATATTAAACGTATGTATGCAGATGATCCATGCGTACGAAATGCTAAAATCGTTTATTCAATTTATAACGACGACTTCAAACAGCCGCTGGATCCAAACATTGCCAACAAATTGATTATGGATCAAGCAGAAGAAGCTGATGTAGAAAACTTACGTAAAGATACAAGTTTCGTAGGTTTGTCTAAATTAGCAATTGATTTTGCAGACGGCGTTATACAAGGTAGCGAAACAATCCATCCAGACATTTTACAATATATCGCTACGAAACCTAATACTCCATTTTTACCGTATCAATCACCCGAAACGTACATTGACGAATTTAACAAATTCTACGATGTCGTTTTGGAATCTAAATAGTTATTTAACATGGACTTTAAAAGACTTATACTTGGGCTCGCTTTCGGAGGTATTTTACTTAGCGGGTGTAATGATGAATTGAGCCAGGTTGGACCAAGTATTCAGCCAGATGGTGACCGTTCTTTTGTTTATGCGGATACATTTCAGCTTGAAGCATCTACCATTAAATTAGATTCGGTATATGCCCGGACTGTAAACGGACTGTTAGGACAAATCTACGATCCCTTGTATGGAAACCTGAAAACAGATTATATCTGTCAGTTCTATTGCCCTGAAAATTACAAATTCGCCCATGAACCGATTGATGGTAAGGTCGATTCAATGGCATTCTTTATCATGTATGATGAAGGCGGTTATGTAGGCGACTCATTAGCTCCTATGCAGGCTAAGATTTACCAGGTTACTAAACCTTTAGCACGGAATTATTACACAAACATGAATCCCGAAGATTTTTGTGACCTGCAAACACTGATTGGAGAAAAAACATATACGGCATACGATTTGAGTATCCCTGATTCTATTCGTAACATCACGGATACAAGTGATCCTGATTATTATACACCGAATGTACGTATTCGAATCAGCACGGATATTGCTCAACGTTTTTATGATGAGACAGTCAACAATCCGAGTTCTTTCCAAAATCAGGAAGCCTTTAATAAATTCTTCCCCGGATTTTATGTAACAACTGGGTTTGGAACAGGAAACATCCTGGAAGTGGCTCAATCGTCTTTCTTTATATATTATAAGTATAAATCGACGACAGAAGCAGGAAAAGATACGATTATCCATACAAGAGAGCAGTTCAATGTGACTAAAGAAGTCATCCAGATGAATCAAATAGAGAATGGGAACATTGAACAATTGCTTGAACCGAATGAAGAATTCAGTTATCTGAGAAGTCCAGCCGGTGTTTGTACTAAAATAGTAGTTCCAGCCTCCGCTATCAAAGAAAAGATAGGAGATCGCATCATTAACGGTCTGAACTTCTCCATGAAAGCCATGCCTCAAGAAGAATGGTTATATGCTTTTGAAGCTCCCGACAATGTGTTGCTTTTGCCGGAAGACTCTGTTCAAAGCTTCTTTGAGAACAATAAAATAGAAGACAACGTGACTTCCTATTTGGCAACCTTTGGTGAATATGCCACAAACACATATTCTTTTGGGAACATATCAAGCCTATTACAAGTACATTTGGAAAACAAACCTGACGAAGATTTGAATTTAATACTACTTCCGGTTTTACGAGGAACACAAAATTCAAGTAGTTCTTGGGGGAGTTCAGGTAAACCTTACACGACATCAATTACGAACTATATGAAACCGTCGGGTGTTCGATTGAAGAAAGACAAAGAGGCTATGCAAATTGTTGTATTGACAAGTAAATATAACGATTAAAGATAATGAAATAAAAAAGAGGAACCAATCGGTTCCTCTTTTTTTTATTCTACATGGCTTTCTGCTATCTGCTTGAAACCATTCAAGAAATCAGTTACAGACATTCGTTTTTTCCCAGCCAACTGCACTGATTGTAATCGTAAAAATCCTCCATCTACCGCAACATCAACAAAGCTTTTTCCATCCGATTGAATTGTACCAACAGGAAAACAATGTTGCTCCGGACGTTTCTCCGTCTGATAAATTTTCAGGACTTGCCGTTTACCATCACGGGTAACCAATTCCGTCCAAGCAGCTGGATAAGGAGACAATCCTCGAACAAAGTCATACAAATTCTTCAAAGGTTTATTCCAATCGATCCGACAAGTCTCCTTAAATATTTTAGGAGCTGGCAAAAATTCAGACACACCATCAAACAAGTCTTTCTGAGGGAAAGGTACTACATTCCCTTCACAAATCTGATCAACCGATTTCAGTACAGTCTGTGCTCCTGACGCCATTAAGTTATCATGCAAGATTCCTGCATCATCAGTATCTGCAATAGGACATGTTTCCTGCATAATAATACTTCCGGTATCAATTTCATGATCCAAGAAGAAGGTGGTTACACCTGTCTTTGTATCGCCATTGATAATTGCCCAATTAATAGGAGCAGCACCCCGATACCGAGGCAATAAAGAGGCATGCAAATTAAACGTACCCAAACGAGGCATGTTCCACACAACTTCAGGAAGCATACGAAAGGCAACAACGATCTGCAAATCGGCATTCCATGCACGAAGAGCTTCCAAAAACGCTTCATCTTTTAACTTCTCGGGCTGAAGAATAGGAAGACCAACTGATTCAGCATACTTTTTAACAGCACTCGACTGAAGTACACTACCATGCCGTCCCATCGGTTTATCAGGCATTGTTACAACGCCCACCACTTGATAACCATGCTCAACCAAAGCTCGCAGGCATTCCACCGCAAATTCGGGTGTGCCCATATATACAATTCTCAAATCTTCTTTCTTCATATCTTATCAATCTCCTGAAAAATTATCTACCAAAACTTCTCTATAGGAATTAAATATTTTAGACTTAGACATAAATCCCATATATCTGCCCGTTTCATCAACTACCGGTAAATTCCAGGCTTTCGTGTCATCAAAAATCTGCATAATCTGGTCCATAGGCGTATTCACCACAATCTTAGCCGGTGCCGATACCATGAATTTGGAAACATGGAACCGATTATACAACTCTGGACGGAACATGATATTCCGAATATTATCCAACAGAACTATTCCCAGCAAAATACCTCGATCATCCACTACCGGAAACGTATTACGACTACTTCGAGCAATCACTTTTACCATGTCTCCTAACGTCATCTCTGGAGAAACCACCTGGAAGTCACGCTCAATCACATTGTCAGCACTCAACAAAGTCAATACGGCTTTATCTTTATGGTGCGTCAACAATTCCCCTTTCTGAGCCAAGCGCATCGAATAAATACTATGCGGTTCAAACATTAGAATTGTAATATACGAACCTATAGAAACAATCATCAGAGGAAGGAACAAATCATATCCACCAGTCAATTCTGCAATCAGGAAAACGCCCGTTAAAGGAGCATGCATCACACCCGACATAATTCCAGCCATACCTAACAAAGCAAAGTTCTTTTCCGACAGATACATCGTAAAAGGAAAATAATTACATATATGAGCGAAAATGAACCCCGCAATACATCCCAGATATAGACTAGGAGCAAAAATACCACCACAACCTCCACCACCATTGGTAGCACTTGAAGCAAATACTTTAGTCAGCAAAATCAGTCCCAAAAAGATAACTATTCCAAAATAGGAATCATTCAGAGGGTAGAACATACTATTGTCCATCAACCCAGCGAACTGACCGTTCAGCAACAGACCGATCGTATCATATCCTTCACCATAAAGCGGAGGGAAAATAAAGATCAACAAGCTCAGCATAATTCCTCCCATCATAAACTTACGCCAATATGTCGTTCCATACCGACGATATTCGCCTTCAATCCAGTTCATCACACGGGTAAAATATAGGGAAATCAAGCCACAGAATATTCCCAATAAGATAACATAGGGAATACGTTCTATTACGAATGCTTCGGTCTGAGAAAATTTAAACATAGCCTCTGTACCGGTAAATATATATGATACGGTAGCAGCCGTTACCGAAGTGATCAACAAAGGCAACACAGATGTCATAGTCAGATCCAACATCAATACCTCGATCACAAAGACAAGCCCAGCAATAGGCGCTTTAAAGATACCTGCGATGGCTCCAGCAGCGCCACATCCCACTAACAACATCAAAGTCTTTTGTTCCATCTTGAACAAACGACCCAGATTGGAACCAATAGCAGCACCGGTCAATACAATCGGAGCCTCGGCTCCGACAGATCCACCAAAACCAATGGTTACCGAACTAGCCACAATGGATGTCCACATATTATGAGGTTTAATCCGGCTCTTCCGCTGGGAAATAGCATATAAAATTTTCGTCACACCATGGCTGATATCGTCACGCACGATATATTTTACAAACAACCCAGCCAGTAAGATACCCAATACCGGATACAACAAATACAAATAATTAACTTGATCAGCAGCGAAGTTCACTGACAATACATGCTGAATGAAGTGAATTAAATTTTTCAAGATGATGGCCGATGCAGCAGTGCAAATACCTACCAGAAAACTAACAATCAATACAAAGTGTTTTTCCTTTATATTGTTTGCCCGCCAAACAAGAAATTTATAAAACCATCCATTTTCTGTTGTCATATTTCAAATACCCTTTCCTGTCACAACCGTCTTTATCGTATACACCAAAATGGTTATATCCAAAGCCAGCGACATATTTTCATAATAAATGATATCATACTCCAAACGTTCCAGCATCTGGTCGACAGTACTGGCATACCCGTACTTGACCATTCCCAAAGAGGTAATTCCCGGCTTCACATTATGTAATAAATAATAATACGGAGCCCGCTGGACAATCTGATCAATAAAATATTTCCGTTCCGGTCTAGGACCAACCAACGACATATCCCCTTTCAATACATTCCAAAACTGAGGCAACTCATCCAAACGATACTTTCGCATAATAGCACCAAAAGGTGTAATGCGGGAATCTTCTTCATGCGATAACTTGGGACCACCGTCTTCAGCATCCACATACATCGTCCGAAATTTATAAATCATAAATGGACGGCCATGAAAACCAATTCGCTCCTGCCGGTAAATAATCGGACCCGGCGAATCTTTCTTCACACGCCAGGCTATATATGCGAACAAAGGAGATAACGCAATCAATACTATACAAGAAACAAACCGATCAGAAAACGCCTTGATATTTTTCTCTGCTTCTGAAAAGTTATTCTCAGTAATTTCGGCTAATGGAACTGCACTAATCGTCTTCAACCGTACCTTCGAAAACAAAATAGTCTTCTTATCTATCCAGACCTTGATAGGCTTTTTATATTGATACAAGGAATAAAGGAACTTGGATAAAGCCGTCTCATCCAATGCATCTGTTGCCACTACCAGTTCTTCTATTGGATACTGTTTCATCAAATCAGGAAGATCAGCCGAATTTCCCAATATCTGTTCTGAATTTACATGAAGATCCTCTTTGGATGAAATACGGACAAAGCCCGTAACTTTAGTACCAACCTTCTCTAAATACTGAGAAAGCAACAAAGCCTTCTCTCCTATTCCCAAAACTAAAACGTGAATGGCAAAATCCCCTTGCTGAATCCTTTTCAACAAATGCATCGTCAAACGTAAACGGAATAGATAGGTAAGGGTAAAATGCAATCCCAACAATTCAAAGAAAAAATAGTAATATATCTGATACCTGATAGGAAGTTCATTCAGAATCAAGAACATAAAAATTCCAAATACACCTATCACCGAAGATATAAGCGTTACCCAAAATTCGGAGAGCCTTGACTTGGCCAATGATTTATTATAATAACCCGAGAAATAATAGATCACCAACCAATAAAATGGGATGAACACCTGACCCAACCAAACAGACGGATATAGCAAAAATTCATCTAATGTATTTGCGTCTCGAAAAACAACCTGCTGATAATAACGCAATACATTGAAGGCAAACCATACCAAGGCTGCTGTCAGGAAGTCGGTAATGATATATTTCCAAGTCTCTTTACTATAACTCATACGAATTATCGGATAATCTGAAATACACCACCGCTTCCCAATTTAATAATACTTGATGGAGAGGCCTTAGTCATATCATCCTGACGATAAGTTACAATATAATCAACTCCCTGTTTGATTTCTTCTGAAATTTCACTGAAATTAGCAGGCGAAGGTTCTCCGCTAACATTGGCCGAAGTTGAAACCAACGGTTTGCGAAACTGAAAACAAAGCTTGTTTGAGAACGTTTCCTGTGAAATACGAATACCGATACTTCCATCTTCACCCAGTAAGTTGGGCGCTAAATTTTTACCTTTCGAATAAATAAGTGTCAAAGGTTTGTCTGCTACCTCTATCAAACTCCACGCTACCTCAGGCACATCTTCTACATACGTTTCCAGTTTGGCCGGATTATCCATCAAAACCAACATGGCTTTATTATCGGCCCGCTTTTTCAGATCATAGACTTTACGGACAGCCTCTTCGTTTGTCGCATCGCAACCTATTCCCCAAATTGTATCTGTCGGATAAAGGATCAATCCTCCTTGCTGCATGACCCGACACGCATTTTTTATATCTTCTTCTATTGATATCATTGTTCGCTCTTTTTTAGTCAGACAAAAATACAAATCATTCTGCGTACTTAGAAAAAATAACAAGAAAAAAACTATTTTTGTAACAGAACTGAAAGAAACCCGATTATAATTTCTAACTTTACGGATTAATTCAAGCACGCTGCTTGAACTTTCATATTGTGGTCTTGATTTGCGACAGAAAACAGACTCCTAGGCAGACAGCTACAACGAAGAAATCTTGTACGATGAAGCACATGCATCATGCCTTTCGACTTTCGCAATATGGAAGATGAGATTAGATAAAAAGAAAAAGAATATATAAATGACTAACAAATGGAATTATCAACCTCCAACACAGACAGAAATTCAAGAAAGAGACCATCTGGCTGCCGAACTGGGACTCAGTCCGGTAATCAGCTTGTTATTGGTTCGGCGTGGATTAAAAACTGCCAAAGAGGTAAAGAAGTTTTTCAGACCTAGTCTGAACGACTTGGAAGATCCTTTTCTGATGCCCGATATGCAGAAGGCTGTCAGCCGGCTTAATCAGGCTTTAGGCGAAAAGGAGAAAATCCTCATCTACGGGGATTATGATGTGGACGGCACAACTGCCGTATCGCTCGTGTATAAGTATTTAAGAGCTTATACTTCGAATTTATTCTATTATATTCCCGATCGTTATGACGAAGGATCCGGAATATCCATTAAAGGAATTGATTATGCGTATAGCCAAGGTGTTACCTTGATTATTTCGCTGGATTGTGGTATCAAAGCGATCGACAAGATTGAGTATGCCAAGGAAAAAGGGATTGATTTCATCATCTGTGATCACCACATGCCGGATGAAGTACTGCCGGATGCCGTAGCTGTGCTCGATGCCAAACGAAAAGATTCGATCTACCCCTATGAACATCTGTCGGGTTGTGGAGTCGGATTCAAGTTTATGCAGGCTTTTGCCATCAGCAATAAACGCCCCTTTTCGGAATTGGAAAAATTGCTGGAGTTTACAGCTGTCAGTATCGCTTCAGACATTGTGCCTATTACGGGTGAGAACAGAATCCTGGCTTACTACGGCCTTCGGCAAATCAACAGTAATCCCAGTATCGGATTAAAAGGGATTATTGATGTGTGTGGATTGTCGGGGAAGGAAATTACGATCAGCGACATCGTATTTAAAATCGGCCCGCGTATCAATGCCTCCGGGCGTATGATGAAAGGCGAAGAAGCCGTCGAGCTGTTGTTGGCTAAAGATAGTACGGTTGCCCGCAAGATGAGTGAGAATATCAATCAATATAACGAAGAAAGGCGGGAGCTCGACAAAAAGATTACCGACGAGGCCAATGCCATCATCAATGAGTTTAACGATATCGACAACCAGAAGGCTGTCATCGTTTACAATCCGAAATGGCATAAGGGGATTATCGGGATCGTGGCTTCCCGACTTACCGAAAAGTATTATCGTCCGGCTGTTGTCTTGACCAAATCATCGGATCTGATTACGGGTTCGGCCCGTTCTGTGACAGGCTTCGATATCTATAGGGCTATCGAAGGATGCCGGGACTTGCTAGAAAGCTTTGGCGGACATACGTATGCGGTCGGCTTCTCTTTAAAGGAAGAGAATCTGGAAGCCTTCAGGCAGCGGTTCTTCCAATTGGCAGCCGAACATATCATTCCGGAACAAATGATTCCTCAGTTGGATATTGACGCGATTCTGGATTTGAAAGAGATCACGCCCAAGTTTCTGAGTGACCTGAAGAAGATGAGTCCGTTTGGTCCTAACAACCAGAAACCGATCTTCTGTACATACGGTGTGCAAGACTATGGAACCAGCAAGCTCGTCGGACGGGATCAGGAACATA
>OHMX01001101.1_pt1 | contig 9760 bp, 10 predicted proteins | sample 1569471 | NCBI WGS metagenome assembly OHMX01 (sample SAMEA3879547, study PRJEB24766) | human gut metagenome | biome: human-associated habitat; feature: feces | place: USA | collected 1985/1987
ACAAATACTTGAATATCAGCAGCTTATCTTTATCCAACAGAACTGCGGATGAACCCAAAAGACGGCCTTTTGCGTTCCAAAAGGCCGTCTTTTAGCTCCTAAAAGGCCACCTTTTACAAGGCGAAAGGCGGTCTTTTATAATGCATTGAGTGTCAGGGCGTTACGCCGTTAGTCTCAAATGGCCTTTTTACTTGACGTGTTCGGTGGTGTTGTCAGGTGTTATTTGTTGTATTGTCGATTGTTTCTTATTGTTGAATTGATGGCTGATTAATGGTAGAATAACTGTTTGTGTGTTAATGTTTAATAATTGAACGCTCTTTATTTTACGTTTATTTGGTTTATATTATAAACTTATTTATCTTTGCATTGTTGAGAGACGGCAGGATTGACTATTGCCCGCAGGGGTGTTGACGACGGCTGTCGAATCTACAGATGAAATCCGGATTTGGCCCGGGCTGTTGCCTGCTGCAGGGGCGACGGTCTGAGGCGGTGAGAATAAAATTGAGTTGTTAACTATTAAAAGAATTTTGAGTAATGAATAAATGGATTTCAATTACGGTTTTATCGGCGCTTTCGTTAATGGTGTCGGCAGGCGCAATGGCGCAGAACAATGTGACGGTAAAGGTGGAGAACGTGCCTAACGGCAGTGGCAAAGTGCTCATTGCTACCAACAAGGGGCAGACAGGCATGGCGCAGGCTGTGGCCGGCGAGACCGAAGTGACGGTAAGCAACGTGCCCGACGGCGACGTGGTGTTCTACGTTTTGCACGACGCTAACGGCAATATGACGTGCGACATGGACGGCGAACTGCCCAAAGAGTATGTCGGCGATGGCACGTTCAATATCTCTAAAGCCAACAGCTGCGTTACCGTAAAGCTTGAGAACATTGTCGAGATGGTGCGCCGGAAACGAGGTAAATGAGTAATAAACCTGCAGGTGATGGTGGAAAATGGGGTTGACTCCATTTTCCCCATCCCTCTTAAACAACGAAACGAATTATGGAAAATGATGGGAAAATGAGCGTTGAGCGCAGTCTTGAGATAATAAGCAATGCCATCGAGCTGGGCCGCCGTGACGTAGAGCGCAACGCCGGCACGCCGATGATAATGTGGGGAGTGCTTACCTGCATTACGGGCGGTATTGTGTGCCTGCTCTGGCGGCTTACGGGCACAGCGGTGTGGAACATGCTTTGGTTCGCCATGTGCGTCGTGGGATGGGTCATTCAGGTCTTGATGAACCGCAGGGAGCGCAACGAGAGCCGCCCCAGCTCGTACGTATGGAAACTCGTCGGGTGGACGTGGACTGTGTTCGGCATACTCGCCGTGGCGGTTGCCGTAATCGGAATGTTGTCAAGCGATGCGTCGGTCTATGGCACGCACCTGCCCATCACGGCCGTGACAATACTGCTGCTGACGTTCGCCTCGGCAGTGACGGCCTACGTGATGAAGGACAAGACGTATGGTGCTCTTATCGGGTGCAACGTCATTTGGGTGAACTTCGCCCTGTTGTATCCCGGCCCTTACGAGGCTCTTTGCGTCGCCTTGTCGGCCGTCACGCTGCTCGTCATACCGGGAATAAAGCTCAACCTGCAATCAAGAAAGGACAACAGACGATATGGACGACAATAAGAAACTGGCCGCTGAGCGCAGCCTTGAGATAATAAGAGACGCCATATGGCGTAGTAGGCGTGACGTTATGAACGATGCCGCAACACCAATGATAGTGTGGGGCGTGCTTATCTGTGTATTACGGGTATTGCCGTGTCGTGGGCGTGGGGAGCTACGGGCGAGCCGCTTTGGAACTTGCTTTGGGTTGTGATGGGTGGCATAGGCTGGTGTTATTACCTGATAAACTTGAAGCGGAGGTACGACGGAGGGCAGGCTCCTACGTTTGCCTCACAGGTGATAAGATGGACGTGGATGTATTTTGCGATGATTTCCGTCTTCGCCGTGATATTCAGTTGTATCCCAAACAAAGCGGCGCATGAATGGCCTTATGTGCCCATTTATCCTATCGTAATGTTGCTGTTTGCCCTTGCGTCGGCTGTGCAAACAACGGTGATGAATGTCAAAGAGAACTACGGTTTTTCCGCAATGTCACTCATGGGGGCAGGCTGGGCCTTGCAGGACAGCGGTACAGAGCAGGCGTTTGACATGGCAATGGTAGGCTTGGTGTGCCTTGTTGTGCCTGGAATAGTCATCAAATATAAAGTATGGAATCAAAATGGAGAACAAGAAACTGAACGAACGGGAGAGTCTTGAGCTGATAACGAATACGATAGAGCGGGCACGCAAGAGCGAGATAGGCCGTCTTAACTTCATCACTTTGTACGGAGTCTTGGGGTTAGTTATATATACCGTGACACTGATACTGCCCGATGATGGCTACAAAATGTTGTGGATGCTCGTACCGGCGGTAAGTTATCTCGTGCCATTCTTTTACCACAAGATGTGGCAGAAGCCGATGACCGTAACGGGACGGGTCGTAAAGAGTTGCTGGAGTTGGATGGCCTTGTTGGGAACGTTGACGCCTCTTTGCTGTATATTGAACGTCAATATGACCTCTTCATTTATGATTATTGTGCTCAGTGGTGCAATGTTCATGCTGTGCGGAATATACAAACATAAGACAATCCTTTGGTGCGGGATTGTAGGAATGTTCTCCGCGCTCTTTAATATTGGTTTCAACGACGAGGTAAATTATGCGTATGTCTTTTGGCATTACGTGTTCTTTGCCTACAGCGTTTACATCGGTCTGATGATTGACAGGACCGACGACATAAGGGAACCGTTCAAGTTTTAAATGTTTGTTTAAGGCAAAATAAAGGAATGGAAACTGTTAACGAGAATAAAGAATTGAACGAACGGGAGAGCCTTAGGCTTATTTCCGACATGATAGAGCGTTCGCGTAAGGCGGAGATCAGCCGTCTTAACTTCGTTACTTTGTACGGAGTGATGGGGCTGGTGCTTACCGTTCTTGAATGGATTGGCACGCCGGAGTGGGTTAAGGGGCTGTGGATAGTGGTTCCCGTGGTGGCTTATGGCGTGCCGTACGTGCATGAGAAGATGTGGCGCAAGCCGATGACAATCGTGGGACGTATCGTAAGGCAGGGCTGGAAATACTTTGTCTGGCTTGCCATTATATCGGCGGTTTACGGCGTGTTCGACGCACCTCGGCTAATACTTGCGTTGATGGCGTTGCCGCTTTCGTGCGCGTTGTTCATGCTTAGCGGCATGTTCAAGGACAAAAGTGTGCTCGTTATGGCGTTTTGGGGAATGGTGTGGAGCGTCATGACCTTTGCCGACACGGCGGCAATGCGCAGTTCAAGAATTTTTTGTTTTTGCCTGTTCTTCGCCGTATGCATTTTGTGCGGCTTCGACATAGCTAAGAAAAAGAACTAAAACCGACGTCCATGCTGAAACCGTTGAACCCTCTATTGCACAGCGAACTGCGCCTTGCGGTGATGTCACTGCTCGTCAGCGTGGGCGAGGCGGACTTCGTCTACCTGCGCGAGCAGACGGGAGCTACGGCCGGAAACCTCAGCGTACAGCTGGAGAAACTGCGCAAGGCAGGCTACATTGACATAATAAAAAGCTTCGTGGGGAAGCGCCCCAACACCTCGTGCCGCCTCACCTCGGAGGGCATGCAGGCGTTTGAGGAGTATGTGGAAACGATAAAAGAATATTTAAAGGTGAGAAAGTGAAAGGGTGAGAAGGTGAGAAAACAAACTTTGCCGATAATTAAGCGAAGCCTTTTCTCACCTTCTCACCCTCTCACTTTCTCACCTTTTTAAAGTTCTGCCACCACTTCTATCTCTACCAAAGCGCCTTTGGGCAGTGTCTTTACGGCAACGGCGGAGCGGGCGGGGTAGGGCTCTTTGAAGAACGTAGCGTACACTTCGTTCATTGCGGCGAAGTTATCCATGTCTGAAAGGAAGACGGTTGTCTTGACAACATGGGTCAGGTCGATGCCTGCCTCGGCAAGAACGTTGGTTACGTTGGTGAGCGACTGGCGTGTCTGCTCCTTTATTCCGCCCTCTACGAAGTTGCCCGTTGCGGGGTCGATGGGTACCTGACCTGACGCGAATACGAATCCGCCGGCAACTATTGCCTGGCTGTACGGGCCTAAAGCCTTAGGCGCTTTGTCTGAATGTAATGCTTTCATTGTTTACGTTTTTAGATGGTTAATGTTTTTGTAGTTAAAGTAGTTAAGAGTAGTTAGCTCGCTACGCTCGCAGTAGTTAAAGTCATTGCTTTGGTACGCTTGCGTCATTTATATGTTGACAGCCAACAAGACTAATGACTTTAACTACTGCGAGCGTAGCGAGCTAACTACTCTTAACTACTTTAACTACCATTATAAATAAATTTATTTCAGCTTAAATCCTTTCTTCTGCAGTCCTTCCTTGATGGCCTCCACGTGTTCGTGGTTGCGTGTTTCGAGGCGTACGTGCAGTTCGCAGGCGTTGATGTTCTGGCCGTACACGCCGCGTTCGTGGTGTACGCTGAGCACGTTGGCGCCCAGTGAGGCCAGCACTTCGATGACTTCAAGCAGCTGTCCGGGCTTGTCGTCAAGCTCCATTGCCAGCGTGCAGATACGTCCGTCCTTGTCGAGTCCGCGGTTGATGACGCGGTTAAGGATGTTCACGTCGATGTTGCCGCCGCTCACCAGGCAGACGGTCTTCTTGCCCTTGATGGGCACTTTGTTGAACATCGCCGCCGCAACGCTTACCGCTCCGGCGCCTTCGGCTACCATCTTCTCCTCTTCTATCAGGCGGAGTATGGCGGCGCAAATCTCGTCTTCGCTCACGAGAGCTATGTCGTCAACGTATTTCCGGCATATTTCGTAGGTCAGGTCGCCCGGCGTTTTCACGGCTATACCGTCGGCAACGGTGGCTACGCTGCCGAGAGTCACGGGCTGGTTGTCGTGTATGCTCTGGTACATGCTTGGCGCCCCGGCAGCCTGTACGCCGTACACCTTGACGTCGGGTTTCAACGACTTGATGGCGTAAGCCACGCCGCTAATCAGTCCGCCGCCGCCGATGGGCACTACAACGGCCTCGATGTCGGGCAGCTGGTCAAGCAGTTCAAGACCGATGGTGCCCTGTCCGGCTATTACATGGTCGTCGTTGAAGGGGTGAACAAACGCGTATCCGTGCTCGTCGCGCAGCTGAAGCGCACGTTTGTAGGCGTCGTCATACACGCCCGGTACGAGGCAGATTTCGGCTCCGAGGCGGCGTGTGGCCTCCACCTTGCTTATCGGCGCGCCCTCGGGCAGGCAGATTATAGACTTTATGCCGTTGCTTGTAGCGCCGAGCGCAACGCCCTGCGCGTGGTTGCCGGCAGAGCAGGCAATGACACCTTTTTTCTTCTCCTCGTCGCTGAGCTGCGACACTTTGTAATACGCGCCGCGAACCTTGAACGAGCCTGTTATCTGCAGATTCTCGGGTTTAAGGTATATGTCGCTCTCGGGGTTAAGCTTCGGCGCGTGCACAAGGTCGGTATGCCGAAGTATTTTACTCAGCACATAGCGTGCTTTGTAAAGGTCGTCTAAATTAAGCATAACTTATGATGATTAGATTTAATACCGCAAAATTACAACAAATATTCCGTTTAATTGCAGTTTGTGCCATGATATTTTCACGTATTTAACGTATTGGCCTGACGTGTCACGACGTCCGTTTTACGGGCGTGGAGGCCGCCGTCAGTTCCTCGTTCTGCCGCCGTAGTGTAAGTGCTTGATAATCAGAGCCGTTGTAAAAGGCCATGTTTTACACGCTGAAACATGGCCTTTTAGCGCCCGATTGACGGCCTTTTGGAATGCGAAAGGTGGCCTTTTGCGGTTCATCGGCTAATCTGTTGATTGGCAAAACATTATCCGCGGGCTTATTTCTTATAATGCCTTCCAATCCAATTGCCTGCATTTTATAATCCAGACGGTAGCATACAGTCTCGCAAGCCGCGCTCTGCCTCGGTCAGGAACGCTGCCGCCTGTATTAAAGGAGGATACTGTATGTTCGGCCTTGGGCTGTTGTCTGCCTTACGGGTGAATGCCGTCCACATGCACGTTTACCGGCAAATAAAATTTTATTCATGCCGAAAGGCACGGATATGGATTTTTTTATGTAAGTTTGCAAAAGTTATAATATCGCGTCATGAATAAAATAAAAGACATTACTCATCTGCACATCAAGATGAAGAAGCAAGCTATGAAGGACCTCTTTTTCCTTTGTGTGGGCATTCTTATGTATTCGTTCGGTTATACGGCGTTCATCCTGCCCGACCAAATCGTGATGGGTGGTGCGTCGGGTATTGCCGCCTTGCTGTTCTATGGGTTCAAGATACCGCCGGCACTGTCAATCTGGGGTATCAACATCATCATGGTGATAATCGCCTACCGTACGCTTAGCAAGCAGTTTACCGTGCGCACCATCATCGGCGTAACCATCCTTTCGGCCATGATTGGTGCGCTGCAGCCCGTGTTCGAGGCGTACCCCATGGTGACGGCAGGTGAGGACAAGTTCATGCACCTGCTTATAGGAGGCGTGCTGAGCGGCGCCGGTCTCGGACTGGTGTTCGCGCATAACGGCTCCACCGGCGGCACGGACATCATCATTGCCATGCTCAACAAGTACTTCCACATGAACTTCGGGCGCGCCATACAGCTCATCGACACGTGTATCATTTCGTCGTCGTACTTCCTTTTCCACAGCATGGAACCGATTGTTTACGGCATTGCTTTCACCATTATATATAGTTATGTATGCGACTACGTGGTCAACGGCTCGCGCCAGACAATGCAGTTTATCATCATTTCGAAGAAGTATGAGCAGATAGCCGACATGATTAACAACAAGATTCACCGTGGAGTGACCGTTGTTCAGGGCAAAGGCTGGTACTCAAAGCACGACGTCGACATTCTTATCGTACTCGCCCGCAAGTACGAGTCGCACGGGATACTTACCACGATAAAGATTATCGACCCCGAGGCCATTGTCTCGCAGACCTTCTGCCACGGCGTGTTCGGCGAGGGATTCGACAAGATGAAATAGGCTTTAGGGCTGTTTTATCATGAAGAAAAGCTGTAAGTAAAGAGGTAACGGAGTGCCTTTCCCATTCTCCATGACCGAAAACTGTAAGCAAATACTGCGCTTTTCATTGCGATACAGACCGTAGCTTGCTGTGCGGGTTATGATGTGTTATCGGATGACGGGCTTTTGTTATGAATTTAAAAGGCCATCTTTTGCATTCCAAAAGACGGCCTTTTATCGTGTAAAAGACGGTCTTTCGCGTGACCGTTTGCCGTCCTTTGTTTATTCGTAGAGTGTCTTGGGTCTTATTGTTATACGTGTTTGACAATTTGTCTTATTGCGTGCCAAAATGGCATAAATATCCTTTGGGCACGCTATTTGACTCTACGTATAGCGGATTGAGGTCTGAATGAAGCCTCGTCCGCAGATTATCCGTATAACGAAAAATAAAGAAAGGAGATCAGATATATGACATTCGACAAATTCACTATTAAGGCGCAGGAGGCCGTTCAGGAAGCCGTCAACACGGCGCAGCGCAACGGCCAGCAGGCCATTGAACCTGTACACCTGCTGAAAGGAGTGTTGGCGAAGGCCAAGGACGTGGCTAACTACATCTTCCAGAAGCTGGGAGTTAACGCCATGCAGATTGAGAACGTGCTCGACAGGGAGGTCAACCGCCTGCCCCGTGTGCAGGGAGGACAGCCCTATCTGAGCAACGACAGCAACACGGTATTGCAGCGTGCGGTGGAGATTTCAGAGAAGATGGGCGACGAGTTCGTGTCCGTAGAGCCGCTCTTGCTTGCCATGCTTACGGTCAACTCTACGGCGTCACGAATAATGAAAGACGCAGGTTGTACCGAGAAAGACATGCGCGCGGCCATCAACGAGCTGCGACAGGGACAGAAAGTACAGTCGCAGTCGGCTGACGACAATTACCAGTCGCTCGAGAAATACGCGAAAAACCTCGTAGAGGAGGCCCGCCAAGGCAAGCTCGACCCCGTAATCGGGCGTGACGACGAGATACGCCGTGTGCTCCAGATTCTGTCGCGCCGTACAAAGAACAACCCTATTCTGATAGGCGAACCGGGTACTGGTAAGACGGCGATAGTCGAGGGACTGGCCGAAAGGATTGTCCGTGGCGACGTGCCCGAGAACCTGAAGGACAAGCAACTCTACTCTCTCGACATGGGAGCGCTCGTTGCCGGGGCGAAATACAAGGGCGAGTTTGAGGAGCGTTTGAAGAGCGTCATCAAGGAAGTGACCAACTCCAACGGCCGCATAATACTCTTTATCGACGAGATTCACACCCTCGTGGGCGCTGGCGGAGGCGAAGGCGCGATGGACGCGGCCAACATATTGAAGCCGGCTCTTGCCCGTGGAGAGCTGCGCAGCATTGGTGCCACCACGCTGAACGAGTACCAAAAGTACTTCGAGAAGGACAAGGCTCTTGAAAGGAGGTTCCAGACGGTAATGGTGGACGAGCCCGACGAGCTCAGCGCGATAAGCATTCTGCGTGGCCTGAAGGAGCGTTACGAGAACCACCACAAGGTGCGTATCCAGGACGATGCCTGCATAGCTGCCGTCAAGTTGTCTGAACGCTACATCTCTGACCGCTTCCTTCCCGACAAGGCTATCGACCTGATGGACGAGGCTGCGGCAAAACTTAGGATGGAGCGTGACTCCGTTCCAGAGGAGCTTGACGAGATAACGCGCCGTCTGAAGCAGCTCGAGATTGAGCGTGAGGCCATCAAGCGGGAGAACGACCAGTCGAAAATCGCGCAGCTTGACAAGGACATCGCCGAGCTGAAAGACCAGGAGAAGAACTACCGCGCGAAGTGGGAGAGCGAGAAAGCGCTCGTCAACAAGATACAGCAGGACAAGCAACAGATGGAGCAATTGCGCTTCGAGGCCGAGCGCGCGGAGCGTGAAGGCAACTACGAACGTGTGGCTGAGATCCGTTACAGCCGCCTGAAACAGCTTGAGGACGACATCAAGAACATACAGGCGCAGCTCCGTTCGACCCAGGACGGCAACGCTATGATACGCGAGGAGGTTACCGCCGACGATATCGCCGAGGTGGTAAGCCGCTGGACGGGCATACCCGTTACCCGCATGATGCAGAGCGAAAAGGACAAGCTTCTGCATCTTGAGGAGGAGCTCCACAAGCGTGTCATAGGCCAGGATGAGGCCATCACCGCCGTGAGCGACGCCGTACGACGCAGCCGCGCGGGCCTGCAAGACCCGAAAAGGCCTATCGCCTCGTTCATATTCCTTGGCACAACGGGCGTAGGAAAGACCGAACTTGCCAAGGCATTGGCCGAGTACCTGTTCAACGACGAGACGATGATGACACGTATAGACATGAGCGAATACCAGGAGAAGTTCAGCGTGTCACGACTCATAGGAGCGCCTCCGGGATACGTCGGATACGACGAGGGAGGCCAGCTTACGGAAGCAGTCAGGCGCAAACCTTACTCCGTCGTGCTGTTCGATGAAATCGAGAAGGCCCACCCCGACGTGTTCAACATCCTGCTGCAGGTGCTGGACGACGGCCGCATCACCGACAGTCAGGGCCGCACCGTGGACTTCAAGAACACGGTCATCATCCTTACCTCCAATCTGGGCAGCGACATCATCCTGAACGATCTGGAGCAGCGCCGTGCCAACGGCTCCAACGAGCTGAGCGAGGAAGCAAAGCATCAGATCGACCAGCTGCTGAAGAGCAAGTTC
>OHMX01001111.1_pt1 | contig 9699 bp, 7 predicted proteins | sample 1569471 | NCBI WGS metagenome assembly OHMX01 (sample SAMEA3879547, study PRJEB24766) | human gut metagenome | biome: human-associated habitat; feature: feces | place: USA | collected 1985/1987
GGTAGTTATTTTATTTTTAGTATAAAATGATGTGAAATACATGAAAATTGTCAAGATAATCATTTTCTTCTTCAGATATCTTGTTCCAAATAAAGTACCTTGTTTTTTATTTCTTTAACTATTTATCCTTTGTGTGAAATTACTCTTTTAACAGTTGAATATTGTTTGGAACGACTAATATTTAGGCGTTTTTTATAAGAAATGAATTCTTGTACTTTCCTCTTTTATAGAACTAAGTTCCAAAAGAACTTGGATAATGTTTAATTAAAAGAGAGTGAGTATGAAAGAAAAAGTGTTAATGTTACTAGCTTGTCTGTGGTTGGGTATCGGCTTCTCTATGGCTCAAGCGCCTAAAACAGTTGCAGGAGTTGTAACTTCTGCGGATGATGGTGAGCCGATAATAGGTGCGTCTGTTTTAGTGGAAGGGACTACTATGGGAGCAATTACGGATGTGGATGGCAAGTTTGCTATCAATAATGTTCCTACAGATGCCAAAGCGCTGATTGTTTCTTATCTGGGTATGATTACTCAGCGAGTTGGAATTCAGCGTGGTACTATTACTGTAACAATGAAGTCGGACACAAAAGTGTTGGATGAAGTGGTTGTAACTGCTCAAGGATTGAACCGTAAACAAAAAGCGTTGGGTTATTCTACACAAAAGGTGGCAGGTGAGGATCTAACTATTTCACGACAGACCGATTTGGGTAATGCTATGGCCGGTAAAGTGTCGGGAGCACGTTTTATAGGTGGTGCCAGTTCTGGTTTTGATGCAGGTACTATTATTTTGCGTGGTGCAGGTTCCATTCCTTCTTCGTCCCAGTCGGATAATCCGGCCAATGAGCCTATTTATGTGGTAGATGGTGCTATCACCAACAAAAACTCTATCAATATGGATGATGTGGAAAGCATAAACGTATTGAAAGGTCCCGCGGCTACTGCCCTTTATGGTTCGCGTGGTGGTGCAGGTGCTATCATCATAACTACTAAGGCGGGACAAAGTGAGAAAGGGTTGCTTGAAGTAAGTCATACATTGCAGGCCGAAACTTACTATAATCATTTCAATATGCAGAAGCTGTATGGTGGTGGAGGATATGGAGGTACGGAAAAAGGTAACAGGGCTCAGGATATTTATGATTTGTATAGTGGTGATATTCCCGGTTTGCAAGGTGCTTATGTGTACGATTATAATGAAGATACTTCTTGGGGAGCTGCATACGATCCGGCTGTGAAATATGTCACTCCATTATCATTAGACGAAACCAGTGGTCATTATGGAAAACCAGCCACTTGGCAACATGGATTGGATTTGAGAGATCTTTATCGGACTGGTGTAACCAATACAACCAACGTTTCGTTTTCAAAGAGTGTGAAAGATTTTAATACCCGTGTTTCTTTCACCAATAGCTATCGTACTGGTGTGCAGCCCAATTCGGATGCTATTCGCCGTTTCTTAGGGTTCAAGACAAATTTCAAACCCACACCGTGGATGAATGTGTCATTGGATTATAAATATACTTATCGTCAGGATCATAATGCTGCCGAAAGTGGATATAACGGTTCACGTACCGTTTTGCAGGAATATACCCAATGGGGACAGACCAATGTCAATTTAAAAGATTATAAGGACTATAAACGTCCGGACGGATCATGGAGGACGTGGAATATCAACAGTGTGAATAATCAAAGTGCTGCATTCCATGATAATCCGTATGCTTTATTTCATGAATATAATCATCGCACCATTTATCAATGGAATGTATTCAGTGGTGATGTGTCTGTGGACCTTCCTTATAACTTGAAGGCAGGGGTACGCGTAAATGGTAACATACGTGGTTACAAATTGGAACGAGAACGCCCTTCAGGATCTATTAATTTCCGGTCAAATTATCGTCAGGATCAAAGCAGTTTGATTGATTTGACCGTACAAGGACGTTTAACTTGGGGACAATCATTTTTTAAAGATAAACTAACGGTAGACGCAGCTCTTTTTGCAGAAGCACGTGACTATACGTACGATAATTTATATGCATACACCAATACGAATTATGATTTGTCTTTGGACGATTACTATAATTTGGCTGCTTCATCGGGTACTATTGCTTTAGCCTATAATGAGAAAACACATTACAAAGAACGTAGTGTTTATGCCACAGCTACCATGGGCTGGGATGATACTTATTTTCTTGACGCTTCTGTTCGTAACGATATGTCTTCCACATTGAGTCCTAATCATAACAGCTATTGGTATGGTGGCCTTTCCGCTTCTGTCCTTGCTCACAAATGGGTGAATGCAGAATGGCTGAACTTTTGGAAACTGCGTGCTAGTGCGGCTCAAGTAGGTACTACGCTCAATGCTTACAATATTTATCCTACTTATTCGCTGGATACCAGTTATGGTTCACATGTTACAATGTATGAACCTTCTTCTCAGAAAAATTATAATATCGAGCCGTCTATTTCCACTTCGTATGAAATAGGTACGGAATTCCGTTTGTTCAATAATCGTTTATGGGGTGATTTCAACTATTATACCCGGGATGACAAAGATCAGATAATCTCCGTAACCTCTGCTCCGCAATCGGGGTATTCTACTCGTAAGATGAATGCTGGTTTAATTCGTAATCGGGGTGTTGAATTGAGTTTGGGCGGGATGCCTGTTTCCACTAAGAACTGGAAATGGGAAATGAATTTCAATATAGCGAAGAATAGTAATAAACTGGTGGAACTAGCTGATGGAGTGGATTCTTATTCTATTTATTGGACTTCATTCACAACTCGTTTGTATAATTATGCTATGGTTGGTAAATCACTTGGTGTGATAACCGGTAATACATGGGAACGTGATGACAATGGCAATATAATCTTCCATGAATTGAGTGCTTCGCAGAAGGCGTTGTATGGTGGTGAATATGTACCTACTTACAATCAGAACACTCTAGATGAACTGGGTAACTTCCATCCGGATTTCACTGGTGGTTTTAATACTAGTATCAGTTTTAAGAATTTCCGTCTGTCGGCTAATATTGATTTCTCTGTAGGCGGACAGATTGTATCCTATACTAATATGTGGGGTAGCAGTAGCGGTATTCTTGATAAAACAGCTGAACTTAATGACCGTGGCGTCAATGTTCGTGAACCGGTAAGCAAAGGTGGTGGTATCCACATGACTGGTGTGGATCAGAATGGCAATAAGGTAGATACCTATGTCAATGCTAAACTATATTATACCACAGCTTCCCGTGTATGGGAAGAATGGGTGTATGACCGTACTTACGTGAAACTTCGTGAAGTGTCATTGTCGTATGTTTTCCCGTCACAAACTTTGAAGAAACTAAATATCGGTCTGAGTCGTGCCAGTGTGGCAATTAATGCTTCCAATCCATGGTTGATCTACTCAGCTTGTCCTAATGTGGATGTGTCTGAAATTGGTATGGGATATTTTGAAGGTGGTAATGCCGCTGCAACCCGTTCGATAGGTTTTACCGTTAATCTTGCTTTTTAAACCATAAAACGAAGAATCATTATGAAATATATTAAATTATTACTTTTATCTCTGAGTTTTGCAACATTCACAGCGTGTGATATGACTGACTTTGGCGATATTAACAAAGATCCCAATGAACCGTCGGAGGCTAATACTGGTATGTTGTTTACATACGCTTGTACTTATGTGAAATACTTCTCTATGAACTCAAATTATTATTACCCGTGGACGCAAATGTATCCGGGGTATATGTCCGAGAAAAATAATAATCAGTATGGTGCGTTTGGCGGACCTACTATGAGTACAAGTTCTTATTATCTTTATCCGTTGAAGAACTGCCAGAAGATTATTGACTTTAATAGTGATGAGGCTGAAAAAGGTAAACCTGCCATTGTACAGTTTGGTGATAATGCTAATCAGATTGCGGTTGCACGTACATTGATGGGATTCATCTATATGCACCTTACAGATGCTCTAGGGCCACTTCCTTACACAGAAGCATTTCAGGCAGGTGAGGAAAATTTTACTCCGGTATTTGATTCACAGGAAACGATTTATGCTAAGTTAGATGCCGATTTGAGGGAAGCGTATAATCAGTTTAATGAAAGTGGCTCGTTGAGCACAGCCGACATCCTGTTCGATGGTGACATTCGTGCATGGAAGAAACTGAATGCTTCTACCCGTATGATGCTTGCTATAAAACTGGCAGATGTGGATCCTGCCGAAGGACGCTCGCGTTTTGCTCAAGCTTACGCTGATGGCGGTATTGAAGAAAATGCCTATAATTTGAATTATACTTTTGAGGCCAATACTGTGGGATATTTATATTATAATGGCGTAAACCATAATTATAATTTTGTTCCTAATAAGTATTATGTAGATCAGTTGAAGGAATTGAAGGACAACCGTCTATTCTCTACTTGTTCGCTGATTCCTTTTGGCAAGACACAGGCAGAGGCGGGCGTGACGGATGAAGACCTGAAGAATTTTGATAAATACCAAGGTATGCCTTTGGGCATTGAGTCTGCAGATGTGAACACGTGGAATAAAGTCTGCTGTTTTTATAATCCTTCTCTCACACAGGTAACCTCTACTTTCCCTATTATTACTGCTTCTCGTATGCTACTTATCGAGGCTGAAGCTGCTCAACGTGGCTGGATTCAAGCTGATCCTGCCCAACTTTATGCAGCCGGTGTGAAGGCATCATTTGAACAATGGGGAGCCGAAGGTGTTGATGAATATTTGGCACAGGAAGCAGTTGCTTATACGGGTACTGATGCTGATAAAATTAATAAAATTGCTCTTCAGCGCTGGATCAGTGGCTTCATGGCTGATGGTTTTGAGGCATGGTCTGACTGGCGTCGTTTTGATATTCCGAAACTAGAAGTCGGTCCGGTTTGTACAACGATTGATCACATCCCTTATCGCCATCAATTTGATAGCGAAATTTATCAAGGTAATCTTGAAAATTATGAAGCTGCCGTGAAAGCAGATTTGAATGGTGATGATAGCCGTGAGCAACGAGTCTGGTGGAATAGAAGATAAGATTTGAAGTATATAATTCTCTTTAAAGTTTCGTTTAAATATAGGGGACATTCTCAGTGATGAGAGTGTCTTCTTTTATTGAAATAAATCAAAAAATATATAGGATAAACGTTAGTTAAGACTAGGTAATTCATAAATTGCCTCGATGGATAGATATACGTATTGCTTTTTCTTATTGACTTTTGTTGTGTTCGGTTGGGTGGCATTTGAAGAATGCTATTGTTGGGATATTGAATTTTTATGAAGAAATTCTCCTGTTTTAAAGCATAAAAAAAGGCTATCTATCCCAGACAGCCAATCTTTTGTTAACCTTAAATCTAATACTATGAAAAACACATTGCAAAGATACGGACTTTGTTTATAATAGCAAGTTTTTAGTCTGTATTTCGCTGTTTTATAACATGCTTTATAAATATATCGCACCTTGTTAACAAATTAATTTAAAAATGTAAAGTTTTGTTTATTATGACCTTTCGGACTTTTTGTCTTATGAATGATAGAAGAGGGCAAATGAAAATAAAAGTATGTGATAGCTGTTTTTCTATTTCTTATTTTATATCTTTGATGTCACTTTACTGATTGAAAAAATAACAGTTACTTATGAAAAACAGACAGTTTATTGTATTTGCTCTTTTATTAGCATGTCCGTTGCTGTTACACGGACAGGAAACGTTTCTTTGTGGAAAAGAATCATGTAATAAAGGTTATATCCGGCATCCATGGTATGGAAAAAAGGTTGGTTATATAGGAGACTCGATAACTGATCCCAATTGTTATGGAGATAACATAAAAAAGTATTGGGATTTTTTGAAAGAATGGTTGGATATCACTCCTTATGTGTATGGAGTGAGTGGACGTCAATGGAATGATGTACCCCGTCAGGCAGAACAATTGAAAAAGGAGCATGGAGAAGAGGTTGATGCCATCGTGGTTTTGATGGGGACAAATGATTTTAATAGCAGTGTACCTGTCGGGACTTGGTTTACAGAGAAAGAAGAGCAGGTGATGGCTGCCCGTGGTGAAACTAAAAAACTGGAAATGCGTAAAAGGCGTGTTCCTATAATGACGAATGATACGTATAAAGGCCGTATTAATATTGGTTTGAGTCATTTGAAAAAATTGTTTCCCGATAAACAAATTGTTTTGTTGACCCCATTGCATCGTTCTTTAGCGGAATTCGGCGAAAAGAATGTACAACCGGATGAAAGCTATCAGAATAAATGCGGAGAATATGTGGACGCTTATGTACAGGCCATTAAGGAAGCAGGTAATTTGTGGGGAGTTCCTGTAATAGATTTTAATTCGGTTACAGGTATGAATCCGATGATTGAAGAACAACTTATTTATTTCTATGATTCGGGGTATGATCGTTTGCATCCTAATACCAATGGTCAAGAACGTATGGCACATACATTGATGTATCAATTACTTTCTTTGCCTGCATCATTCTGACAGTTGGACATTCATATTTTGCCTTTTTGGAAGAGTTTGTCTATTGGGGAGAACCTTCGATGTTTCGATATGAATTTGAAGAATTGAAAAAATGTTCAAGTGGCAAATTGATGTTGTTTGAACATCTTTTTATTAGTTCTTATTTACTGAAAGAGTAATTGAACTATTGATTTTGAGCAAATTTCTATATTCTTGTATCATTTTTTATGGTTTCTTTTCTTGTTTACTTTTGCCTAAATCTTTTAACTTATAAAATGTATATGAAAAACATGAAATTAAAAGTATTACTTGTTTTATGTGCTTTACTCCTGTTATCGGCTTTTATTGCTGAGAGAAAAGCCCCCATTACTATTTTTATGATTGGTGATTCTACCATGGCGAATAAAAGTCTGAAGAATGGTAATATAGAGCGTGGTTGGGGACAAATGCTTCCCGGATATTTTACGGAAGAGGTTGTGGTGGATAATTACGCTATGAATGGACGAAGTTCACTCAGTTTTATCAATGAAGGACGTTGGGATGTAGTGCTTTCTAAAATTCATAAAGGTGATTATGTATTTATTCAATTCGGGCATAATGATGAGAAATCTAGAGTCACATTACATACAGAATCCGGAAGTACCTTTGATGATAATTTAAGACGTTTTGTGAATGGAACATGTGCTAAGGGAGGAAATCCTGTACTGTTCAATTCTATAGTTCGTCGTAATTTCCCCCCCCCCTAAAGGTGTGACGGAGATAAAGGGTAGTTATGAAAAAGAAGGTCCGGTATTGGTTGATACCCATGGGAAATATCTGGAATCTCCCCGTCGGGTAGCCGGAGAAATGAATGTATCTTTTATTGATTTGAATAAATTGATCCATGACTTGGTTACCGGTATGGGAGTCGAGAATTCAAGAAAATTGTTTATGTGGATTCCTTCCGGACAATATGAATTTTGTCCGGAAGGGAAAATTGACAATACTCACTTGAATATATATATGGTGGACGTCTAGTTGCCAGGTTGGTTGTGGACGCTTTGATGGAAGAAGTGCCGGCTTTGGCAAAATATGTGCGACGTTATGATTATGTGGTGGCGAAAGATGGGAGTGGGGATTTCTTTACAGTTCAGGAAGCAGTGAATGCGGCAGTTGGTGGTGGCAAGAAAACAATATCTATACTTGTCCGTCCGGGAGTATATGAAGAGTATGTTTCTATGCCGGAATCATCGCCTCGAATAGAATTGGTGAAACAGACAGGGGCTGAGATCAGGGATAACGGGTTCACACAAGATGTTTATGTGGCACCTTATAAGGGTGACAGAGTGTGTGCTATCAGTTATCATTTGATAAGAACAGGGTAGGTACATGTACCGAACAATATCCCATCGGGGGAGATAAGTCGAAATCGACTCCTGTGTCTTTAGATAAATGGGTGGAAAGCTTGGTAAACTCCGGTAGATAGGGAGTTGGCAATGATACATGGAATATCGCAGGGATATGATGCTTTTCAAAATCCTAAAATATTGTGGGAATAAGGTAAAGGCTATGGAAAATGAAATATGGGTGGGTACATTTAGAGAGGTAGTTGCCTATACAAAAGAACGAGAAAAAAATCGCTTGAATGTGCTAGAAAACGGCTATGACATAACTCCTCATTTGGATATGAATGCACAATTATTTACAGAACCACTGACTATGGTATTGAAATCTGTGGGAAACAGAGTTTCGGAGATTAGGCAAGATGGGAAAAAGCGTTTTCTAAAGAAGGATGCTGATAAGGTTCTTTTCGATTTTAATCTTTATGGAGTGATGATTCAGATTCGTTTTATCTGAGGTGTTGGATATAGTTTTAAAACTAGAATAGGGAAATCCGTTAGTCTTTATTGTGACCATTTAAGGTGTGATAATAAGATTAACGGATTTGTTTTTTTGCTCTTTTATAAAGTTACTCAGAATTAATTTTTAAATTTGTTCCCGTTAACTTTATTCCTTTTTCAAAAGAAATAAAATGGAAAACACAGAGAAACTGATTGTAGAACAACTGAAAAATGGCAACGAAGATGCTTATAAATACATCTATGATTATCATTATGTTCTTTTATGTCATGTAGCAAATCAATATTTGAACGATAATTTTTTATCGGAAACTATAGTTGGAGATGTAATATTTCACCTTTGGGAAATCAGAGAAACTTTAAACATTACTATTTCTATTAGAAGTTATCTGATAAAGGCTGTTCGTAATCGTTGTATAGACTATCTGAAATCTAGATCTGAAAAAAAGGAAATTTCATTTTCAGTTTTAGTACCGGAAGAGATGTCTGAAGAAAAGTATTTGCAGTCGGATAATTATCCTTTGGGAATATTATTAGAACGTGAATTGGAGCATGAAATCCGTATGGCAATAGATAAACTACCGGTTGAATGTAGATGTGTTTTTGAAAAAAGTCTTGTCATATTTTTTTCTGGTTTCTTCAAATTCTTTGTCAATTTTATCAAAAATTTTTTTCCATTCCTCTAAATCTTTCATGCTTTTTTCAAATTCTTTTTTTTGAGCTTCTTCAAACTCTCGTGACATTTTTTCTAAATCAGCAATAATTTTTTTTCTTCTGTTATGTCTGTATATCAATCCGCCGATAACAAATGATGCAATTGCAGCGCTTGTGATAGAATATGCTGTTCTATGATTTTTCTTGTTATTCTTTGGGGTATCTGATGCGGGTGTATCTTGTATTATATGTTTTTCAGAAACAGTTTGTTTGAAATTTGGTTTTAAAATTGGAATTGAAATATTATTATGCATAATTATGTCCCCAAAATTATTAAAACACGTAAAATACATTTTTGTTTTTTTTACAAAAATTGTTACAATCTGTAAGAAAATGTGGTACTATAAATTTATGTTAAATCTATACATCACATCATCAAACCGCCGTGAGGGTAAGACTTTTTTGACAGCAGGACTTGCTGCAACAATGCAAAGTCTTGGATACTCAACAACTGTTTATAAGCCGATTCAAACAAACGGGATTGAACGTAACGGTTTTATGCAGTCACCTGATTTAACTTATGTAAAAACAATTGATCCATATATCAACACTCATTTTTCTTATTTGTATAAATCTGATTTAGAACCGCTTATAGCATCTGAACTTGAAAATGAACCGATTGATGTAGAGCTTATTTCAAGAGAGTATGGAAGGATTTCAAGCACATCCGACTGTACACTGCTCGAT
>OHMX01001117.1_pt1 | contig 9663 bp, 7 predicted proteins | sample 1569471 | NCBI WGS metagenome assembly OHMX01 (sample SAMEA3879547, study PRJEB24766) | human gut metagenome | biome: human-associated habitat; feature: feces | place: USA | collected 1985/1987
CCGTCGAACCATATCGCCCCAATCTCGCCGTAATTGGTCAGAAGCTCAGAAAGCTGGTTTTTCATAAAACGATAGTAGTCATCATAGCTTATCGCCGTACCGGGGCGACCTGTCCCGAGACCGGTACGCCCGCGCGGGCAATCGTCGCGCCACCAGTCGATAAGCGAATAATAGAGATGCAGCTTCACGCCCTGCCTGTGGCACTCGTCGGACAATTCGCGCACTACATCACGCCCGAAAGGAGTAGCATCCACTATATTGTAAGCGCTCTCTGCCGTATTCCACATCGAGAATCCCTCGTGATGGCGCGTAGTGAAACAGATGTACTTCGCACCTGAGTCCTTAATCGCCGATACCCACTCCGCTGCGTCGAAATCGTGCGGATAGAAAGCGTTGGCAAGTTTCTGGTACTCGCGGTAATTCATATCGCGGTTGGTCATCGTCCACTCGCCCGTGCCGAGCATCGAGTAAAGCCCCCAATGCAGGAAAATACCGAACTTGGCATCCTGAAACTCCGTCCGCGCCTCCACATTCTCCGCCGACGGCACATAAGCAGCCCCCGCAGACACAGATTCCGCACCACCAGCCGCAATCTCCGCCGCACCGACCGGCGCGACTCCCAACAGCGACAAACACGCCGCCACTCCCATCAAAAATTTTCTCATATCTCAATAGTTTTCATTACCTCTCAATCCTTCATTATCTATTTAGCAAGTATCTCCACTTTCAATTCAATAGACAAACGTTGAGCTATCTGTTCTATCTTTATTTTAATGCCCCTTGTACTAAAATTGGAAAACAAATACCTCCCGTCCGATAAACGGCGCTGATATTTCTCATATCCAGGACTAACTGAATCGGAAATCAATGGAACATCTTTTCTCCCTGGAATATTTAACGTCTTAACATTCTCTACACCAACTTCTTCAATAAACCTACGAAATGAAGCAGCCGAATCTTTTTCAGCAATAACAATACCATCCTCAAATGTTATTCTCAATTTCGTAACCGGATTCTTAATTGTCCTCTTTAAATTTTCTTTATATTCCGGCAAATTTTCATTATCGCCAACAACATTATATAATTTCTTCGCACAATTAAGAAACTTAGGAAACAAATCCCCCCATTGATTAGTAACCACGACCTTTGCTCCGTTATTCAAAACTAATATTTCATCCGGTTTCAAAAAATAACGGTTTCTTAGATCTGGCTGAGACTTCATACGCATTTCCACATAATCCAAAGTCCTAACCACTCCCAATGACTTTGTATGCAATGACTCAGGAAATTGTTTCTCCAATTCCTCAAAAGTAATATTTGGATGCTCTTTTATATACCGTCTTATAACCTCCAAGACAAAACGACGTTTTACATAAAAATTAATTCCATCAATAGAATACTTAGGTTTATCTTTAGATATTACCTTATCATTCTTTTTTGTCACAGAAACAGCTCCTTGTCCTTTAAACGAGACATTAATTATGACATTCGCAAATTCTTCATTTATGACATTGTCATCAAATCCTTCTGCAGCAAACTTCTCCCTTAACAACGACATCACATTCCTGACTCCATTATCTTCTGATAAAAATTCAGCAAGACGTTGATGCAAATTATTTCTTGTCATAATCTTATTATGCTGCTCTTTGCAAAACTTTTCCAATTCTTCTGAATTGAACTTTTTATATTCCAACATATCACAGATTATCGAGCCATTCACATCCGCACGGTTTATTTCTGCAGAAAACACACAGACAGGATTCTCCCCATCATCAGGCACATCATAATACAATTCAATCTTTTCCCCTATCAGCAATCCCACATTAAGACGAAGTTGCCGCATATAAGACATTAACTGATTTTCCTGACGCTCTTTATGCACGTTTAACGGACGCTTTATTTCAATAGGCAGTACCGGATTATCGTTCATTAAAAGGACAATATCCGGACGAATAGCATTACTATTGCCTATCGGCAATGACAATTGGGAACGCATTGTCCCGTTCGTTTTCTTCCAACCAAGATATTTAAGGCAATTCTCTATCTCACGCTGATAGTCATCTTCTGGCGAATTTGCCTTAAAATAAGGCTGCAACGACTCTACTATTTCAGGCCAATTTTCATTCATATAAATTTTCATATTGGATATTTTGCAAATATAGTGAAAGGCGAGGGCAATACAAAGAGCTTGCTAGATTTGTTATAGCAGGACGCATCCCATACTGCATCGGCATCCATATTTCAAATCTTTTCCGCAAAAGAACATACAGCATTTTCATATTCGACGGATAGTAGCTACTTTTGCAGGAAATTCGGCTAATGACAAAATGACTTTAAAAGGAAAAAGCCCGATAGGAATATTCGACTCCGGATACGGAGGTCTGACCATCTTAGACAAGATTAGAGAAGTATTACCGGAATATGATTATATCTATTTGGGAGACAGCGCACGCTGTCCGTACGGACCGCGCTCTTTTGAAGTTGTTTACGAATTTACCCTGCAAGCCGTAAGCAAACTGTTTGAACTGGGATGTCCTTTGGTGATATTGGCATGCAACACAGCATCGGCAAAAGCCTTACGCACCATCCAGCAGATCAATCTTCCGGTAATAGACGCTACCCGCAGAGTACTCGGTGTCATCCGGCCTACAGCAGAATGTATAGGAGAAATCACCCGAAGCCGGCACGTAGGTATACTGGCCACAGCCGGTACCATCAAATCCGAATCCTATCTTTTGGAAATACATAAGTTATCTCCCGACATTGTGGTAACAGGAGAAGCCTGTCCCATGTGGGTTTCCTTGGTAGAGAATAATGAATATCAATCGGAAGGAGCCGACTATTTCGTCAAACAACATATCAACCGGCTGCTGGATAAAGATCCGATGATTGACACCATCATATTGGGATGTACCCATTATCCGCTGCTACTGGATAAAATAAGGCAATTTACGCCTGAACCTATCCGCATCATTTCACAAGGGGAATATGTGGCCCGGAGCCTGCGAGACTATTTAAACCGCCATCCGGAAATGGACGCACGCTGCGATAAAGGAGGAAACTGCCGCTTCCTCACCACAGAAAGCGAAAACAAGTTTGAGGAATCCGCTTCCATCTTCTTGGGCCGGCAAGACATAAAGGTAAAAAGCATAGCATTGGAATAACTTTCTTCCGGTTTACCTGTTATATATACCATCCATAACGCTTAATTCATGAAGATATGTATACAAATAAAGTAAAGAAGATAGCTGCGGTACACGATCTGTCCGGTGCAGGGCGCGTATCCCTCACCGTCGTTATCCCTATCCTCTCATCCATGGGCTTTCAAGTCTGCCCTCTGCCCACAGCCGTATTGTCCAGCCACACCCAATACCCGCACTTCTCTTTTTTGGACCTCACGGACGAGATGCCCAAGATTATCAGTGAATGGAAACAACTTGGCGTACAATTCGATGCTATTTATACGGGCTACTTGGGATCTCCCCGCCAGATACAAATCGTATCCGGGTTCATTGATGATTTCCGCCAGTCCGACAGCCTGGTCATGATAGATCCCGTATTAGGAGACAACGGGAAGCTATATACCAATTTTGACGAACAAATGATTCTGGAAATGCGTCACCTCATCCGGAAAGCAGATGTCATCACGCCCAATATGACCGAGCTGTTCTATTTGCTGGACAAACCCTATAAAGCGGAAAATACAGACGAAGAACTAAAAGCTTACCTGCATGAAATTTCGGAGCACGGCCCCGGCATCGTTATTATCACCAGCGTGCCCGTACAGGGAGATCCTCGCAAAACTTCCGTTTACGCCTATGACAGACAGGGAAACCGCTATTGGAAAGTAACGTGTCCCTACCTGCCCGCACACTATCCCGGCACAGGCGATACATTTACCAGTGTGATAACCGGCTCACTGATACAAGGCGACAGTCTTCCTATCGCCTTGGACCGCGCCACACAGTTTATCCTTCAAGGCATCCGCGCCACTTTCGGCTATGAATATGATAATCGGGAAGGCATTTTGCTGGAGAAGGTGCTGCATAATCTGGATATGCCTATTCAGGTGAGCAGCTACGAATTGATTTGAGGACCCTGAAAGTAGAAGATCTGAAACGCCCTGGAAAGAAGCTTGTACCAAGCCCTATTGCTCCGACGATTAAGGTCGTTTTTCCTTATAGCTAACCCTTATCATACAGTTAACTACTACAGACTCCGGCAGTGGACTGTACAGTCTACTGCAAGAGTTTATACAGTCCACTATATCAGACTGTACAAACCACCGCAAGAGACTATAGTACACAACCATAAAAAAGAGCTTAACCATAAGGTAAAACAAGGTTAACCACAAAGAAGAAAAGACTTAACCAGATAAAGCCATAAGGCCAAAAGACGAAAAGAATAAAAACAAAGAAAGCAGCCAAGCCGTACCGTACAAACCGACAAACATCAGCCGTATCAACAATAATAAATAAATTACCTGCCCAGCAACCTGCGGCTGAGATAACGCACCGGATACCACACGGAAAGAAAGCCCACCACCAGCACAGTGACAAAGACTATAACAATATCCCATACATGGACACTGACGGGATAAGCATCCACCACAAAATTACCGCCGGAATTACCACCTCCCAGCGAAAGCAATCCGAATTCCTGCTGGATAAAGCAAAGGATCAGCCCCAGTATCACACCAACCACCGCACCTATCAGTGAAATCATACGCCCCTCGAACAGGAATATACGCGTGATCAGCTTGTCGCTGGCCCCCAAATTGCGCAATGTCACTACATCTGCCTTCTTATCTATAATCAGCATGGACAAGGAGCCTATTACATTAAAGCAAGCTATCATCAGGATAAAGGTAAGGAAAATATAAGATATCAGCTTCTCTATCTCCATAATGCGGAAAGTATCCGCTTGCTGCTCATACCGGTCCTGCACCCGGAAACCATCTCCCAATATTTTCTGTATCTTCGATTTTACACTCCCTACATCTGCATCCGGCTTCAATTTCAATTCTACCGAACTCACTTCTGTGTCATACTGGAACAACCTACGGGCAAATTGGAGGGAAGTCAGAATGTAAGAAGAGTCATACTTCTGTTGGTTCACCGCAAACACAAGGCCGCTGGAATATAAATCGGCAGAGTTAAAGCTGGAAGCTGGATTGGCCATATTGACTTTAGCTCCCCGTTTGGGAGCATAAATCTCTAGCGGATCGAGGAATTTGATACCCGTTCCCAAGATGGAAACCAATTCTATGCCGGGAATGGCATAATCCACCACTTCATCATGCAACACGAATTGCCCCCGGCCGAAAAGAATACTGTCAATAGCGGTCAGATCCTCGAAATTATCCTCAATTCCCTTGATCACCGCCATAGTCTGACGGCCCTTATACTGAACCATCGCATTCTCTTCCAAGGACTCAGAAAAAACAGCGATCTCCGGCATCCGGCGCAAAGCTTCTATACGCGCTTCCTGTCCGTCAAAGACCTTTCCGGTGACAGCCGTAATTTTCAGCTCCGGATCAAAAGCCGTAAAGAAAGTAGCCACCAGATCCTGGAAGCCGTTAAAAACAGACAAAGTACATACCAATGCCAATGTAGCCAAAGCCACTCCGCAGACGGAAATGGCTGAAATGACATTAATGGCATTGTGCGACTTCTTGGAAAAAAGATAACGCTTCGCTATATAAAAGGGAAAATTCACCGCCCGGTTCTACTTTTTCAACAATTCGTCTATACGTTCGGCATAATCCAATGAATCATCCACAAAGAATTTCAACTCGGGAATGATGCGCAACTGATGGCGTACCCGTGTTCCTAATTCATAACGGATGGATTTCATATTATCATTGATATTCTTTACTATTTCCTGGCTCCTCTCAGAAGGGAACACGCTGAGATAGACACGTGCAATACTCATATCGGGACTGATGCGGACAGCACTTACCGACACCAAAACACCATTCATGGACTTGGTCTGAAGCAGGAAAATCTCACTCAACTCCTTTTGGATCAAACGAGAAATCTTATTTTGTCTGGTCGTTTCCATAATTAATAATTATTCAGTTTGCTAATTTGTTAATATGCCATACGGTTCATAGCATAACCTATTGGCACATTATTCAACATTTTCTTATGATTGTCAGCCCGTCGCGCAAGGGAAGAATCACCTTTTCAACCCGTTTGTCGGCAGCTACCAAATCATTAAATTTCTTTATTCCAATAGTCTGAAGATCTGTATGATGCGGTTCCTCCAATACATGTCCGTCCCACAATGTGTTATCGGCAATGATGTATCCGCCGGGTGATAATTTCTCCAGTACCATTTCGTAATATTCAATATACTTCCGCTTATCACCGTCTACAAACGCCAAATCAAAGGTAATGTTCATGCCAGGCAGCAACTTCAGCGCATCACCTATATAAAATTTAATCTTGCCGGCGTAAGGCGAACCTTCCAGCCAGGGACGTGTAAAGTCCTCCTGCTCATCGTTTATCTCAAATGTGTGCAACGTGGCCCCCTCTTCCAACCCTTCGGCCAGGCAAAGTGCGGAGTAGCCACTGTAAGTCCCGATTTCCAGCACCTGACGGGGGCGTATCATTTGCACAAACATTTTCAGCATACGTCCCTGCAAGTGGCCGGAAGCCATACGGGGACGTAAAAGCTTGACGTGCGTATCGCGATAAAGTGCCTTCAGATAATCACTTTCTTCATCAATGTGCTGAAGGATATATTCGTCAATAGCGTCCGTTTCTTTCATTCCTATCTTCTATTATTATAGGTAACGGTTGCGGTTGGGCAGCACATAGTCCATAGCATACTTCAACACATCTCCCACTACATTGATTTCAAGGAAAGAAGTCTGAGTACCTTGCTTGCCGCTGCTCAGGTAAGCCACCATGTCGCTTTCACTCAAGACACCATCATCCAGCAATTTACGCAAAGCAGCGAAATAATATGCCTGTCCGTTAGCCTTTTCGGGCATATAGATAGCTTCCACCCCATATGACAAAGCCAGATGACGCATCGTCTTTTCTTTATAACAGATGGCCAATACAGGATATTTGCCACGGAAAGCAGCAATATTACGTGCGGTACGCCCGCTGAAACTGTCGGTAATAATGGCGCGGATATTCAGTTTGCTGGTAGCCTTTACTGCCTGTTTTGCCAGGAAAGCGGTTACATCATTGGAGTTTTCATCCAAAGGAATACGGATGTCATTCTCGGCCAGTTTATCTTTCTCGGCCTGCGCTGCAATCTTGGCCATCGTCTTCACGGCTTCCACCGGATACTTGCCGTATGCCGTTTCCCCACTCAGCATCAATGCATCCGTGCGGTAGTAAATAGCATTGGCAATATCGGTCACTTCAGCACGGGTAGGACGCGGATTATTAATCATGGTATGCAACATCTGGGTAGCAACAATCACCGGTTTCTTTGCCAGAATACATTTTTTGATCAACAGACGCTGAATGCCGGGAATTCGTTCCTGAGGAACCTCAATGCCCAAGTCACCACGAGCCACCATGACTCCGTCGGCCACTTCCAATATTTCATCAATATTGTCCACTCCTTCCTGATTTTCGATCTTGGCGATAATCTTAATGTCGCTGCCGTATGCATCCAGTATCTGACGGATATCCAGCACATCCTGCTTATTACGAACAAACGAATGTGCTATGAAATCAATGTCCTTTTCAATAGCATACAGTATATTGTTACGGTCCTTTTCTGTCAAAGAAGGGAGATTGATGCGCACACCCGGTACATTTACACTCTTACGGTTACCCAAAGTAGCTTCATTCTGCACCTCACACAACAAATACTCGTCTGTCTTCTCAATCACACGCAGCTCCAGATCACCATCATCAATCAGAATATCGCCATCCACCTGAAGATCATGCACAAAACCGGGATAAGATACAGCAATACATTCACGGGTCGTTTCTTGTGCAGGATTGCCTACAATCTTCACTTTGTCACCAATCTGATAAGGAATAGGCTCGCCGCCCGCAATAGCAGTAGTACGCACTTCGGGCCCTTTTGTGTCCATCAATATGGCAATACGGTTGGAAACCTCACGTACATTGGTTATCAATTTTTCAAAACCTTCACGTGAAGCGTGAGCCGTATTCATACGGACCACATTCATACCGGCCTTGAAAAGATCTCTTATAAACTCTACCTCGCAACGCTGATCTGAGATGGACGCTACGATTTTTGTTTGTTTCAACATCATAATCTTATCACCTTATATTATACCTAAACGTTTTATTTTCTCATTAACAAAGCCTCAATCGCCAAACGATATGAATGAAGCCCGAACCCACAAATCACCCCCGCACAAGCACAGGAAATCATCGACTTATGGCGAAACTCCTCACGGGTATGTACATTCGAGATGTGCACCTCAACCACGGGAGCTGTCACGGCGCGGATAGCATCCTGCAAAGCAATGGAAGTATGCGTATAAGCCCCTGCATTCAACACGATGCCGTCATAATCAAAACCCACTTCGTGTATTTTGTTGATCATCTCACCTTCCACATTCGACTGATAATACGCTATTTCAATGTCCGGATAAGTACGGCGCAATTCCACCAGATAGTCTTCAAATGAAACAGCGCCATAAATGGAAGGTTCCCGTTTGCCTAATAAATTGATATTAGGTCCATTAATAATTTGTATTTTCATATTTATACTATATCTGAACTTTTTCTACCTTTGCAGGGAATTTGGGTACAAAGGTAGAAAAAAGAAATGAAAAGAACCGAGAAAACAGACAAGATATTGGTGAAATACAAACAATATTTAAAGTTGGAGAAATCGTTATCTGACAATACGGTAGATGCTTATCTTACTGACCTGGACAAGTTACTGGCTTATCTTACATTAGAAAACATCAACATTCTGGATGTCCGGCTTGAAAATCTGGAAGATTTCTCGGCCGGATTACATGATATCGGCATCCACCCCCGTTCGCAGGCACGCATCTTGTCGGGCATCCGCTCTTTCTACCGTTTCCTCATTATGGAAGATTACCTGAAAGCCGACCCGACAGAATTGCTGGAATCCCCCCAGACAGGTTTCAAACTGCCCGAAGTAATGACTGTAGAAGAGATAGACCTGCTGATAGGAAGCATAGACCGCAGCACCAAAGAGGGACAGCGCAACAGGGCCATACTGGAAACGCTTTACAGTTGCGGGCTCCGCGTTTCCGAACTCTGCAACCTGAAATTATCCGAACTTTATTTTGAAGAAGGCTTCATCAAAGTGGAAGGAAAAGGAAGCAAACAGCGGCTGGTTCCTATTTCACCGCGCGCCATCAAGGAAATCAGGCTCTACTTCACCGACCGTAACCTGATGAAAATAAAGCCGGGATTTGAAGACTTTGTCTTTATCAGCAATTTCGGGAAGAACATCTCCCGCATCATGGTTTTCCATATCATCAAAGAACTGGCAGCCCGGATAGGTCTGAAAAAAAAAATCAGTCCTCACACATTCCGCCATTCTTTTGCAACACATTTGCTGGAAGGAGGCGCCAACTTGCGTGCCATACAGTGTATGCTGGGACATGAAAGTATCGGGACAACAGAAATTTATACACATATAGACCGTAATATGCTACGCAGTGAAATCATAGAACAT
>OHMX01001120.1_pt1 | contig 9634 bp, 4 predicted proteins | sample 1569471 | NCBI WGS metagenome assembly OHMX01 (sample SAMEA3879547, study PRJEB24766) | human gut metagenome | biome: human-associated habitat; feature: feces | place: USA | collected 1985/1987
GATCGAGCGATTGGTCAGGTCGTCCAGGTAGTTGTGGTCACGGCCCATATCGAAGAAACGGTAACGCTTCAGCCGCCAGGGCTGGTGTACCTGAAAATAGAAACAAATCGTTTTCATACTCCGCAAATATTTTAATTGTTCGCCTCCGCGACGACAGTTTCGTAAACCGTCTTGATCTTCGCTGCGGCATTGGTCCATTTGAGTCCGGTCACCTCTTCCAGCCCTTTCGAAGCGAACATCCTGCCCAGAGCCGGATAAGTAAGAAGCCCGTAAATGGCATCGGCCAGAGCATCCACGTCCCAGTAATTCACTTTAATGGCGTAATCCAGCACCTCCGCCACACCGCTTTGCCGCGAGATAATCACGGGAACGCCCGAACGCATGGCCTCGAGCGGCGAAATACCGAACGGCTCCGACACCGAAGGCATGACATAGACATCCGACAGACGGAACATCCGCTGCACCTCCCCGCCCTTGAGGAACCCCGTGAAATGGAAGCGGTCGGCGATCCCCAACTGGGCCACGCGCCGCACCACATGGTTCATCAGATCGCCCGAGCCGGCCATGACGAAACGCACGTCCGGAACCCGCTGCAGCACCTTGGCCGCAGCCTCGACGAAATAATCGGGACCTTTCTGGTAGGTGATGCGTCCCAGAAAGGTGACGACCTTATCCTTGACGGCCCGCTCCGGCACAGCATCCTCCGACTCGCCGAAACGCACGGCGTTATGCACTGTCACGACCTTCTCGGCCGGAATGCCGTACTTGCCGATGACGATGCGGCGCGTCAGCTCCGACACCGCGATCACCCGATCGGCAGCCTGCATACCCGCCTTTTCGATGGCATAGACCCGACGGTTGATATTCTCGCCGCTGCGGTCGAACTCCGTGGCGTGCATGTGCACGACGAGCGGCTTGCCCGAGACGCGCTTGGCGGCGATGCCGGCGTAGTAGGTGAGCCAGTCGTGGGCGTGGATCACGTCGAACTGCCCCTCCAGGTCGCGGGCCACCTGGGCTGCGACCACCGCATAGCGGGCCACCTCCTCCATGAGGTTGGCGCCGTATTTGCCCGAGAAGGTGTAGCGCTGCTTCCAGGCGTCGGTCGTCGACCAGGTCTTCTGTCCCGTCTTGACATACTGCTCATGGTAGCTCTCGTACTCTTCGGGCGAGATGTAGGGCACCATGTTGGAATCGATGTGGATGAACGACATCTTCTCCAGCACGTCGTCCGCTCCGCTGCCGGTCGAGCCGTAGAGCGCCTCCACGTCGCTGGCGTTGACCACATGGATGAAACGCTGGTCCTCGTCGCCGTAGGCGTGCGGAACCACGAACGTCACGTCGACGCCGTTGCGGGCCAGACCCCGCGTCATGCCGTAGCATGCCGTTCCCAGGCCACCCGCGATGTGGGGCGGAAACTCCCAACCGAACATTAAAACTCTCATAATTTATCTCCTCTAAATTTTAACTGTTTCTTCGTTCTTCGCCTGTACGCGTGGGGCGTTTCTCCCGGCTTCGAGCCGTCTCGCGTCCCGTACCACCCGCTCGGAGGCAGGTCCCTGCGGACCGCGCCTCTCCCGATTCTCTCCGATTGCGTGCGGACGTCGGACTTGTCCTCTTATTTCTTCTCCGTTTTTCTGACGGTGCGCCGTGCGGCGGGTTTCTTCTCTGCAGCCGTTGCGGGCTTCTTCTCCGTGCTCTTCTTCTCCGTTGCCGTTGCGGCCTTCTTCTCGGCGCTCTTTCCTGCGGCACTCTTCCGGGGAGCCCGGGCGGGCTTCTCCGCGGCCTTGTGCTCGTGTGCGAGGTGCCAGATGTCCAGCACGGCGGCTACGCTCCAGGCCTGCGAAATGGCGCCGCGGGGCGAGAAGGGAGGATCGGCGTCGAAGAGCTCGGCAATCGAGCCGATGCCGTAGCTCTGGATGTCCTCGTTGAAGTTCTCGAGCATCTCCTCGGCCTGCGGACGGAAGCGGTCTCCGTCGATGTCGAAGCAGGCGCGGACGTAGAACATCAGCAGCCAGGGCCATACCGAGCCGTTCTTGCCGGCGAAGTCACGCTCGGCGGGCGTACCGACCTGCGTGCCCCGGTAGAGCGGGTTGCGCGGCGAGAGCGTGCGCAGGCCGCGCGGGGTGAGCAGGTGCTGGCGCACCGTGCGGATCACTTCGAGCTGGGTCTCCGTGTCGAGCATCTTGTACTTCAGACCGCAGGCGATGATCATGTTCGGGCGGATCGACTTGTCGGAGCCGTTTTCACCCACGTAGTCGGCCAGATAGCCTTCCGGCAGGCGGAAGAGCTCGTTGAACGACGCCTTCGTGCGCTCGGGCAGCTCCTTCCACTCCTTGACGAAGTCCTTGTCGCCGTTGGCTGCGGCCAGTTCGAGGGTGTAGCATACGGCGTTGTACCAGAGTGCGTTGACCTCGACCTGGTAGCCGTTGCGCGGCGTGACGGCCACGCCGTCGATCACCGAATCCATCCACGTGAGGGGCTGGTCGGCCGAAGCCCACACGAGCCCGTTGTCGTTGAGGATCACGCGCCCGGCAACCCCCTTGCGGTAGTTCTCCAGAATGCCCTTCATGGCCGTTGCGTAGCGCTCCCAGACGGCCTTGCCGCCGATCTCCTTTTCGAGCTCCTGCAGCGTCCAGAAGAACCACAGCGGGGCGTCCGCCGCCACGGCAGCCGAGCCGTCGCCCGTGAACATGCCCTCCTTCATGTCGCGCACGAGCGTGTCGAGCGCGTCGATGCAGTCCTCCTTGTGGTTCTGGAGGATCGTGATGCCCGGCAGGGCGACGAGGGTCTGGCGCGTCGAGACGCCGTGCCACGGATAGCCCGAGATCACCTCCGTGCGGTTGCCCGGACGGCGGATCAGGAACTGGCGTGCCGAGTGCTCCAGGCAGCTGTGGAAGTCGACCTTGTGCGTGCGGCGGGCGATCGAGGCGGCGTATACCTCCTCGATGGTCTTCGTCGAGCCCATCTCGTCGAGCGAGGCAGAGAAGATGATGCTCTCGCCCTTCTTGAGTTCGGTTTCAAAGTATCCCGTGGTCATGAGGTCCTCGTGGCCGTCGTATCCGCGGGCGATGTCCTGCAGGTACTCGAAGTTGTAGTACCAGTCGGGGGCGGGGACGAACTCAGTTCCGGGCTTGCTCGTCTGGAGGTAGAGCCACGGGAACGACTCGTAGAGGCGGCACTTCACGCCGTTGACGGCGGGGTAGGAGTGGCCGCAGGCCTCCATGTTGGCGTGCGTGAGTTCGTGCTTGTCGCGGAAGGCGAGGAACGGGCGCAGGCGCAGTTTCGTCTCCGAGTGGGCGTCCACGAGCGTGTAGCGGATCATCAGCTGCGTGCGCTTGTGGATCCAGAGCATCTCCTTGCGGAGGATGACGCCGCCCACGCGGTAGGTGATCGTGGGGGTCGGCGTATACTCGAAGTCGGTGATGTACTTGTGTCCGCGGGGTTCGTAGACGCCCGGGAAGCGGTGCAGGGCCAGGTTGAACGCCTGGTCATGCTGGATGATGGTCTCGTCGAGCGACGAGAGCAGGACGTAGGTCTTGTCGCTCTCGTCGATCGGGGCGACGATCAGTCCGTGGTAACGGCGGGTATTGCAGCAGACGATGGTGGTGCTCATGTAACCGCCGATGCGGTCCGTGGCGAGCATCTCACGCTGGAGCGAATACTCGAGGTTGCTCAATTCGCTTTTCTCGAAAGTTAGTGCTGACATATTTCTGGTTTTTACGGTTCGCTCTATAAAGATATTGAAAATTTCGCGTTCCCGGAGCGGGTTTTTTGAAAAAACAACATCTTTTTTGTCCTCTTCTGCCGTTTTTTTTACCGTCCGGAGCCGTTATGCCCATTTCACGAGGGCGAAGTCCATGCGGTGCGGCAGATTCGGGTTGCTCGGGTAGACACGCAGCGCCACGTCGAACGTACCGGTCTCGTCGGGCGTGTAGTCGAGCGTGTAGGTCACCAGACTGCCTTCCGTCTTGACGCGTTCGAGCTGGATCGTGCGGATGACGTTGACGCTCTGTCCGCCGACGATCTGCTGGGCGATGACCATCTCGACGCCGATGTCCTCGGGCTGCAGGTTGGCTACGTCGAGCTTCACCTCGAAGTGGTATTTCTCACCCACGTAGACGGCCTCCTTGTTGATCGTCACGCGCTGCACGTCGACGACGCGCACCTGGTCCCATGCGGCCGAAACCTTGCGTTTCCAGGCGGCGATCTCGCGGGCCAGCTTGTAGCCGCCCTCGACGATGCGGTGCTTGCGTGCGGCGAGCTTGTTGTAGAAGCGGTTTTCGTAGTCGATCAGCTGGCGGTTCATCGTGAAGTTCGCGGCGATGTCGGCCACGCACTTCTTGATCGAAGCCACCCACTCGTGCGGAATGCCGTCGGCGCTGCGGCGGTAGTAGAGCGGTGCGATCTGCTCCTCGATGGTGTTGTAGATCATCTCGGCGTCGAGTTCGTCCTGGAAGTGCTGGTCGGTGAAGGTCCGCTCCATGGGCAGGGCCCAGCCGGCCCCCTCCTTGTAGCCCTCGACCCACCAGCCGTCGAGTACCGAGAACTGCATCACGCCGTTCATGACGCACTTTTCGCCCGACGTACCCGAGGCCTCGAGCGGACGCGTCGGCGTGTTGAGCCATACGTCCACGCCCTGGACCATGCGGCGGGCGAGCTCCATGTCGTAGTTCTGCAGGAAGATGATCTTGCCCACGAACTGCGGCATGGCGGCCACCTCGACGATGCGCTTGATGAGGTCCTGTCCCGGCTTGTCGTTCGGGTGTGCCTTGCCCGCGAAGATGAACTGCACGGGGCGCTCCTTGTTGTTGACGATGGCCGAGAGGCGGTCGAGGTTCGTGAAGAGCAGGTAGGCGCGCTTGTAGGTGGCTAAGCGGCGGGCGAAGCCGATGGTCAGCACCTCGGGCTTGATGCCCTCGATGATCTGCAGCATCTGACGCGGCGAGTCGAGACGCACCTGCTTGGGGTCGCTGTAGCGTTTGCGGATATGCTTGACGAGGCGGTTCTTGAGCTTCATGCGCTCACCCCAAAGCTCCTCGTCGGGGATGTTGTGTACCTTCTGCCAGGCCGGGATGTCGTAGACGTGGCCCTCGAACCCTTCGGGGAAGTAGCGGGCGTAGAGGCGGCGCAGCGACGTGGCGATCCAGGTCGGGAAGTGCACGCCGTTGGTGACGTAGCCGATGTGGAGCTCGTTCTTGAAGTAACCCGGCCACATGTTGCCCAGAATCTCCTTCGACACCTCGCCGTGGAGCCACGATACGCCGTTGACCTCCTGCGAGAGGTTGCAGGCCAGCACCGACATCGAGAACTTCTCGTTCGGGTCGTTGGGGTTGGTCTTGCCGAGGTTGATGTACTGCTCCCAGGTGATGCCCAGCACGTCGGGGTAGTGCGACATGTACTGGCGGATCATCGACTCGGGGAAGGCGTCGTGACCGGCCGGCACGGGCGTGTGCGTGGTGAAGAGCGACGACGAGCGGATCACCTCCAGTGCCTCCGAGAAGGAGAGCTTCTTGTGGTTGACCAGTTCGCGGATGCGCTCGATGCCGATGAAGGCGGCGTGTCCCTCGTTGCAGTGGTATACGTCGTGCTTGATGCCGAGCTTGCGCAGGGCGCGGATGCCGCCGATGCCGAGCAGGATCTCCTGCTTGAGGCGGTTCTCCCAGTCGCCGCCGTAGAGGTAGTGGGTGATCTGACGGTCCTCCTCGAGGTTGTCCTCGTAGTCGGCGTCGAGCAGGTAGAGGTCCGTGCGGCCGACCTGGCACTTCCAGACGCGCGCCGAGAGCGTGCGGCCCGGGAAGGCGATGGTCACCGTGACCCAGCCGCCGGCCTCGTCACGCACGGGCGAGATGGGCAGCTTGAAGAAGTTCTGCGCCTCGTAGGTCGCTTCCTGTGCGCCCTGGGCCGAGAGCCGCTGCGTGAAGTAGCCGTAGCGGTAGAGCAGACCCACGGCCGTCATCGGGACGTTCTTGTCCGACGCCTCCTTGAGGTAGTCGCCGGCGAGGATGCCCAGACCGCCCGAGTAGATCTTCAGCGACGAGTGCAGGCCGTACTCCATCGAGAAGTAGGTGATCGAGGTCGCCTTCGGATCGGGTTTTTCATTCATGTAGTCGCGGAACTGCGCGTAGACGCCGTCGAGTTGTGCGAGGAAGACGTCGTCGTGCTCGAGCTCCTTGAGGCGCTCGACGCTCAGCTTGTCGAGGAAGACGATCGGGTTGCGCTCGCACTCGGTCCAGAGCGTCGGGTCGATGTTCTCGAACAGGTCGCGGGCGCCCGGGTTCCAGCACCACCAGAGGTTGCGCGAGAGCTCCTCGAGGGCGTGCAGGCGCTTGGGCAGCGTCTTGTCGACCATCATGCGGTTCCAGTTGGGTTTCTCGACGAAGAGCTGCTGGCGCACGAAGTTGATCTGCTCGGTCTTGGCGCCGCCGTCGTCCAGCACGGCGCGGTTCGTGCGCACGATCGAGCTCTCGATCGCATCCGAGTAGGCGTCCTCATAGGCCTTGTAGAGGTGCTCCCAGAGGGCCGTTTCGGCGATCTCGTAGGCCGAGACGCGCGCCTCGTTGACGTGCTTCTCGTCGAGCAGGCTGAAGCGCAGCAGCGCGTCGGCGATCTGCTGCTCGGCCTCCTTGTCGTTGTAGTCGTCGCGGCGGATGATCTCCACGCCGGTGTGCGTGCGCTGCTTGCTGACCCAGAGGCCGAAGCCGGCGAGCGTCGTGGTGATCGTCGGGACGGAGAAGGCCACCGACTCCAGCGGCGTGTAGCCCCACGGCTCGTAGTAGGAGGGGAAGACCGTGACGTCCATGCCGACGAGCAGCTCGTAGTAGTCCTTGTTGAAGATGCCGTCGCTCTTGTTCAGGTAGGTGGGCACGAAGATCACCTTGACCTTCGAGTCGGCCGTCGTGAGCACCGACCCGGCCAGGGCGTTGACGATGGGGTCCCACGTCTGGTTTTCCAGGTAGTGTGTCGAGTATTTGTACTGGCTGTCGTCGATGGGCTTCGACGGGTCGGCCAGATGGGCCTGCAGGTCGACGCGCGGGCCGCGGTTGCCGGCCGGCACGGTGATGTAGGCGAGCACCTCGCGCTGGAGACGGTCCGAAGCGGCCAGCTGCTTGAGCGACTCGATGAAGACGTCGAGCCCCTTGTTGTGGAACTCGTAGCGGCCGCTCGTGCCGATGATGAGCGGATCGGTGGCGAACTTGCGGCCCAGGCAGGCCTCGGCCACGGAGATCATCGCCCGGCGGGCCTCGGCGCGCTTGGCGACGTACTCGTCGCCGCTCCATACGAAGTCGTTCTCAAAGCCGTTGGGCGTCACGCCGTCGACCTCGCGGCCGAGCAGGTACTTGCACTCCGAGGCGGTGATGTCGCTCACGGTGAGGAACTCGTCGTGGTATGTGGCGGCCATCTTCTCGATCGAGTGCTTGGCCGTGACGTTGAACTGGCGGGCCAGCTCGTCGGCGTTGAACTTCGAGAGGTCGTTGTAGAGGGGCAGGCGGTTGCCGGCGATGCAGCGGCCCATGATCGTGGCGTGCGTCGTGAAGACGGTGGCCACATAGGGGGCGTGCAGACGCAGGTAGAGACCGCCGGCGGCGGTCATCCATTCGTGGAAGTGGGCGGCGACCTTTTCGGTGGCCGTGCAGAAGGTATCGACATAGGAGGCGATGACCTTGCCGGCGGCCCAGCCGAAGAGCACCGGCTCGATGTAGTCCCACTGTCCCGAGATCGAATCGACGTGGTAGCTCTCCCACAGGCTCTTCAGGATTTCGTCCTTGCGCGGGATGAGCGACGAGAAGTCGACGAGGATGACCATCGGCTCGCCCTTGATCTTCCAGCGTCCCACGCGGATGCGGATGCCCTCGTTGTAGACGTTCTGGCGCCATGCCTTCAGCAGGTTGGGGTCCTCCTGGAATTCGGGGTTCACGCCCTCGTGCGAGAGGTCGGGACCCAGCAGAATATAGCGCTCTCCGAATTTGCGGATGGCGGTTTGCGTCTTGGTCGAAATGACGGTGTGGATACCGCCGACTTTGTTGCATACCTCCCAGCTTACCTCGAACAGGAAGTCGGGGGACAATTTCGCATTGCTCATATACTTTTGTAGTTTTTCCGTGATCCGGTTTGATTTCCGGCCGCAAAGGTAATACTTATAATTATATAAAACAACCCGAAATGCAGTTAATAAAATTATTTAAGAATAACTTAACATTTCAGGGTCACGAATTTGGACCTTGCATCAGGCCTCGAACAGCGATTCGATGACCGCGTCGCTGACGAGGAAGCGTTCGGGCGGAACGGCCATGCGTCCGGACGAAATGCGCAGCGTGCCGGCCGCAATCCACCGGGCGGCCTCGCGCCGCAGCCGCTCGGCGCGTTCCGCACCGAAGCGCTGCCGCAGCTCCTCGAGGCAGATCCCCTCGGCCGTGCGCAGCCGTGTGAGCAGGTACTCGTTGAAGCGGTCGTGCTCGGTGAGCTGCTCCGCTTCGGCCTCTTCGCCGTCGATGTAGCGGGCGACGGAGGCGACGTTCCAGTGACGCTCCCGCCCGTCGAAGGAGTGGGCAGCGGGCCCGATGCCGAGGTACTTTTCGCCGTGCCAGTAGGCGGCATTGTGGCGGGCGCGGAATCCCGGGCGGGCAAAGTTCGAGACCTCGTAGTGCTCGTACCCGGCCCCGGTCAGCGTGCGGTGCACGGTGAGGAACTCCTCCTCGCTCACCTGCTCCTCCACGGGGCGGAAGCTGCCGCGGGCCGCCCGCCGCCCGAAGGCCGTGTCGGGTTCGACGGTGAGGTGGTAGGCCGACACATGCTCCGCCTCCAGCGCGAGGATGCCGTCGAGCGTGCGGCGCAGCGAGTCGCCGCCGAATCCCGGGACGCCGAAGATCAGGTCGACGGTAAGGTTGCCGAACCCCGCCTTGCGGGCCGCGCGGACCGCCTCGACGGCCTGCCGGGCCGTGTGGCGGCGATTCATCAGGCGCAGGCAGTCGTCGTCGAGCGACTGGATGCCGATCGAGAGGCGGTCGATGCCCGCCTCGCGCAGGGCGTCGAGGTAGCGGGGCGTGAGGTCGTCGGGGTTGGCCTCGAGCGTGGTCTCCTCCGTGGCCGAGCAGTCGAACAGCCCGGCTGCATGGTCGAGCAGCGCCCGCAGCTGCTCCGGCGTGCAGAGCGACGGGGTGCCGCCGCCGAAGTAGCGCGTGCGGACCGCCTCGCCGCCGAGGTACTCCCGGCGGCTCTCCAGCTCGCGGTGCATCGCCTGCAGCGTCTCCGGGAGCCGCGCCGTTTCGACGCTCTTGTAGAAGTCGCAGTAGGCGCAGATGCGCTTGCAGAAGGGGATGTGGAAGTAAAGTCCGGCCATGGCTATCAAAATTAGCAAAAAAATCGCTCCTCCGGCGCAATTTTATCGGAAAAGCGGACGTTTTGACATAAAAGTTGCATCGGGGAGCCTTGTCTGCGTGTGTCTGCTGCGGCCGCACCGGGTTGCGGCGTGGTGTGCCGGGCGGTTCGGCCGGGTGCATCCGTCCCCGGGCGGAGCCCCTTGCCGGGTGTTTGATGAGGCTGCTATGGTTCTGTGATTTAGTCGGTTACATGGGGAGTGAAAAATAATAAAATTTTTTTGTAATTTTTACTGTTATTTTTTTCACAAGTCTGAAAG
>OHMX01001124.1_pt1 | contig 9616 bp, 5 predicted proteins | sample 1569471 | NCBI WGS metagenome assembly OHMX01 (sample SAMEA3879547, study PRJEB24766) | human gut metagenome | biome: human-associated habitat; feature: feces | place: USA | collected 1985/1987
CGGCCGCCTGCGGATTCCCTCTGGAGAACCATCACAATGCGCTCGCCGATGCCGAAGCCTGCGCGCACATCGCGATGAAACTGCTCTGACGCCTAGCGGAGCAGGATCCTTACTCCGTCCAGGCTTTCCACGATGGCGAGGGACTCGACCCGGATCCCGGCGGCTTCGATACGTTCGCGCCCGTGCTGGAACGCCTTCTCTATAAGGAAGCCCATGCCGGCGATTTCGGCGCTCGCCTGTCTGACGAGGTCGATCATGCCCAGGGCGGCGTTTCCGTTGGCAAGGAAATCGTCGATGAAGAGCACCCTGTCACCCTTGCCGAGGTAGTCGCCGCAGACGCAGACATCGTAGTTCCTGCCCTTGGTGAAGGAGTATACGGTCGTGGAGAGCATGTTCTCCATTGTGCTGGGCTTTTTCTTCTTAGCGAATACCACCGGGAGCTCCATGGCAAGGCCGGTCATTATCGCCGGGGCGATTCCGCTCGCTTCGACTGTGAGTATCTTGTTAGTGCCGCTGCCGCTGAACCTTCTTCTGAATTCCTCGGCGACAGCCTTCATGAGCATGGGGTCCATCTGATGGTTGATGAAGCTGTCCACTTTCAGGATGCCTCCCTCGAGGCATTTCCCGTCGTGCAATATGCGTTCTTCGAGCAGTTTCATTTTGTGCAGGTTTTCGCTTGTCCCGGCAAATTTAGGAAATTGGCGGGATAATGTTTCGGCCGGAGCTCTGGTTTTCCTTACCCCGCTTCACCTCGCGGCGCAATTGCGCCGAGCAGATTCAAATGCGATTTCCCGGTCGTTCTTTACGGCAGTAATTGTTGATAATTGTGGCAATGCAGAGCAGTATTCCACCTCGGAGGTTCCGCTGCGCTCCATCGATGCTGCGCATCGCCCGCTCACAGCCGCGGGCGGCTAGCCTCCTCGGCGGAATACTGCTCTGCATACGCAATTCAGTCCGCGCGGTACGGCAAGTTGCGTACTGAAGTCGGATGCGGACTGCGGGTGAGGGAGGCTTGTCCCTCGTTTCTCGCCTCACGAGCCGCAGTGCCGCATCCGGTGACGGTCGATAGCAGTTCTGCAACCCACCTTCGCGAGCAAACCCTGTTGCAGGGCCATGTAGGGCACATCCGCTACCGAGGTGGAAAGAAAAGGTGCCCACCTCCAACAGCAACCACCCTCTCATGGGTTTCTGATGCCAGTTGCCCTAAAAGGTGAATTGCAGAACCAATCACCTTTAGTGAGGAGCCGTCATAATAATCCATCCGCAGACAGCAAAATACTTGTGAGCGGGACATCTCCCGAAATCGGGCACACACGGCTGTCAGAGGCCGATTTTGCAATCTGCCGGGCGCACAAGTCGGCCTTGGAAGGGCGACTTGTACGCGACACAAGTCTTTAAATGCATTGATTGTCAATTACTTGAATATTTCCTCCGCGCACATGTTTTTGCGCTGAACATGATTCAGTCCAGCTATGATTTGCAAGCTGGCTGCCCCGGCTTTCGTTCTGGCAGATTTTTATCCGCCGCTTTGTTTCGTGAAATTCATCGGTTTCACTTTGGCAGTTTCCAGGACGTTCAAGAAAGTGTCGATGTAGCCAATGGAAGGAATTCGGTTCCATTTGTGCGAATCACCCCTCTTCCATGCGTGTGCGGAGGGTTTAACCGTAGCTGATGAATTTCACGTTCCGCAGTCCTTCCACCTCGCGGCTGCAATTGCGCCTCGCAGACGAAAAAAGTCTGCTCAACATCAATTCAGCCCGCTCGGCAAGACCATTGCCACTCTATGTATTGCACAATTCAGCCGTACTTTATAACAGGAATTGCTGAAAATCGGGGGAATTCATACCATTCAATGGTTCGCTCTACCCGGGAACGATGGGATAACTAGCCGGACATCAAAATACTTGTGAGCGGGACGCCTCCCGAAATCGTACCTACACGGCTGTCCAAGGCCGATTTTGCGATCCGTCGGGCTCACAAGTCGGCCTTGGAAGGGCGACATGTGCGAGCGCAAATCTTAAAAACGCTCTGACTGTCAATTACTTGAATATCTCCTCCACGCACATGTTTTTGTGCTGAACATGATTCAGTTCGGCTATGATTTGCAATCAGGCTTAATTTCGGACTTACGTCCCGGCAGAATGCAAATTACTCCGGAATTGGCTGCCAACAACCGTCAGGTCCAGTTAAGCTGGCAATGCTGACAGGATCACAGGTTTCTTTAGGTCACCGAGCCGGGACGCGGACTGCGAGCGAGGGAGGCTAGCCCCCCGTTTTTCACCTCGCGAGCCGCAGTGCCGCGTCCGGCGTTTGTCGATTACAAAACAAGTTGGCTTGATGAGAACGTACCATGCTTCAAGACAAGAATTGCTGAAAATCGGGACATAGTTCTGCAATCCACCTTCACGGGCAAACCCTGTTGCAGGACCACACAGAGCGCATCTTCTACTGAAGTGGAAGGAAAAGGTGCCCACCTCCAACGGTGAACCCCCTCACAGGGGCTTCAGACAACGATTGCTATAAAAGGTGAATTGCAGAACCGAGCCACGTAATTCGGCAAGTTCAACGGACTGCCGGGGCCGGATGCGGACTGCGAGCGAGGGAGGCTAGCCCCCCGTTTTTCGCCTCGCGAGCCGCAGTGCCGCGTCCGGCGTCTGCCGTCAGCAACTAGGCGAGCATAGGCATTCTGATGTAGGCAGGCGGCAGGGCGCCGCGCACAATAAGGATTTGTGACCCAAAAGCCGGGTTTGACCACACGGAATAACAATGGCAAAAGGGGCTGACCCGGATATTAAGGTCAAGCCCCTTTCTTAGTGGTCAGCCATCGGCCGTCCCTATTGCTGTCTAGCTGATGAACAGCAGCTCGCGGTACTTGGGCAGCGGCCACATCTTGTTGTCCACAATGTCCTCGAGCTTGTCGATGGGCATGCGGATGTCGTTCAGGCTTTCCGCAATCTCGTGGTACGCGACAGCCTTTTCGTAGATGTCCTCGATTGCGTTCGCCCGCTTGCGCGCCTCCTTCATCGCGGCGGCTTTCTGGTGAATCTCCTCCACGTAGGAATTGATCTTGTCGAGCAGATCCAGCTCATACGAGCATTTCGAGGTATCGCCGAAGATTTCCTTGCTCAGCGCGATGTCCTTGAGCAGCTTGGTCTTGTATTCGAGGACCGCCGGTATGATATGGTTCGTTGCCATCCTGACCATCACGCGGGATTCAATCTGTACCTTCTTGCAGTATGTCTCCCATTTGACCTCGTTGCGCGCCTCCAGTTCCTTCTCGCTGTAGACTCCGGTGGAGGTGAACATGCTGATGGACTCGGGCTTGACGAAATCCCTGATCATCTCGGGGACGCTGGTCTCGACGTCGAGTCCGCGGCGTTCGGCCTCTTTCTTCCATTCATCGGAATATCCGTTGCCGTCGAAGCAGACTACGTCGATTACGGAGGCGATGATGGGTTTGAGAGTGTCCATGACGGCCACGTTTACCGCTTTGCCCTTGGCGAGCTCCCTGTCGACTCCGGCCTTGAAGAGCTTAAGCTGTTCAGCCACGGCCGCGTTGAGCGTGGTCATCGCCCCGGCGCAGTTGGCGCTGGAGCCGACAGCCCTGAATTCGAAGCGGTTGCCCGTGAACGCGAAAGGAGATGTCCTGTTGCGGTCGGTGTTGTCCACGAATATTTCCGGAATCTCGATCAGCCCCACGCTCTTCCCCTTCTTGCCGGAAATCTCAATCGGAGTGTCGGAAGGCACCTCGAGCAGCTTGCGCAGCACGTTGGTCATCGTGGAGCCGAGGAAGGCTGAGACGATAGCGGGAGGAGCCTCGTTGGCACCGAGCCTGTGGGCGTTGGTCGCGGAGGCTATGGACGCCTTCAGGAGTGCGTTGTGCTTCTGCACTGCCGCGAGCACGTTCACGAAAAAGGTGATGAACTGGAGATTGCTGTTCGGATCCTTGCCGGGAGCGAAGAGCTGTACTCCGGTGTCGGTGCCGAGCGACCAGTTGTTGTGCTTGCCCGAACCGTTCACGCCCTCGAAGGGCTTCTCATGGAAAACCACCACGAAGCCGTGCTTGCGGGCTATCTTGTTCATGAGGTTCATCACAATCTGGTTCTGGTCGTTCGAGAGGTTGGTCTCGCCGTATATCGGAGCGAGCTCGAACTGGTTGGGTGCGACTTCGTTGTGACGGGTCTTGAGAGGGATTCCGAGGCGGTGTCCGGCTATTTCCAGCTCTCTCATGAACGCCGCCACGCGGGTCGGGATGGAGCCGAAATAATGGTCGTCAAGCTGCTGGTTCTTCGAAGAATTGTGCCCCATCAGGGTGCGGCCGGTAATCATCAGGTCGGGCCTTGCGGAATACAGGGACTCGTCGACCAGAAAATACTCCTGCTCCCAGCCGAGATAGGAATAGACCTTGCGCACGGAAGGGTCGAAAAGGTGGCAGACCGGCAGCGCCGCCTCAGACACGGCCTTGAGAGCGCGCTTGAGCGGGGTCTTGTAGTCAAGAGCCTCACCGGTATAGGAAATGAAGACGGTAGGGATGCAGAGCGTGTCGTCCTGGATATATACGGGCGATGTCGGGTCCCATGCGGTGTACCCCCTGGCCTCGAAGGTGGCGCGTATGCCTCCGCTGGGGAAAGAAGACGCGTCCGGCTCCTGCTGTACGAGGTCCTTGCCGCTGAAACTCTCGATGACGCCTCCCTTGCCGTCGTAGTCTATGAGCGAGTCATGCTTTTCCGCAGTGCCTTCGGTGAGGGGCTGGAACCAGTGGGTGATATGCGTCACACCGTTTTCCATCGCCCATTCCTTCATGCCGCGCGCTACGCCGTCGGCAGTCTTGCGGTCGAGGGGGATGCCGTTGTCAATGCACTCCAGAAGGCCTTTCAGGCTTTCCGCATCGAGGTACTTGTGCATCTTCGGACGGTCGAACACGAGCTCTCCGAAATAGTCGGAGGTCTTTCTCGAAGGACTCTCCACTTTCACAGCCTTCTTTTCGAAGGATTCCTTTACCAGATCAAATCTATCCATAGGGCTTTTAAATTAAACTGTCAACAAAAAAGGCCGGCCCGTGTGGGACCAGCCTGTTCTTCATCATGAATGTCTGCCTGCATGTGTGCCGGCTGGTCAGCACGCAAAAAAGCACAGAACCTGTGACTGGCTCTGCTGCTGGCTCTGCTGCTGGCTACGTACGTTCATGCTGATAACTTTCTGACGGCGAATTTATAAAAAAATTTTCTTATAGCAACGCCTGCGTAAAATTTTTTGCCTGCCGACAAGTATGTTGTATATTAGCGCCCGAAAACAGGACTTATGGAAAATTACGGCTTTCTGAGAGTGGCGGCGGCCATGCCGAAGGTGCATGTGGCCGACCCCGGATCCAATTGCAGGGAAATTCTCGAACTTGTCAGGGATGCGGTGATTCGCGGCGTGTCCGTGGTCGCCTTCCCCGAACTGAGCATCTGCGGCTATACCTGCGCCGACCTCTTCGGACAGCAGACCCTGACTGACAGTTCCGAACAGGCTTCCGCCGACCTGGTGAGACTTTCCGCCGGAATGGACTGCGTCCTGATTTTCGGTGCGCCCATACGCTTCCGCGGACGCCTTTTCAACTGCGCCGTCATAGCCAGGGGCGGCAGAATCATCGGCATAGTCCCCAAAACCTACCTCGCCGGCAACGGCGAATTCTACGAGCCTCGCTGGTTCGAGTCGGCCGCACGGCTTCCGGAGGAATGCATAGGAATCGAGTACGCAGGCCAGAAGGACATCCCTTTCGGCACACGCCAGCTCTTCAAGGTGGGAGGTGCGCTTTTCGCCGTGGAGATATGCCAGGACCTCTGGTCCCCTGTTCCGCCGAGTTCATGGGCGGCTCTCGCGGGCGCGCAGCTCATCGTGAACCTCTCGGCGAGCAACGAGGTGCTGATGAAGCATGAATACCGCAAGCTGCTCGTCTCGGCCACCTCTTCCCGCCTTTTCGCCGCCTATCTGTACTGCTCATGCGGCTATGGCGAGTCTACCCAGGATCTCGTCTGGGCAGGTTCTTCCCTGATATACGAAAACGGTTCCTCGATAGCCGAGAACGAACGTTTCCGCCGCAGCTCGAACCTTCTGTGCGGCGATGTGGACATAGAGCGTCTCGACACCCTGCGGAGCAAGGAGAACTGCTACTGCTATGCTGGCCCCCTGCCCCGATTCGAGCCCAGGAATGCGGGAAGGGCCGCGCACACCGATTTCGGCGCTTCCCTGCTCCGTCATGTGGAGGCGCATCCTTTCGTCCCCCATGGCGACCCCGAGGCCCTGGCAGCCCGCTGCCGGGAGATACTGTCATCACAGATAGCAGGACTCGGCACAAGGCTGGAGCATATAGGCTGCAAGAAGGCCGTCATAGGCGTCTCCGGCGGACTGGACTCGACCCTGGCGCTGATAGTGACCGCCCTTGCGTTCGACGAGCTGGGGCTGCCCAGGAAGAATATCGTCACTGTGACCATGCCCGGCTTCGGCACGAGCGAACGCACCCATGACAACTCCGACCGGCTGATGGAGCTTTTCGGAACCGACCACCGCGAAATCTCGATACTGCCGGCCACCCGCCAGCATTTCGCCGACATAGGCCAGGACGAGGATGTGCATGACCTCACCTACGAGAACAGCCAGGCCCGCGAGCGCACGCAGATTCTTATGGACCTTGCCGGCAAGGTGGGCGGCATAGTGGTAGGCACCGGCGACCTTTCGGAACTTGCGCTCGGCTGGTGCACCTACAACGGCGACCACATGTCGATGTACGGGGTGAACGTGAGCGTGCCGAAGACCCTCGTCCGCACACTCGTGGTATGGGCTGCCGACAACAGGTTCGCGGCTTCACCCGAACTCCGGAGCGTGCTCCTCGATGTGGCGGACACTCCCATCAGTCCGGAACTGGTGCCTGTGGCCGATGACGGCAGCATCGCGCAGAAGACCGAAGACCTCGTCGGCCCCTACGAACTGCACGACTTCTTCCTGTACAACTTCTTCCGCTGCGGCTATCAGCCCCGCAAGATACTGTTCCTCGCCATGAAGGCCTTCGCAGGCACCTATGACGAGGATACCATAGCCCGCTGGCTTTCCAATTTCATGAGACGTTTCTTCACCCAGCAGTTCAAGCGCTCATGCCTGCCAGACGGCCCGAAGGTCGGCTCCGTGTCCCTCTCTCCCAGAGGCGACTGGCGCATGCCCTCCGACCTTGAGAGCTGGTGGAAGCTTTGAATTATCTGTCGTAGAAGGACTCCGGAAGCGGCCGGCAGTTGTAATGCGAAGCCATGGCTTCGCCGTAGGCACCCGCGCTGCGTATGGCCAGGTAGTCGCCCCTGTGGCATTTGTTCAGGTGAGCGGCCTTGAGGAACACGTCGGAGCTCTCGCAGACCGGGCCGACAACGTCGTATATCTGCTCGGGCTCGTTGGAGCTCAGGTTCTCTATCCTGTGGTAGGCTTTGTAGAGCGCCGGACGTATGAGTTCGGTCATGCTGCCGTCGATGACGGCGAACTGCTTGGTAGTACCCTGCTTCACATAGAGAACGCGCGAAATCAGGCTGCCGCACTGGGCGACTACGCTCCGTCCCAGTTCGAAATGCACCGGAGTTCCGGCAGGAAGCCTGAGGTGGCGCCTGAAGGTGTCGAAATATGACTTGAAATCCGGCACCGGCAGCAGGTTGGGATGCTCGTAGCTCACCCCGAGGCCCCCGCCTACATTTATGTCGCCGACCGGCAGCCCGGTCTTCGAGAGCTCGTCCACGAGCGAGTTTATGCGGTTGCACAGAGCCACGAAATCCATCATGTCGAGGAGCTGGGAGCCGATATGGAAATGCAGTCCCCTGTATTCAACGGCGGGAAGGCTGAGGGCGAGCCGCAGCACCTCCCCCATCTGTTCGTAGTTGATGCCGAACTTGTTCTCGGCAAGACCGGTCGTGATGTTGGCGTGGGTGTGGGCGCCGATGTCCGGATTGATTCGCAGGCTGACCGGCGCCTTTTTCCCGGCTTCGGCGGCCAGCTCGTTGATGACCTCAAGCTCGGCGGAGGATTCCACGTTGAACCGAGAGATTCCGTTTTCCAGGGCGAACCGTATTTCGGCGTCGCTCTTCCCCACTCCGGCATAGACTATGCTCTGCGGGCTGAAGCCCGCGTCGAGCGCGGCCCGTATCTCTCCTCCGCTCACGCAGTCGGCCCCGAGGCCGCCGGAGGCTATCTCTTCCAGCAGCACGGGATTGGCGTTCGCCTTTACCGCATAATGCACCTTGAATTCCGGATATGCGGCCGTACATGAACGTATGGTCTCAAGAGTGTGGCGCAGCAGCCTGAGGTCGTAGTAGTAGAACGGAGTCCTGAGTCCGCCGAACTTCTCCAGGGGTAACGAGGCTTTCAGCATTTCTCAAACAGGCATTTGCTGAGCGACCTCAGCGTCCGTACCTTGTCCTCGTCCTTCACCAGGAAGGAGATGTTGTAGTCGCTTCCGCCGTATGAGACCATGCGGACCGGAATGTCCTTCATTGCCTCCATGGCGCGGGTCTCGAAGCCGACGTTCTCCCAGTCCATGTCGCCGACTACGCAGATTATGCACATGTCCATGTCCACGGAGACGGTGCCGTACTTCTTCAGGTCGTGGACTATCTCGTTGAGATGCGCGGTGTTGTCGACCGACACGGAGACTCCGACCTCCGAAGTGCAAATCATGTCGATGGAGGTCTGCCAGCTTTCGAATATCTCGAACACGCGGCGCAGGAATCCGTGCGCGAGCAGCATCCGGGACGAGCGTATGCTGATGGCGGTGATGTTGCCTTTGGCGGCGACGGCCTTTATGCTTCCCCGGTCGCGGACATTGTCGATCAGGGTTCCGGGAGATGCCGGGGCCATCGTGTTCAGCAGCCTGACGGGGATATTGGCGAACTTGGCGGGCTGTATGCAGGTGGGGTGGAGAATCTTGGCCCCGAAATATCCGAGCTCGGCGGCTTCATCGAAATGCAGGTGGCGGACAGGAGCGGTATTCTCCACGATTTTGGGGTCGTTGTTCTGCATCCCGTCGATGTCGGTCCATATCTGTATCTCCTCGGCTCCTATCGCGGCCCCGACGAGCGACGCGGTATAGTCCGAACCTCCGCGCTTGAGGTTGTCGATCTCGTGGTGAAGGTTGCGGCAGATGAAGCCCTGGGTCACGAAGAGCTCCGCATCGGGATGCTTGTCTATCAGTGCGTTCAGTTCGGTGCGGATATAGTCCGTGTCAGGCTCTCCCCGGCCGTCGATTTTCATGAACTCGAGTGCGGGAAGCAGGCAGACCCTGACCCTCATCTCCTCGAGGTACCAGCCCAGCAGGTGGCTGGATATGAGCTCTCCATGCGCGAGTGCGACTTTTTCCTCGGCCGTGGTGAAGAGCTGGCGCGACATGGTGCGCAGGTAGCTGAAAACCTCCTTCACGTAAGTCCTGGCCTTGCCGGCAATCTCTTCTGCCCGGTAGAGTTCGGCGATAAGGCTTTCGTACGAAGCCTCCAGGCGGGAGACAACGTCCTTGGCTCCGTCCGGGTTGCCGTTGTAGAGGTAGTCGGAAAATTCGGTCTAGTCGACAAATTTCATGATGAATCATGAGTAAATATTCCCTAGTCGA
>OHMX01001126.1_pt1 | contig 9605 bp, 9 predicted proteins | sample 1569471 | NCBI WGS metagenome assembly OHMX01 (sample SAMEA3879547, study PRJEB24766) | human gut metagenome | biome: human-associated habitat; feature: feces | place: USA | collected 1985/1987
AAGATCAAAATCCGTAACACTTTCAAGAGAGAAAATAACAAAACCAGATCTCTTAAGATTTTGATATAATGGAGATTTCTCTGACATAAAAACCTTTGAACCCATGTATAAAAGAATTTGAATGTTACCCCAGGCTTCCTGTCTCCAACTTGCAAACACAGAAATAGTCGATGATAATAAAACTTTATTATACTCTTCGAGCGGCAGAAAGTTCAATAAAGGCTTGAAATTGACTCCGAAATAACGTCGTCCCATCGTGATAACATTATTTCGGTATTTTTCCGTTCCATTATAATTAAGAGGAGCAACAATTGTTCTCCCCTTTAAATCCAAAGATTTTAAATAATTGAAAGCATACTTATGATTATTTGAGATAGAACTAGAATTGCCTACAAGAATATAATTACCTGATACTCTGCAATCTTTTAGATCCTTTAGAACTGTCTCAAGGCAATAATAAGTAAAACCATCGACCAGCTTTTTGCCTTTAAATGCTGCAGGGTAATATCTTTGACATAATTCTAGCTCCTCTCTAGTGGTCATGCAATGTGAAACCCTTTTTTGTATAAAACCAAGTGTTCTTTTTGTGTTCGTTGATAACCAATTAATTTTAGAAAGAATATATGATTTAAAAAGATATCGTTTCCCGGCAAAAATGGGTTGCGAGTAAAAACCATATCCTTTATCTCCTAATAATGGATAAAAATCCCCGCCCCACATAAACCAATACACGGGGACACCTTCGGGAATATACTTATCAACAAAGCTTATCGACTCAGGCGTTAAGTAATGAATTAATACCGCCTTAATCTTGTCAAAATCGATATTTTCTGTCAAATGTCCATTTACATAATACACTACAGGATCCTCTTTCTGAATGCTTCCACACAATCCTTCTCTCGTACATACGAAATAGTTTTGTTGGGGAAATATGGCTTCAAATAAATAAATAGTCCTTCTAGTAACCTTTTCATTAATAAGTAAATGTAATAACATTATTTGATAGCAGGATTAAAGAAATTTCTAATGTTATCAACGACTGATTGCACATCATCTTCTGATAGTTCATAGTACATCGGCATCCTTACTAAGCAATCAGCAAAATGATCACAATGGGGCAAATCAGGAATGCTACTATAATTTTTTTTGTAATAATCGCTTTTGTGAAGACTTAAATAATGGAATACAGCTCCGACACCATTATCTTTAAGATACTTGATCAGTGCAGTACGTTCGTCTATAGAACGGCACACCAAATAGAACATATGTGCATTGTTTGTAGCATAGTCAGGGATATCTGGCAGGCTGAAATAACCTTTATCCGCAAGATCTTTTAATCCGTCATAGTATTGCTTCCATATGGTTTTTCTACGATTCTGAATCATTTCCAGATTCTCCAATTGCGCATACAAGAAAGCAGAAATAATCTCTGAAGGGAGGAAAGATGAGCCAGTGTCGACCCAACCATATTTGTTAACCTCGCCACGGAAGAATTCTGAACGGTTTGTCCCCTTCTCCCAGATAATTTCAGAACGACGGATAAAACGCTCATCATTAATAGCCAACAGCCCCCCTTCTCCAGATATAACATTTTTTGTTTCATGAAATGAGAATGCAGCTAGATGACCGATACTTCCTAACGGGCGTCCTTTGTAATATGAGTCAATCGACTGCGCTGCATCTTCCACAACAAGCAAATTATATTTATCAGCAATAGCCATTATCTTATCCATATCACATGCTACTCCTGCATAGTGGACAGGCACAATCACCTTTGTTTTATCTGTAATCAAGGCCTCAATCTTATCAGCATCAATGTTAGGGTTGTTTGTACAACTATCAGCAAATACAATTCGTGCGCCCTGACGAACAAATGCCAAAGCTGAAGAGACAAAAGTGTAACTTGGGACAATCACCTCATCGCCTGGTTTCACATCACAAAGAATAGCGGCCATCTCCAAGGCGTCAGTACATGAAGTCGCCATCAAAGCTTTCTTGAAGCCATATCTTGCTTCAAAAAAAGACTGACATTTCTTGGTAAAAACACCATTGCCAGATAATTTTCCGGTATATACCGCCTGGTACATATAGTGAGCCTCCTTGCCGGTAAGGAATGGTTTGTTAAAGGGGATCATAATAATGTCTATAATTAATAATCAATATATAAACTGTGACATATGCAATTTATTCACTCCTATTATTATAGAGTTCTAATGAAATTGCCAATCATATTCTTAACACTTACCTATTGTTTAGTAGCAAACAAAATTAACTTAATTCCTGAAACGTAACTATCCGCAATAATATTATATAGTAATCAAAATGAACATAATATGAACATCATTATCTTCATATTCAATTTAAGTCTCCATTTCGCTTATTATCCCTACTCAGCATGAAATACCGATGTTCACAACATAATTTATTATTTGATGCAAAAGCATATGTGCTCAAAATAATCTATAGCAATAAAGTCCAAATCCAACTTACAATTTCACAGTAAGCAATGCTTTTAATTCTATCATTGGATAAAGACTCGTCTACTGAACATCTCTAGTAGATTATTTCCATCCCATATCAATGAGAATGTCGTAGTTTCGCCGATAGGGACTATACGATCTAGACCATGAAGCCTGTTTTTTTTGACAAAATCGACCAATTCCTGCCTATTATACCCATAATAAGCCATTGTCTGATACTTATTTGTTATAATCGAGGCAATTTGATCCAAAGATTCAATGTCATACTCCGCAAAATATCCCCCTGCACATCTGAATGTATCAATGTTAGCTGGCAGCTCGTGGAGTTGAGTCCTTACGACATAATTGTCAGGCATATCCTCTTTTTCCACGTCCATACATATCGCCTGCCGGCAAAATGCCATTAATTTGTCGACCGATAAAACTGGCTGAAAACCATATTTCTTTTTTACCAGACTATGTAGAGCTGTCCAAAAACGAACTTTTGACTCTCTTAAGTATATACTTTTTTTCCAAAAGATCAAATGCGGCGCACTACATGCATTTTGGTCAAAGAGATACGTATCATTATAAAAATTTTCAGCTAACTTCATTAATTCTTCATCACTCGCTGAAATAATAGTATGTGAATTAATCAGAGCAATTGAATAACGATCAGCAAAGCATACATCAAAAGAGCGAGGTGGTAATGGATTTTTACGGATAGTCGCAATAGTCTCATCTCCTCCCCATATTACGCGGACATCAGCTATGGAGGAAAAATACGCCGATGCTTCACTTGTACGATCATACCTTACCAAGACAAGACGTTGCGCAGCATTTTGCAGCTTTTCATTCTTGCCCAGTCCTCGAATATGCTTCAGTATAAGGTCAACCTGAGGAAAGGTCTTGGATGAAACTCGAACAATATTCTTATTTCCGGCAAGCAGTCCCGCTACGAATGTATAACCGAAATTAACCGGAACATTCCCAGGAGCTATATGAAATAAGATGCCTCTTCCTAGCCTCAAACTATCATCAGAAAAATTATCTTTCAATTTTAACAAATTTGCTTTTCTGCAAAAAAAAGCAAAAGTCACCACGTCAGGATACAAACGACTTTCCGGATCTTTCAATAATGCAGCAGAAAGAGAATTCAAATATTCGATAACAATATCAGAAAATGGCTCATCAGCACTTTGGCAGATAAAAGTATCCCAATCTATCGAGCTGGGATACAATAAAGTATACTCAGAACTTTGCAGCATAAGTGTCACTACATCCACGGATTTCCGCACTTTTTATTCGTCCTTCTATCTTAAAATATTTTCCTTTTCGCCCGCATGGACAATCATCCTCTCCTAAAATCATTCCTTCATCTTCTGTAAGCAGAATATGTCCCGGATAACTTTGAGGAAGAGTAGAAACAACTTCTATTAATCCTCTTTCACCGGTATCAGCCAAAGAAAAGTCCTCGGGACGACGGACCAATATGTCGCTGAAGCATGATGTATGCAAGTGGCCATACTCACATTCAATATATATGGTACCCGTCTGTTCCACCATACCATAATAATCATGTACGTTCTCAGGCTTAATTCCACACACACAATTTAGGGCTTCCTTATAAGCTTCTGGAGATACTTTCTCAGCAACCAGTTTTTTCCAACCACCACCATGTATTAATATTCCTCTGCTCAAGTCAGGATGATAACCAGACTCTAACAATTTTTTATAAAAATGTTGCCATATCATGAAAGTAAACCCAAACATAAAGATAGGCTCTCCTTGGTGCTCTTTGAGGAACTTATCAACACCTTCAACATCGAGCTCCATCTCTTCGTTCAAAGCATAACAGCGTTTACTGCCAAACATGGAGAAACCTAATATCCCAGCACCACGCGCCGAAAACATATTGCGATTCTTTATAACCGCACTTGAATCCAATATCAACATAGGGATACGCTTTGGACCAAGAAAAGATGTCACAATTCTAGTCAGACATTTAGTTTGAAGCGAAGAGGTCTCCCTATCCAGATAAATTCGCGACACCTGTTGCCCAGTAGTCCCGGAAGAAGTCATGGTTTTTACAATTTCCTCTTTCGGACAACTAAGCATATCGAATTCCTTGAAGATACGAACAGGGAGAAAAGGTATCTGTTCATATGAAGGCAGTTGCGCTATATCTACGCCGAAAGCATCCATAATGCGTCTATATGGCTCACACTTCTCATAGTGCATCATCGTCAGTTCTTTAAGACGACTATTCAGCAACTCTTTCTTCGCAGTTTTATGCAAAGAATAAGGTTCAATGTTCAGAATATCATTTATATGCATTATTCAAGCATTTTCTGTAATTCAGCATATAGAATTTTACCAGAAGCATTTTGAGGAATAGATGCAACCACTTTAACGGCAAATGCCCTGATATTAAGCCCCATCTTATTCGACAAGTAATTTATAATTTTGTTTTCAAGCCCTGCTTCGGTAACAAAAACGGTTATCTTATCATCTACTCCAGCACATGCACAATTGGTAGTTATGTTTTTCACCAGCTGTTCAATAGCATCAAGATTACAACGGTTCCCCCAAACTTTGACGAAACGTTTCATCCGGCCAGTAATATAATAATATCCATCAGCATCACGGCGGGCGATATCACCTGTATGCAGCACACCGTGATTCTCATCACCTATAGACAAATCAGCTATATTCTCAGCATAGCCAAGCGATACATTAGGGCCCTTGTATATCAATTCTCCATCCACATCATGGTCAATGATTTCATTTCCATTGATATCCATTAGAAAGAAACTACCTCCTGGTATGGCAATGCCAATACTTGAATACTTCTCCAGCGCATGTTCTTGTGGCAAATAACTCATACGTGCAGTTGCCTCAGTCTGTCCATACATCACGAAAAACCGTTTACCGCATTCTTCTGCATTACGGATGAATTCCTCTGCAATCTTAGCATTAAGTTTGCCACCAGCTTGCGTCAAAGTCTTCATATACGGAAGATCCATCTTGAAGAACCGAAGACGGCGCAACATTTCATAAGTATATGGTACCCCCGCAATTGAAGTGGCTCTCTCCCGTTTAGCAAACTCCCAGAATTCTTTCTGAATCACAGCCTTATCCGTCAACAAGATAGTCGCACCCTTTATCAAGTGACTATTGATGACAGACAAGCCATACGAATAATACATAGGTAAAGATGTAATGGGACGCTCACTTGAGGTTATGTCAAGGTATTCGGCTATGGATTCTGCATTACTAATAATATTTGCTTTCGAAAGTTTTACCAATTTAGGACTACCAGTACTGCCAGATGTCGTGAGGAGTAGAGCTATATCGGAGTGAATCTCAGCTGCACGGAACGGCATCTCAACCAAAGTATAATTCTGATACTCATAACGTGGGATTCCGGTCCCCAATTCTGAAAAACGTATACTCGGCATCCATAGATATCTTGGAGAATAATGTTGAATCAGATACTTTATGATATCAATATCTTTCTGTCCATCCAATAATAAAATTGGAGTATTGTTGTTTATAAAAGATACATATCCCACCAAAGAGCCGATAGTATTTGTACAAAGGACAAAAACAAGACCTTGATTAACTGTTGCCGCTAACGATTTTGTCTCCTTACACAAATCAGTATAAGATATAACCGTTCCATCCTCACATACAATAGCCGGACGTCCTAAGAATTTTTCTAATGCAAAAACTGAAGCCATTTAGAATCTACAAACAATTTAATTTCTGAGAGATTGTCTCGGCGATATGAACAGAATCAAGTCCCGTCTCCGACAGCATATATTTATAACTTCCGGCATGAGGGAAGTCTGAAAGCCCTATCATCTGCATGGGAATCACAATATTTTCCTTTATAAGCACTTCAGCTACAGCAGTTCCTAATCCTCCATTAACAAACCCTTCCTCAACCGTCACGACCAACTTGCAACCTGTAACTTTCTCTTTTATGAGAGCATCATCAACAGGTTTGATAGTATGCATATTTATCACACTACATGAGACACCTTGCCCGGACAATAATTTAGCAGCTTGAAGTGACTGATATACCATTGTTCCGGTAGCAACAATAAGCACATCACTGCCCTCTTGCAAAACAATACCCTTTCCAATCTGAAAACTATAGTCTGACTTATTGACTATTGGATCTCCTGATTCTCCGCAAAGCCGCAAATATGCCGGTCCGTCAAACGAAGCTAAAGCTTCTACCGCTTTAACCACCTCTGTTGAATCGGCAGGAGAAACAATAGTAAGGCCAGGGATATTCCTCATCAAACAAATATCATCCAAACCATAATGGGTATTGCCTTGCTGCTCTACACCAAAACCAGAAGCCAAACCTACTACTTTCAAGTTATGATGCATATAACCACAATGTATCTTAACCTGCTCATAGCAACGCGTTGTTATAAAAGAGGCAAAGGACGTGGCAAATACATTAAACCCCTCACTTGCAAGGCCACTGGCAATTCCAATAAGATTCTGTTCAGCAATACCAACAGTCAGATACTTTTCAGGGAAAATTTTACTAAATCTATCCAACCCGGATGATTTGGTGAAATCTGCAGTAATCGCCATCATGTCATCATGCTGAGGCGCGAAATCAGTCAAGGCAACACCGAATGTGCCTCGTTTCCCCAACATCGACCATGTACGTATATTTATTTTTGAATATTCCATAAACACATCATTGTAGTTCTGCTATAGCCTGTTGGTATTGTTCTTCTGTAAGAGATGCGTGGTGCCAATTATTATCGCCTTCCATAAATGAAATCCCTTTGCCCTTAACAGTTTCAGCAATAATTGCAAACGGCTTACCTGATTGCTTATCCCTGGATTCTAAGATCTGCAGCAGTTCCGATACATTATTACCGTTCACTACTGCCACCCTCCAACCGAGTGCAGTCAAGACAGGTTCAAAATCGATGTTCATCACATCTTTAGTATCACCATCATGCTGCAAATGATTATGATCGATAAATACCACGAGATTGTCCAGTTTGAATTGAGCAGCAGCAATAAATGCCTCCCATACGCTTCCTTCGTCACATTCTCCATCTCCCAAAATGACATATGTCTGATAATCCAACTTCTTGCGTTTCGCATTTATCGCTTTACCGATTGCGTAAGAAAGGCCCATACCCAAACTGCCACTGGAACACTCAATACCCATTTCGAGGTTCTTAATTGGGTGTGCTGGCAAAAAACCACCATCAGACATAAAATTAGAGACCAGTGTGTCATGAGAGAAATATCCTTTCAAACTTAAAATAGAATACAAGGCAGCATATGCATGTCCTTTACTTAGGATAAAACGATCTCTATTGGCATCCAGAGGATTATTTGGATCGATCTTCATAACACCTCCGTACAAAACAGCCAATATATCTGCCACAGAAAGCGCGGGACCCAAGTGTACTCCTTTTTTCCCCGTGGCATAGCTCGCTTCTATTATCTCAAGACGCAATCGTTTTGCCAACAATTCGTATTCTTTTACACAATGAGTATCCATAATTTATTCTTAATTTAAGCCACCATCAATACGTATAGTTTGGCCTGTAATAAATGAAGAATCATCTGATGCCAAAAACACAGCAAGTTTTGCAATTTCTTCTGGCTGAGATACACGTTTCAATGCTGTTCTTCTCATAATCTCAGAACTCGCCTCTTCACCCATTTGAATCTTCATTTGAGTATCAGTCATGCTTGGTGCAATCGCATTTACTCTTATTCCATAAGAAGCTAATTCTTGAGAGAGCGTCTTTGTAAAATAAATCATAGCAGCCTTACTACAGCCATAACTTACATATGCAGGGTATGCATCCATACCACCAATAGAAGCCATATTAATAATAACACCATGGCGTTGTTTCATCATAATTCTTGATATCCCCTGCGTTAACTGAACCTGGCCAAAGAAATTAACTTGAAATACATCTTTAATTCGTTCAATTGGTGTCATCTGAAGCAACCCTTTGGTAACTACTCCAGCATTATTGACAAGCACATCCACGGAAACTTTACTTTTGTATATCGCTGCAATCGTATCTTTAATTTCATCCTCATTCATCAAATCAAAATAATACGGAGTAACGACTATCTTGTATTTCTCTGAAATTTCAGCTATATACTTTTCAAAATCTTCATTGTGATGACGTATGCAAGCTAGCACATTCGCACCATTTTGCGCAAAAGCCTCCAACAATGCCTTGCCTATACCTCTATTACATCCCGTTATCAGGACATTTTTTCCAGATAAAATCATATATTCCTCATTTTAGGTATAAGTTGTTGTCTTTCCTCTGATTCCGAAAGCGTAAATGATATTGTAGCTTCGGACACAAGTTTGTCTTCAACATAGCACCTTCCACATCCTTTTGCAATTCCGTGTCGGTATGAAAGCAATTTAGTTTTTATTATCATCACGTCTCCAGGACGGACTTTTTTAAACAAGCGAAGGTTCTCACATGAAAGTAACAAAACAACTTTACCTTTGTTCCCATCTAGGGTCAATATCGTAAGTGCACAAACCTGAGTCATTGCCTCCGCTTGTAAAAACCCCGGCATACATGGGTCATTCGGAAAATGTACCGGGAAATACCATTCATTTTGTGAGAGATTCTTAACACCTACACAAGATTCACCGGGGACTACCTCCAATACCTTATCAAACATTAAATAAGGATTACGGTTAGCCTGATAATCCAATATTTCAGATGCATTTAATCCAAAAGAACTCATGATAATATATTACAATGTACAAGATATAATCATATAATATGGCAAAATATATCTTTATCTATTCCTCAAAATGCACACCATACTTTTCAGATAATATCACCTTGCCTTTCTCATACGATGACAAATCTACAATATCATCAGTCTCCATCATAATATCAAACGCATCTTCGAGATTTGCAATTAGAGTCATGTGGCCCACAGAATCCCACAACTCTATACTTTGATACGTCAAACCACTCAAGTCATCAAATGATACTTGGAACGTGTCCATAAATACTTTCTGGTACTTTTCTAATTCTTTCATAATTCGAATATTATTTTGAATATAACTTATTCCATCTTTTAATAAACCGGGATCTATTTAGG
>OHMX01001134.1_pt1 | contig 9533 bp, 5 predicted proteins | sample 1569471 | NCBI WGS metagenome assembly OHMX01 (sample SAMEA3879547, study PRJEB24766) | human gut metagenome | biome: human-associated habitat; feature: feces | place: USA | collected 1985/1987
TTCCGAGTCCATTGATGGCTCTCTGGAGTATGACCGTTCCGATGTTCACTATACAGCTCATAAATCCCATGGCAAGTGCGGACTGTATGAGGTCTGACCGGTCACTCTTCTCTACGGAGTATTCATCCTTCTCCGGAATCAGATGCTTGGCCTTCACAAGTATATAGATCAGGGCAAGTATGCCCGCCAGCGCCTGTGATATATCGGTGGCGATGGCTGCACCTCGTACTCCCATGTCAAATGCCCTTATAAACATAAGATCCAGAACAATATTGAGGACAACTGATATACCGAGGAATATAAGAGGCGTCTTGCTGTCTCCGACTGCACGCAGTATGTTGGCGCACAGATTATATAATGAACAGAATATGATTCCAACGATTATGATTATAACGTAGCTTGCTGCCATATCCAGTATGTCGTCTGGTGTTTTGAGAAGTACCAGGATAGGCCTTATAAATATGAGACTCAGAACGGTCAGGACAATGGATGCCAGCAGTGTCATGATGGCCGATGCACCGATACATCTTCTCATATTGTGATAGTCCTTTGCACCATAGTATTTGGCTATAGGGATGGCAAGTCCCATGGTTCCGCTGTTGAGGAAGCCTATTATCATATTCGAAATGACTGAGGTTGCGCCAACCGCGGCGAGTGCCTGTGAGCTTACGTAGTTGCCCACGATGGCTGAGTCTGTAAAACTGTATAACTGCTGTGCGATCTGTCCCAGTATCATAGGAACAGCAAATAACCATATGACTTTCATTGGCTTTCCGACTGTTAGATCTTTCATATATAATAAACCTCCTTAATTTTTGCGCCTGATATTCGATTGTACAACAGTTCGCGATAAAGTCAATGTGGTTTTTGCTTAATTTTAAAGAAAAATGTTTTATTTTGTTATATAAAATGTTATGTTAAAGTGTAACGATTAAAAATGGCTTGATTGTGCATACTAACATTTGACATATATTTATAGAAAGAAATGGAAAATATGGAAAAGAATAACAGACAAAAAAATAAGCGTAACAGGAAGAGACATGCGGAGCTCGAGAGAATGGTGTTATACGCAGTGGGCGTCATTCTGCTTGGACTGGTCATAGGCCTTGCTGTGAAAAACTATAGACTTAAGAGCAAACTGGATAATCATAATGAAAAGGACTCGGTTGCCACAGGAACATCGGCGGACAGTGATAATACGAATGGCGATGCCTCAGCAGCAACAACAGAAAAGGTTGCGGAACTCAAGGTTCAGGGAACTGTGGAATGTACGGACATAGCGGTTCCGGCGACTGAGCAGGAAGAGAATTATAATGGCGAGGATCTGGCGGACAATGGCTGTCCATACGCCATCAAGATAAACAGACAGGAAAATATAGTTACTATATACAAGCTGGACGCTGCTGGATATTACACTGTTCCGGTAAAGGCAATGCGCTGTTCGGTATCACCGGTGGGAGAGACTCCTGTCGGACTGTTCAACATACAGCTCAAGTGGGACTGGCTTGCACTGTTTGACAACTGTTATGGACAGTATGTGTCACAGATAGATGGCGACACCCTGTTCCATTCCGTGCCTTATCTGGACACCACAAAGGATTCGCTTGAGACATGGGAATTCAACAAGCTTGGAACCGGGGCATCACTGGGATGCGTCAGACTGTGCGTTGCAGATACCAAATGGATATATGAGAACTGCGAGTCTGGAACATATGTTGATATATTTGACAGTGACTATTATGGCCCGCTGGGAAGACCTGTGCCGGTGACCAGACTGGATAACACTGATGAGACCGGATGGGATCCGACAGACATGGTTGAGGAGAATCCGACCGCAGGAACAGCCGTGATATACGGTGCGGAGAGCCACAGCATAAACCAGGGCGAGAACTATGACACAATGGCGGGAATATGGGCCTTCAATTCACAGCGTGAGGATGTAACGGATCAGTTGAAGGTTGAGGGAACCGTGGACAATATGAAGCTGGGAAAATATACAGTAAAGTACAGCTTTACAGATCAGGGCAGTGAGATATGTAAGAGTATCGAGATAACAGTGGAGGATGATGAAGCTCCTGTTATAACAAGGGTTCCTGTGGAGATAAAGCTGGAGAGTTACAATGGACAGGCTGATGAGCTTGCAGATCTTGTTGCATCTTATGTGAACGCACAGGATGGTGATACACTGATAAGGACAGGAGTGGCCACAGATGGCAATGGCAAGACTCTGGATGGACAGGCACTCACAAGTCTTGGACAGGACGTTATATGTGTGGCTGTTAACAAAATGGAGTCCAATGCGGGCAGCTATACAGTTGTGTGCTGTGCGCAGGACAGCAGCGGCAACAGATCATCCTATCACACAGTCACAGTCACCGTTGAAAAGTAGAGGTGGATCATGGCAGACAGGAAAAGTACAATTTATGATCTCGAAGCAGAGAAGATAAAAGAAAAGATAATCATATTTGCCGCCGATACAGGTGGATATACACAGAAAGAGGTCTCCTTGGAGATCCAGGCATCCCTGGATGAGCTCACGGAGCTCATAGACACAGCCGGAGCCGAGGTCGTGGGACGGCTGGTGCAGAACAGGGACCGCATTGCAAATGACTTGTATCTGGGAAGAGGAAAGGTTGAGGAGCTCAGGGAGATGATATATGAGCTGGGCGCCACAGGAGTGTGCTGTGATGACGAGCTGTCACCGGCACAGTTGATGAACCTTCAGGACGCACTGGACATAAAGGTTATGGACAGGACAATGGTCATTCTCGATATATTTGCAGCACATGCTGGAAGCTACGAGGGCAAGCTGCAGGTGGAACTTGCACAGCTTAAGTTCAGAGCCACCAGACTTGTTGGTATGAGGGATTCATTGTCGAGACTTGGCGGTGGAATCGGAACGAGAGGACCGGGAGAGAAGAAGCTGGAGATAGACAGACGAGTCATAAGGGACAGGATCTCCAGACTGAAGGCGGAGCTCAGGAACGTTGAATCCCAGAGAAGCCAGCAGAGAAAGCAGAGACAGAGGAGCGCTGTGCCGGTTGTTGGCATAGTCGGATACACAAATGCGGGCAAGTCGACCCTGCTGAATGCACTCACGGGGGCAGGAGTATTACAGGAAGACAAATTATTTGCGACCCTTGATCCTACGACAAGAGGATACAAGCTGCCGGGCGGACAGAACATACTGCTCACCGATACGGTCGGTTTTATAAGGAAGCTGCCGCATCATCTGGTCGAGGCCTTTGGCTCCACTTTGGAGGAGGCAAAATACTGTGATGTCATCCTTCATGTTGTGGACGCATCGGATGAAAACTGGGATAAGAACATAGAGACGGTGTACGGCACATTAAAGCAGCTCAAGATAGATGAGAATTCGGGAAAACCTGTGATAACTGTATTCAACAAGATAGACAGAATATCAAAGGATGATCTGGTGGGTGTGCGCGATCTGAGAGCGGACAAGACTCTGTATATCTCGGCTGCCACGGGACAGGGACTCCCGGAGCTTGCCAATGCGATAGAGGAAATACTTAGAAATCAGAAGTCATATATAAGGCATACATTTGCATATTCTGAAGCAGGGCTCACAGGACTTATACACAAATACGGTGAGATCCAGACAGAGGAATATCTGGACGATGGCATATTTATAGAAGCTTATGTTCCAAAGTCAATACTTGGAAAACTTGGACTCAGTTTCGACGATGAAGCTGATTTTTAGTGCTGGCAATGTGGCGTATCAGGCGTTAACGTGCCATTTCACATTGCTTACATAATATGAAGAGATAATAAAAAATGTTTACATTTTATAAGTATTTGTGTAAATTTACAGAGGAAGGATAATGGTTATTCACACAGAAAGGGAGATATTATGAGTGATAATAACATGAATCAGATGCCGGATGGAATGAATCCTAACGGCGCCGATGGTCCACAGCCATCACAGAATCAGCAGGGTGATGCGGGTCAGCAGTATAGCGCAGACCAGCAGTATGCAGGACAGTATGGTCAGCAGCAGTACGGAGCAAACCAGCAGTATGCAGGACAGTACGGCCAGCAGCAGTACGGAGCAAACCAGCAGTACGCAGGACAGTACGGCCAGCAGCAGTATGGAGCAAACCAGCAGTACGCAGGACAGTATGGCCAGCAGCAGTACGATGCAAATCAGCAGTTTGCAGATCAGTACGGTCAGCAGATGAATGCACAGCAGAGTGTATATGATCAGACCGTGAACATGTATGGTGATCAGGCGCACAAGCCTGAGTCTCCAAAGAAGAGAAAGGGTATCAAGATAGCCATAATAGCAGTTGTGGCAGCGCTTGTTATCATAGCAGCATTTGTTGTTGTATTCTTCGTGTTCATCAAGAAGAGTCCTAAGGATGCGGTTAAGGACGCGATGGAGAACACAGCAAAGGAACTTGAGAACAATAATATTGTGGGTATCGTCGGAGCAGATGACATAGATGTCGACAAGCTGGACGTTCAGTCAGATTTTACCATCGACAAGGTTGCCGGAGATGGTCAGCTCGACGGTTCAACATTTACATTTGACGCAAGCACAGCCAAGAGCGACGGACAGAACAGCTTCAAGCTTGGTTCTTCCATGACACTGGCAGGCGAGACAGTCAGTGCGGATGTTGTAATGATCGGTCAGACGCTCTATATGTCATGTCCTGATCTCTTTACCAAGACATTTTCATTTGACATGAACAGTGTTATGGCAGAGCTCGACAGCAAGGATGCGGGAGCCGGCGGTTCAGTTGACAGCGAGGCTCTTCAGAAGATCATAGATGAGGATCTCAAGCCGGCTGCAGATAAGCTTGCAGAGTCCATAACATATGAGAAGGTCGGCAAGGATGAGTTTACAAATGCAAATGGCAAGACTATCAAGGCAGACCACTACACAGTGACAATAACAACAGACGCTATAGATGAGTTCTCACAGGCACTGGTTGACTGTCTGAACAAGTACATGGACAGCAATCTGTCAGATGATATGATGGATCAGATGGGCGTTACAAAGGATCAGCTCAAGCAGTCCATCGGCACTATTCCATCTCTGGTCAGCGCAGTAATGACAAAGGATGCCGTTGCAAATGTATACGTAGAAAACGACAAGGTGATCCGTGTTGACTGGGATTATGATCTTGCAGCAGCAGGCGTTAAGCTTTCATTCACAGCAGATTACATGGGTGACGGAAATGTCACATCAGATGCTGTAACAAAGATAGCACTTACATACGGTTCAGATGTAAATATAGAGCTCAAGAGTGAGTCAAAGACTGACACATCAGGAGATAAGATATCAACTGACAAGAAGTACACATTATCAGCAATGAGCGGCGGAGAGAGCCAGGAGTTCACAGGAAATGTGACATCAGACTATGACAAGAACAGCGGTAAGATGAGTGGAAGCATATCTGTTGATGTACAGGGTGAGACTGCTCAGGCTGCATTTGAGGGTGTCCTTGCAGATGTCAAGAAGGGCGAGTCATTCAGCATAAATGATGCAAAGCTCACAGTTACAGTATCAGGCGAGGATGTTCTTCAGTGCTCAGGAAATCTCAAGGTAGCAGAGAAGGACAACAAGATAGAGGCTCCTGCAGCAGGAGATGTGGTTGATTACTCAGTTCTCAACAGTGATGATGTAGATCAGTACATCAACATGGATAAGATGGAAAAGATTGTATCAGCATGGAGCGAGATATTTGACTCAGTAAGTGTTGACGGCAGACTTGACGGAAAGTTCGGCACCGACTCAAAGGATACTGAGGAGGAAGAGCCTGAGACAACAGAGGCAGCTACAACAGAGGAAGCAACCACAGAGAAGTCAAATGACAGCACAGAGGAGGAAGACCTTTCAAAGGTTACATTAAGCCTTGGCGATAAGTCAGTAAAGATCAATGATCCAAAGGGATACGAGAGAAGCTATGCTTCAGAGTATACCATATCTTATAATGATGAGAAGGGCGATGTATATGCAAGCTATTCTACATATACACACTATTCAGCAAGTGATCTTGTGAAGAACATGAAGGATACTTACACAGAGTATTACAACGATGAGAACTCCAAGGTCAACGAGATGACAGATGGCACAGTGAAGGCAAAGGATGGCACAGAGGTAACATATCTTGTGATACAGCTCACATCATATGATATGGACAGAACAGAGGTGCTGTTGGTATATCCTACAGGCGAGGATGTAGTTACATGTTCTATCAGCTACTGGGATAAGGTCGACAAGGTTGATGCGCAGAAGCTGTGTGAGACATTCATGGATGCAATTGAGATAAAGTAATAGCTGTACAGCGTGCAGGGAAAATGTGAAAAAGGCAGGAGGCAGTGATGAAGGTCGTTAATGTGAAGAATGTGGCGATAGGAGAGGGAATGACTAAGATCTGTGTACCTCTGGTAGCTCCGACGGATTATGATGTGGACTATCAGTTGAGGATCATAGCGAAGTCGGAACCAGACATGGTGGAATTCAGAGCGGATATGTACGAGAAGTGCTTTGACAGAGAGGCACTTATGAAGACTCTGGCGAAGATCCATGATAAGCTGGGGCAGTTCCCTATTATATTTACATTCCGAACAAAGGGCGAGGGTGGCTGCATGGAGGCAACACTCAGCCAGTATCACGACCTTCTTATTGACGCTATAGACAGTGGATATATAGACATCGTGGATATAGAATATTTCTCCGACATGGAGATTGTGGATGAAGTCATAGCGGAGGCTCATTCCAAGGGCGTGTATGTCATAGTGTCCAATCACGATTTCAAGACTACTATACCTATGGAACAGATAGTTGACAGATTTAAGTCCATCATATTCACAGGTGCAGATATAGCCAAGATAGCCATGATGCCTGAGGAGGGATCGCAGGTCGTAGATATGATGCAGGCCGCAAAGGAACTGCAGGATAGTGGAAATCAGACCCCTCTCATAGTTATATCCATGGGTGAACTTGGTGTGGAGACAAGAACCACAGGAGAGATGTATGGCAATACGATATCATTTGCCACAGCGGGCATACCTTCCGCCCCTGGACAGATATCTGTGGATGCACTCAGGAGCCAGCTCACCATGATACATCACATTATAGCTGGTAAATAATAATTATATGATGCGATTATTCTGGAAGTCACGGATGAATGCCGTGGCTTCCATTTTTTTAGTGTTGTGTGGCTTGTTTCGCAGATATATGGTATTATGACATAAATGTTCCGGGGCCTTGTATGGCAGACGGCGGCTAAGGAGATAAGAATATATGGAAGAAAAGATACACAAGAGGAGAGTGCACTACAGTGGCACCCATCCGAAGAGGTTTGAGGAGAAATACAAGGAGCACGATCCTGAAAAATATGCGGATACGATAGAGAAAGTCATAAGCAAGGGAAGTACCCCGGCAGGGATGCACATTTCAATATGTGTAAATGAGATACTGGATTTCCTTCAGATACAGCCGGGACAGCAGGGGCTTGATGCGACACTGGGATATGGTGGACACACAAGGCGTATGCTTGAGCAGCTTCATGGAGAGGGGCATATGTATGCTCTGGATGTTGATCCTATAGAGATAGTGAAGACGAAGCATAGACTGTCTGAAGCTGGATACGGAGAGGATATACTCACGATAAAGCAGACAAATTTCAGGAATATCGACCAGGTGGCAGAGGAGGCCGGGGGATTTGATTTTATCCTTGCGGACCTTGGAGTTTCCTCCATGCAGATTGATAATCCGAAGAGAGGATTTTCCTTTAAAGTTGACGGACCGCTGGATCTGCGACTGAACCAGGAGAAGGGAATCAGCGCAGCAGAGCGCCTTGATAACATTTCCGAGGAAGAGCTTGCCGGAATGCTTTACGAGAATTCAGATGAGCCATACTGCGAAGAGCTGGCGAAAGCAATCACGGATGAAATTCGTAGAGGCAATCGCATTGATACAACAACAAAGCTTAGAAATGTCATTGAGAAGACTTTAGATTTTCTTCCGAATAATAAAGAAAAGAAGGACATTATCAAAAAGACTTGCCAGAGAACATTCCAGGCACTTCGTATTGATGTCAATAATGAGTTCGAAGTGCTGTATGAATTCATGGAGAAGCTTCCGGGAGCGTTGAAACCGGGTGGAAGAGTGGCAATTCTCACATTCCATTCCGGAGAGGACAAGCTTGTAAAGAAAGCACTCAAAGCAGGATATAAAGAAGGAATCTATTCCGAATATGCAAGGGATGTTGTGCGTCCGTCAGCGCAGGAATGTGCACAGAACGGAAGAGCAAGATCTACGAAGATGCGCTGGGCTGTGAAGGCGGAATAGTTGACTTCAATATAATGAAATGTTATAGTTAGTCAGAAATAATAGCGTTCGGTGCTGTTTGATCAGAAAATATATTTCCATATCCTGATCGAAACAGGTAAAAGGGAAACAGGTGCAAGACCTGTACGAACTCGTCACTGTGAGCAGAGATGCGGTCTTCTTAGAAATTAGATTTCAGAAGACCGCTCCTATACAGACAAGTGTGGAGAGTCCGCACATCCACTGGGAGACTGGGAAGGTGTTCTGTATAGAAGATCTGTAAGTCAGGAAACCTGCCGGCCGTTGGTGCGGGGAATATATGAATTCCAGATCACGAGTAATTGATTGTACCGAAAGAACCATTCTTACTGTTCGCATTACGTGTGACCAGCAATCATTCATTTGATTCAAGATAATTCTATCCATTTTCCGTATTTTATAATTCACAACTTAAGAGGAGACAAAAAAGAAATGAAAAATAAGAGCAGATGGCTTGCGCTTATGCTGACAGGTTCTATGGTGATTTCACCATTGTCTTATACAAGAACATATGCGGCAGAAAATGAGCAGCAGTATGAGACAAATTTACAGGAAACTGTTGAGGTGGAAGAAGCTGATACAGATAAGAAACAAGATGAGAGTCAGACAGAAGACGCAGGAAATGTTAAAGAAGATAAAAGAAATGACGATTTAACAAAAGAAGATCAGACAGAGGAATCTGATAAAGTTGATAATTCTTCGGATAAATCAGATGATCAGAATTCAATCGAAGCAGAAACAAAACCAAATTTAGAGAATAACTCAGAAAATAATTCAGAAAACAACTTAGAAAATAACTCAGAAGAGAAAGATACAGAAACCACTGGGAAAAATCCAGGCACAACTGTCTCAGATCAGGTTGCGGACGAAAAAACTGATAACAAGGATACACAGATAAAAGATGAGACAGGCAAGTCAGAACCTTCTACGGATTCTAACGATTCTACGAATACTCCGGAACCGGAACTTCTGCCACTGCAGGAGGCACCTTCTGTAACTGGAGAATCTGTGAAGGTAGTAAAAGAAAATGCCGAAGAGTTCGCAATGTTCAAGGTCAGCAAGTCAACAGTTACGAAAAAAGATGGTGAGCTTGAAATTACAATTAAGACAGAAAAAGCACATTATGATGCACTTTATCTTGGCTCTAAAGATGACCTTTTGAAGTCTTCCATAATTGAAGGAACAAAGA
>OHMX01001137.1_pt1 | contig 9511 bp, 8 predicted proteins | sample 1569471 | NCBI WGS metagenome assembly OHMX01 (sample SAMEA3879547, study PRJEB24766) | human gut metagenome | biome: human-associated habitat; feature: feces | place: USA | collected 1985/1987
GGGACAACCCTATCGCCGTGCTGATACTCGGTATCTGCTCTTCGCTTGCAGTTACCGTACAGCTCAAGGGCGCATGCGTTATGGCACTTTCGGTGACCATCGTGACAGGATTGTCCAGCCTCGTATGTTCCTTGATAAGGAACTCTATTCCCAACCGCGTGCGTATCATCGTGCAGCTCGTGGTTGTCGCGCTGATGGTGATCCTGGTCGACCAGGTGCTGAAAGCCTATATGTATCCCGTCGAGAAGCAGCTCTCGGTATACATCGGGCTCATCATCACCAACTGTATAGTCATGGGCCGCATCGAGGCTTTCGCCCTCGGCAACAAGCCCATTCCCTCGCTGCTTGACGGCCTCGCCAACGGCGTGGGCTACGGACTCATCCTCGTGGTCGTAGCATTCTTCCGCGAACTCTTCGGAAGCGGCACGCTCTTCGGAATGCAGGTTCTCCCTGCCGGATACGAGCCCAACGGACTCGTGATCCTGCCGCCCTTCGCGCTGATACTGCTCGGCTGCGTAATCTGGGTGCACAGGGCAATCTACAAGGATCTTCAGGAAAAATAACAGCGACGCCCTATGGAATACGTAAATTTGTTCATCAAGTCGATCTTCATCGACAACATGATATTCTCATACTTCCTCGGTATGTGCTCATATCTGGCGGTATCGAAGAATGTCAAGACAGCCAACGGCCTCGGCCTCGCCGTAATTTTCGTGCTGGTGTTCACCCTGCCCATCAACTATCTGCTCAACAAGTATGTGCTGACGCCCGGCGCACTCGCCTGGCTCGGCCCGCAGTTCGCAGACGTGGACCTCAGCTTCCTCGCCCTGATCATCTTCATCGCCGTGGTGGCAGCATTCACCCAGCTCGTCGAGATGATAGTCGAAAAGTTCATGCCCAACCTCTACTCGTCGCTGGGTATCTTCCTGCCTCTGATCGCCGTTAACTGTGCGATCCTCGGAGGCTCTCTCTTCATGCAGCAGAGGGATTTCGTGAACTGCGGCGAGTCCATAGCCTACGCCCTCGGTTCGGGAATAGGCTGGTACCTCGCCATAGTCTGCCTCGCCGCGATACGCGAGAAGATGAGCTACTGCAACGTGCCCAAGCCCCTCAAGGGCATAGGCGTGACCTTCATCACCGTCGGTCTCATGGGCCTTGCATTCATGATTTTCATGGGAATTCAACTTTAGCAGGAGGATAGAGATATGAGTGCAACAGTTTTTTCTGCAGTAGCGATAATCGTAATCGTCACCCTGTTCCTCGTGGTGCTGCTCCTTGTAATCAAGGATGCGATCACTCCCAAGGGCACGATAAAGATAGACATCAACGACGGCAAGAAGGTTCTCGACGTGACGCCCGGCAACAGCCTGATGACCACGCTCGCGAACGAGAAGATCTTCCTTCCCTCCGCCTGCGGCGGCAAGGCCAACTGCGGCCAGTGCAAGGTACAGGTGTTCGAGGGCGGCGGAGAGATACTTCCCACCGAGGTAGGATTCTTCAACCGCAAGCAGATCAAGGACGGCTGGCGCCTCGGCTGCCAGGTCAAGGTCAAGGACAACCTGAAGATACAGGTCGCGGAGTCCGCGCTTTCGGTCAAGAAGCTCGAATGCGAGGTAATCTCCAACAAGAACGTGGCGACCTTCATCAAGGAGTTCACCGTAAGGCTGCCCGAAGGCGAGCATATCGAGTTCAAGAGCGGCGAGTACATCCAGATCGACATTCCTGCGTTCCATGTATACTTCAAGGACATCGACGTAGATCCGGAATACAGGAAGGACTGGGAGAAGTACGGCTTCTTCAACCTCGAGTGCGTGAACACGGAGCCCACGATAAGGGCATACTCCATGGCCTCGTATCCGGCCGAGAAGAATGTCATAAAGCTCAACGTGCGTATCGCGACTCCTCCTTTCGACCGCAGCGTACCCAGGGAGCAGGGTCCCAAGCTCCTGCCCGTCCCTCCCGGAATCGCGTCTTCGTATGTGTTTACGCGCAAGCCCGGTGACAAGGTAGTCATAAGCGGCCCCTACGGAGAGTTCCTGCTCCCCGAGAACGACCCCGAGAACCTCGAATACATCGTCGGCGGCGGTGCCGGTATGGCTCCCCTGCGCAGCCACATCATGCACCTGTTCAAGACCCTCAAGACAGGACGCAAGGTCAGCTTCTTCTACGGAGCGCGCGCGCTCGTGGAGGCATTCTACCTCGAGGACTTCGCGGAAATCGAGAAGGAATTCCCGAACTTCAAGTTCCACCTCGCGCTCGACCGTCCCGACCCTGCGGCAGACGCTGCCGGAGTCAAGTATACTCCCGGCTTCGTGCACCAGGTGATGTACGAGACCTACCTCAAGGACCACGAGACTCCCGAGGACATCAAGTACTTCATGTGCGGCCCTCCCATGATGGTGGCTTCAGTGAACAAGCTGCTCGACTCGCTCGGAGTTCCCGAGGAGAACATACTCTACGACAACTTCGGCGGTTAATCCGCGAAGCGGCATACAGAAAAGGACCGGCCTTCAGAGCCGGCCTTTTTTCGTATACGCCGGAATCTTCAAACCGGACAAGAAAAACAGGCAGGAAACTTCAAAGACGAAAGATTCGTAAAAAACGGACTTATGTTTTTTATCAAAGCTTTGAAGGACGGGGCACGGAGAGTAGATTTGCCTCCGGACAAAGACATCACAAACGGAAACTTGAAACTGAACGACATGAAATGCTTCGAGAGCCAGAAATACCGGCAACCAAATCATCCCCGGCCTCAGACACCGCGCACTCTGCCCGGTAACCGGAAAATTCTCTACACTACACTAATCAGCTTGCTTTTATCGCCGGTATTTCTGGTTAACTCGTGCAGGAAGACCGTTCCCGACGACATGCCGGATCCCGCCCCGCTTCCGGCAAGGGACACCGTATGGCGCACGCTCGCAATAAGATACGCAGGCATCGCCGGTACGGCTCCTTCCGGGTGCTGTCTCGACCTCTTCATCTTCGACGACACGGAAGGGAGGCCGGTAGACAGGATACTGCACTTCGAGGGGAATCCGGAGGAAGTGGAGTTCCGGTGCCTCGACGGAGCCAAGATAGTGGCAGCCGTGGCGAACAGCCCGAAGGCCTTCAATCCCGCGGCCATAGCACGCTATTCATCGCTCGACCTGATATATTACGAATTCGGCGAGGACGACCCTCAGATGCCAATAATGGGCGGCACATGCCGACTCGGAGAAAAGCTCGTCTCATCCGAAATCAGCGACGATATAGTGCATGTCCGGGACATCGCGGGGCATCCGTCCGGCTTCACTGACAAGCCGGGAAGGGAGCCCGTAGAAGTGAAGCCGGACGAAATTGTACTGACGCCGCTGCTGAGCCGGATATGCGTGGAAAGCATCAGCAACGGACTGGACGACTACGAGCTCCTCGAAGAGCCGCGCGTGAGGCTGCGCAACATCAACGGCAGCGCAAAGCTCTTCAACGACGGGCCATACCAGCCGCAGGAAATGATAGACTACGGAGAATGGGTCGGGCTCCCTTACGACATAGGCATGTTCACCCAGGAACTTTCGATAGTGCTGGACTGCTACCCCAACGAGAGCGGGGAGGACGAGATAACGGCGTTCAGGACAGAACTTGAACTGGAATGCACTATCAGGGGCACGAAGGAAAGATTCAGCTTCCCCATTCCCGAAATCGGCCGGGCATCGTCCGTCAGCTGCCATATCAGTGTCTATGACGAAGGCCACGCGGACTGCGAGTTCAGATAATTATCGCTATATTAGCGGTCTAAATACAGTACGCGATGAAACGTCATGCCTACCTTATACTTGCCCACACCAATTTCGGGCAGCTGCGCAAGCTCCTCGAGCTGCTGGACGACCCCAGGAACGACATCTTCGTCCATGTGGACGGAAAGGCGGATTTCGACGAGACGCAGTGGAAGGACGCCTGCCGCAGTTCAAGACTGACATTCACGGACAGGAGGCTGAAGGTCCACTGGGGCGGCGTAAGTATAATGAGGGCCGAACTGCTGCTGCTGAAGACGGCCACGCAGGCCGGGCCGTACGACTACTACCACCTGCTGTCGGGAATGGACCTGCCTATCAAGGACCAGGATACGATACACGCGTTCTTCGACGCGCACGGCGGAATGGAATTCCTGAACTTCTGGAACTTCAAGAAGACCACGAGGTCGAGGTTCAGCTACTATACGCTGTTCCCCGAAGGAGCCGGATACTTCCTGACCAACCTCGCGAACAACATATTCAAGGGACTCCAGATGGCAGTCGGCTACAAGATCAACAGGGATGTGGACTTCCGTTTCGCATCGCAGTGGTTCAGCATCACTGACGCACTCGCACACTATGTCCTGTCGCGCGAAGACTGGCTCGAGAAAGTATTCAGACATACCAACACCTGCGACGAGATCTTTCTCGCGACCCTCGTATGGAACTCGGAATTCCGCGACAGGCTCTATGTCAGGGAAGCTACCGACGAGCATGAGGTCAACGAAAGCAACATGCGCTTCATAGACTGGTCGAGGGGCGAGAGCATCAGACATCCGTGGACTTTCCGCTCCGGAGACTGGGACCTGCTCATGGGCGTTCCGCACTTCTGGGCGAGGAAGTTCGACGAGAGGGTCGACAACGACATCATAGAAAGGATATACGGAAGCCTCAGGGACGGGAAAAGACCTTCCTGAAAAGGTAATGCAGATAGCGCCGCGCCGCGCCCGACGGACTGCACGAGAGCAGCCAGCCGACATATTCACGGCCGAAGAGGCGCGAGGCATCCTCCAGGACAGCGTTCCGGCAGCCGTCAGGCACGCCGTCAAGCACTGCCCTCAACTGCCTTCCGAGCGAGCCTCCATGCCGTGTGAATGCGGATTTCTTGACAAACGGGAAACCGCGCCGGTACAGACGGTAGGGAGAATTGTATACGCTCTTGCCGGGAAGGCTGTAAAGTCCTCCGAAACTTATCCCGCCGGCCGCAAGCAGCCTGGTAAGTCCGCTTTCATACTTCTCGCACACATCTTCCTTGCTCCCCTGCCTTTCCACGGAAAGGAGGAACGAACCGAACCATGAAGCGGTGAATACCTCCCGGCCGAAACCCATGAACCACGACTGCAGATGCGTAGAATGCCTGCCCGGATGTATCCCGAGGGCGAAGGCCTGGCAGCCCATGCCTTCCATCTTCTCCAGACAGGGCCGAAGGCTGTGGAGCGGGCCGAATACGGAGTCGTTCACGAGATAGACGAAGTCATATGCGCGCATGTCGAGGCTGGAGCAGGCATACCTCCAGCCCCTCTTGTAGGAGCCGAAATCGTATTCACCGTGCGCGCATCCCTCTGCATACAGGCAGAGTCCCTTCAGCTTTTCGAGTTCACCATCCCTGAAATCGGTATCGGCCGCAAACACTATGTCTCCGCAGCGAGACAGGGCCTCCAGATACCAAAGCAGCGACGGCCCTACCATGCCGCCGGCGTCGTATGCTGCAAATATGAAAAGTCTCCGGGGCATCTTCAGAGCGGGTTAGAGATACATCTTCATCATCGCGTCGGCAAAGCTCCCCGGCCTGGGGCTTACGGCGTCGGCAGACTTGTACTCAGTCTTCTGGAATGCGGCGGCCGCAGTGAGCGAGCGGAAGAGCTCCGGGTCGAAAGGTTTCGAGGCGTTGCCGAACCACAGTTCGTGCGTGGGATCCTGTACCAGCTTAGGCATTGCCGCGAAAAGCTCCGCGGCGCGGGGGTCGCTTTCGACCGCCTTCATGAACAGCAGCTGGTGTACGAAATAGTCTATCGCCGAGTCCTCGTGGCTCCAGTAGACCAGCATCGCGTTAAGCCAGAGGGCAAGCAGGTAGTTTCCCCTGCGGGCGCGTATGAAACAGTTCTGGATATAGGCATACCAGCCGCGCAGCCGTTCGCCCGACATATACACGAAGAAATCCCGATCGTCTATCCATTCCGGCAGCTCGGCCGGAAGGAAGTCGGTGGCGTCCATCCAGTATCCTCCGTATCTGTAGAGCAGTGCGACGCGGCAGATGTCGGTGAAATGGGCGGGCTTTATCAGCCCCCGCCTCCATTTGTCGGTCACATGCGGCGGAAGCTCTATCCAGTCGCCGAGGCTGCCGGAATCGAGGACGACGAGTTCACGGGACGAGTTCGCCCTGATGCTGCGCCAGCAGGCCTTGACTATGTCCGGTGCGGACCGCTCGCCCTGCAGCCAGATGCTGAAAATCCTCTCCTTGCAGGAGTCTCCCGAAACCGGCTGTATGGGGTTGTCAGGGGCTGTCTGCCCAGGACTGTCCGGGACCTGCTGCCGGGAGCCGTACGGGGCAGTCTGCCCGGTATCTGCGGCAGGCGTATAAGGCATTCCGAGGAATTCGGGCACATAGCGGTCGAGGTACGCGCACACCGCATCATGCGTCGCCGCTCCCCTCGCCCGGCGCCTTTCCAGACGGGAGCGCCACGGCCAGTTCAGCACATGTCCCCTGAGCACTATGCAGGCCTTGGTACTAAACCTTCCCCTTGTCATCTCCCATGTAGAATTTCTTTCCGCAGATCATCACGAACTTACGTCTGTTCTCATCTCTCTCAATGGCAAACAGATACCTGAGCCGCATTCCGACGGTATTATGCACGAAGACCGAAAGGGCACTGATATTATCGGCAATAAAGCCATGTATCTCATAACCGGCGTCCTTTACCATGATTCCCATAAGCCTTTCGTAGACATGGGCAAGAGAAGCACACGAATGGGAAGCGAAATGCGGCCCCCACATGGAGTCGTCCAGTTGGAGCCTCTGTATCCTGCCCATGGCATCCGCCCTTACCATGAACATGGTTCCGGCACAGAAACGGTCGTCGGAAAAGTTCCTGAGCATGCCTATCCTCCTTGCCTCGTTCTCGAGCATGGCGGAATTTTCAGGAAGCCCTCCATGCAGGTCCTTGCGCAGTTCGTAGCTGCATATCATACCGACCTCCGAATTCCTGTCGAAATAGTCGAGGCATCTGCGGAAACGCTCCGGACTCTTCAGCATGGCGTCGACAAGAAGATTGCGCCACTTGTAGTCCGTCATATTAATGCCGTTGATACGGTTGCCCGTACTGACGCTCTTGGTATGGAGCTTGAGCACATAGTCGTAGGCCGACAGGTCGGTCTCCTTTATCACCTTGATGAACGGCCACACGTCGTAGCCGATGTTCCCGACCTTGATGAACCTTGCATCGGGCTTGAGATGCTTCAGGCGGCGCAGCGGCGCGGATTCCGCGACATAGGTCACGACAAGGTCCCAGTCGCAGCCGTTTATGTTCCTTAACTTGCGCACGAAATATCCGATCTGATCGGGATAGTAGACGTGCAGGACTACAAGCAGTCTTTTCATAGGACGCAAAGTTACACAATTTCCGAAAACCTGTCGGGAATGCGCACCACAATCCTCAGTTCGAACATCGCCGGCTTGTTGAGCGCATACGGAGGACGGCACAGGGTCTGGCATATGCGGGCGAAGCGCACCCAGCGGTCGAACTGACGCGCGGGAAGTCCGGTAGCATAGCGTATCGTCCGCGCGCGCTTCTTCATGTGCTTCCCCCAGCCCTGGCTCAGACGGTCCCGGTCGGAGAAGCGCTCCTCGAGCCTCTTCTTGTCGAAATAGCCGAAATGCAGCAGGTAGAGGTCACGGCCTATATGGAAGTTGTGCCCCTTTATCCTGTGGAAGCCTGAACCCCAGCGGCACGGGGCCGCCACTATCGACGGCTTGGTGTAGCGCGTACCTATCTGCGCATAATGCCTCTGACGCAGGAAGGGGATATCGGAACGTATGTCGTCCTCCTCCCCTATCTTCTGCCCGAAATCCAGGCCGAGCGCAGAGAGCGAGGTGCGTATCCTTACGGAAGACAGGTACTCGGGAAGGCTCATCCCCAGCTTCGGGTCAACCACTATGAACTCGTCGGCATCTACGCCTATCACGAGATCGTAGCCCCGCGAGAGCAGCCCCGCAGCCTGCGAGGACAGGAATGCAAGGCGTCCCTTCTCGGCCTCCACTACCTGGCTGCCTATCTTCTCGTGCAGGCTGGCGTTGGTCCCTTCGCAGAACGGGGCGATCTTCTGGTCTAGCCCGTCGAAGAAGATATACAGGTTCTCCCTTCCGAGCTGCCTCCCGTAGTATTCCACCCACTTCTCGAGATAGAAGTCATCGTTCCTGACCATGGTCAGGGCAGCAATCCTTTTCATAAGTACCTGGCCGTAAATGTGTCTGTCTTCTTCAAATCCTCTACCGTCCCGGCGAACACCAGCTCTCCGCCGTGTATTCCGGCATCGGGCCCGAGGTCTATCACCCAGTCCGCGGAACGGATGACGTCCGGATTGTGCTCGACCACCACCAGCGAATGGCCGGCATCGAGCAGGGCGTCGAAAGCCCTGAGCAACTTCTCCACATCGTAGAAGTGCAGTCCGGTCGTCGGCTCGTCAAATATAAACATTATTTTCTCCCGTTTGCCGCCCTTGCGCGTCTGCGACAGGAAATATGCGAGCTTTATGCGCTGGCTCTCGCCGCCAGAAAGCGTGGAACTGCTCTGCCCGAGCTTTATGTAGCCCAGCCCAACATCCTGCAGCACGCTAAGTTTCGACGCGATTGCCTTGGCCTCGTCCTCGCTGCCTTCAGAAAAAAAGCCCACCGCCTCGTCGACGGACATCTGGAATATGTCGTAGATGTTCTTCCCGCGGTACCTGACCTCGAGCACCTCCGGCTTGAAACGCTTTCCCGAGCAGGACTCGCAGACCATTTCGACATCGGCCATGAACTGCATGCTGATGTGGACGACGCCTTCGCCCTGGCACTCCGGACAGCGTCCCCCGTCGGAATTGAACGAGAAATACGCCGCCGTGAAACCGTTCATCCTGGCGTACTGCTGCCTGGCGTACAGCTTGCGCACGTCGTCGTATATCTTCAGATAGGTCAGTGCGTTGGAGCGGGAACTGCGCCCTATCGGGTTCTGGTCTACATATTCGACCCGCGTGATACGGTCGAGGTTCCCGGCAAGGCCGCGGAAGGTGCCGGGAAGGTCGCCGGCCTCGTTGACATGCCTGTACAGTGCCGGATACAGTATGTCTCCGACAAGAGAGGACTTGCCGGAGCCGGAGACTCCCGTCACTACGGTCAGGGTCCCGAGAGGGAAGCTGACATCTATATCCTTGAGGTTGTGCTCCATGGCTCCCTTGACCGTTATCGAATAGGTCCAGGGGCGGACGCAGCGGGTATAGCGGGCACGGCGGCCGGCCAGATACTGCAGCGTCAGGGACTGCGGATGGGCCGAAGGGTCCGCACCGTCGTCGAGACGGCCCTCGAACACCACCTCGCCGCCCTCGCTTCCTGCAAGGGGGCCCATATCTATCAGCAGGTCGGCGGCGCGCATTATCTCCTCGTCGTGTTCTACCACTATGACGGTGTTTCCTATGTCGCGCAGACGCCTCAGCACGGCGATCAGCCTTTCGGTATCGCGCGGATGCAGTCCGATGCTCGGCTCGTC
>OHMX01001139.1_pt1 | contig 9499 bp, 7 predicted proteins | sample 1569471 | NCBI WGS metagenome assembly OHMX01 (sample SAMEA3879547, study PRJEB24766) | human gut metagenome | biome: human-associated habitat; feature: feces | place: USA | collected 1985/1987
CGGAAGGCAAAGCGGCCGCGTTTTCGAAATTATATTTTCCGTTGACGCGCCACCCGTTCAGAAGAGCGATGTCGAACGCGTCTTTCGGACAATTGAAACTGCACCTGACGCAGCATGCGCAATCGCCGCCAAACACGAATTTTCCGTCCACGATTTTTACGTTTTCTTCGGGACAGTTTTTCACGCAAAGTCCGCAGTTCACGCACTTTCCCATGTCGACTTTGAAAAATCTTCCGTTGACTTTCATTGCGTGATGTTCAATTCTGAACAAAAATGCGATAAGGTGTCCAAACGGTATTTTTTTGAGTTTATGCGGCGTAAGGCTTAAAATTTCACGCGCTTCGACGGGGGCGAGATTTTTTGCGGTATGCCACATTTTGTATGCCGCCGCGTCGTCGTGTCGGAATATCATATTGTACGGCATAACGTAGTGGTATTCCGCAAAATAATCGTATCCTTTTCCCTTCAAAATACTCACGAGTTTGTACGACGAAACGTTATTAAGGGCCAGCGGTTCTCCCGACGATTTCAGCACAAACAATGGTTTATCGTGCGTTTTTGGCATATCATATGCAAATTCCAGCACGTTGTACGGCGCGTTGAAACCGTGTATCGGATAACACACGCCCACCGCGTCAAAGTCGTCGACGCACTTAATGCGCGCGCCTTTTTTTATGTCGACAATCGTCGTTTCAACGCCGTTTTTTATGAACTCGTCCGAAAACAGGTTTACGATTTTTCTTGTGTTGCCCGTGCCGGAAAACACGCACATTAATATCTTTTTCATCATAATCTTTTGTATTTTGCATGACCTTCCGCGTCAAAGAAATATACGGCGTTCTCGCCCTTTGCGTGCGAATCGTACCATATCGTCTGATAAAACGGAGTAAATTTTGCCTGCCTGTCGAAGTCCCACGGTTCGGGCGCGTTGTCGATGCACCAGTGCCCCGCTTTCAGTATCGTGTAAGGTCTTGCGTAAAACTCCTGTCCGTCGTGAGTGCGCCACAAAAGTTTCGTATATAAATCGCCCTTTTTCATTGACTCGCTTAAAACAGCGCCGCCTCTGAATTCCGCAGCGTCCTTCATATCGTTTATATCGAGTTCGTTTTCGGGTTTCGTTTCGTCATAGCCGTGCGACAGGACGTAGCCGTTCCGCTTTAAGTGATTTATGTTTTTCATTTCCAGGTAATCGACGTCGCCGTCGGGCAATTCGCCCTTTGCAAGCACGGCGTAATCGTCCCAACTTTTTGGCATACATTCCAGATTTTCGCGGCTGCCAAAATATGCGCGGACTTTCCCTTCGTCCTTGTTTCTTATCCAGTGCGTCGGGCTGTTTTCGTCTTTCAAAAGCCTTTCGATTGCAAATTTCCTTATCACCCTTGACGGGAAGAATTTCGCAAGTTTGTAATACGGATGCCGTTTCAAAATTTCCTGCCAGTAGTCCTTGACGGTTTCGCGCTGGAAATCGAACATGTTTTGCAGTTCGTCGCTGTCCGAAAACCACAGCCCGTGGAAGTTTCGGATGCTGTTCCACCCCGGTTTCATAAACTTTTCGGTGCTACCGCCGATAATTTTAAACCCTTCGTTGAAAGTGTCGTAGCCGGTCACGCGGTTTCTTGCGCCGCCGCCAATGTTAAAGCAGCGTTTCCAGAAATTTTTCACGCCGTTTTCTTCATAGTCGCGCTTAATTATGTTTTTGATCAAAAGTCCGCTATCGCGCGCCGTCACCCATTCAAGCGGTACGTTGAAACAGGTGTGAAACATCAGCCCGTCCTTCATATTGTTGGTGAGCATGCGATAATGAAGTATCGCGGTTTGTCTTAAAATTACAAAGTTTTCGATTTCGCTTTCAAGCACGATCCACTCGCCTTTTACCTTCGTTTCGGCATAGACGTCGTAAACGCTTGGCAAAAGCGGATCGCCTACCCTTCCCCACGGGTGCAGATAATTCCTGTTTCCGTAAACCGCGACAGTCGAAGTATGGATAAATTTCGGCTGTTTTTGCATGGATTCCACGGCTTTCACAAGGTTCTGAACGCCCGTAACGTTGCAGGCGCGCGTAAGTTCGGGCGCGTGGTCGGAATCGGGCGGAATGACCGCGGCAAGATTGACGACGTAGTCGGCGTCTTTCACAAGGCTTTCGCAATCGGAATAGTTTGCGACGTCGCCGAAAATTTGCTCGACTCTGTCGCCGTACTTTTTCTTGATTTTCCGCGCGAATTTTCTTTCGTTATTGTTGTTTAAGTATAAAAGTTTGATTTTATCGACAAAAGGAAGCGACAAAAGCGCAGGCAGAGTTTCTCTGCCCATATTTCCGCTTGATCCTGTGAGCGCAACGGTAATTCCCATAAATCCCTTCTTTTTTGTTTATATAAATATGATAAATCTGTCATATTACCGTGCGGTGACAAAAATATTACAATTTAATTACAATTTTAACAAAAAACGCCCGAATTTCGGGCAAAAAAATTTCTTATATAAATGCAAAGCGCCCGAATTTCGGGCGCCCTACATAAAGAGGAATTTTATTACAAGTTTATAGGTTTGTTGTTGATTTGTAATTATAATATACGATAAAATAATTACATCTGCGTGACAAATTCATTACAAAATTATTACAAAGTCGAATTGTGTCGATTTTTACGACTTCACTGTCAAAAAACCATTGTTTATTTTAAATTTTAAAATTTTCGCAATGAAAAACCGCCGAAATTCGGCGGTTGGTGGCTTTTAATATTATTCCCACTCGATTGTTGACGGGGGCTTACTTGTGATGTCGTAACATACGCGGTTGATACCTTTCACTTCGTTGACGATCCTTGACGAAATTTTTGCAAGGAGCCTGTGCGGTATCGGCGTATATTGTGCCGTCATGAAGTCGCTTGTGTTGACCGCGCGCAGCGCGACAAGATAATCGTACGTCCTGTAATCGCCCATAACGCCTACGGTTTTAACGCCTGTGAGCACCGCAAAGTATTGCGAGGTTTTGACTTTCGATTTTTCGATTTCTTCACGGTAAATTTTGTCGGCTTTTCTCAAAATGTCGCATTTTTCTTTCGTAACTTCGCCCATTACCCTGACGGCAAGTCCGGGACCGGGGAACGGCTGACGGTTGATAAGGAAGTCGGGAAGCCCCAATTTCTTGCCAACGATACGGACTTCGTTTTTGAAAAGTCCGTTCAGTGGCTCGACAACGCCCTTGAAGTTGAGTTTTTCGGGAAGTCCGCCGACGTTATGGTGCGATTTTATGACCGCATTGTGCTTTCCGCCCGACTCGATAATGTCGGGATATATCGTGCCTTGTGCAAGATAACGCGCATTTTCAAACTTCCTTGCTTCTTCTTCAAACACGTGAGCGAATTCCGCGCCGATGATTTTACGCTTGCGTTCGGGATCGGTAACTCCTTCCAGTTTTTTCAAAAATCTTGCTTCCGCGTCGACGCGTACGAAATGCAAATCCATCTTTGAGAAAATGCTCTCGATTTCGTCGCCTTCGTCCTGACGCATAAAACCGTGATCGACGAAAATGCAAATGAGTTGCTTGCCGATTGCGCGGCTTAAAAGGGTTGCGGCAACGCTGCTGTCAACGCCGCCCGAAAGCCCCAGGATCACGGTGTCAGTGCCGACCGTTTCGCGCACTTCCTTGATTTTTCTTTCGATATAATCGCCAAGGTCGTAATCGGCGCTCGCTTTGCAGATTTTGAAAAGGAAGTTTTGCAACACCTTTTGTCCCTCGACCGAAAGCTCGACCTCGGGATGGAATTGCACGCCGTACAATTTCTTTTCGGGATTTTCAAAGGCGCAAATCGGGCATTTTGCCGTGTGTCCGATGACTTTGAACCCTTCCGGCACGGTTTCCACGCGGTCGCTGTGGCTCATCAAGACTTTGGTGGTCGCGCTCACGCCGTCGAAAATTTCCGCCTTCACGTCAAGGTTTGCTTTCGTCACGCCGAATTCGCTTGTCTTGCAACTGACAACCTTGCCCTTTAAGGTATGGCACATAAGTTGCATACCGTAGCAAATGCCAAGGACAGGCACGCCGAGCGACAAAATTTCCGCGTCGAAATCCTGCGCGCTTTCGCCGTAAACGCTGTTCGGCCCGCCGGTCAGAATAATGCCGATGGGGTTGATTTTTCTGACTTCTTCCGCGCTGATGCTGCCCGATTTCACAAGAGAATACACTTTTGCGTCCCTGATACTACGGGCAATCAATTCCTTATATTGTCCCCCGAAATCGAGGACGAGAATCGTTTGATTATTCAATTTAAGCACCTCGTAAATTTTAACAAATGTAAGTATATAATATTTTTAATTTTTCCGCAAGTTTTAAGGGGCTGTTTTGAAAGCGACGTTAAAAAAAGACGCAAATTTTTGCGTCAATGACGATATTGCGGTTTTTCGTCGGGCGCAATGAACGAAGCGTCGGCGTATCCGTAAACGTTTGCAACCGACAAAAACGCCGAAACGATGCTGTTTTCGGGGACTGTGATTTTTTGCAGATGGTTTTCGTAAAGCCCGTTGAGTTTCGGCACGTTTTTCCCGCCGCTTTTTGAGCAAAGCACGAAAATCGACGACGAAAAATAATATTTTCCGTTGCATTCGACAAGATTTTTCTTGGCATTGCCGTTGTTTATTACCGCCTGGAAAACCGAATTTACGGTTTTGTAAAAGTCGCCGTTGCCGTCTTCCACCATAACGCGCGCGCTGTCGGACGATTTCCAGCAATAAAATTTTGTGTTGAGGATATTTATCGTGCAATATGACGATTCTTCCACGATTTCGTCGCACCAGTTCATAATGCCGGCAACGTTGGAGTTTGCAATGACGGAATCTTTGAACGTCAGCGTCGAATTGTTACCCGTCGTGGTTTTGAGCGACACGTTCGCTTCGGCGGCATTGTTAAAAACGCATCTCACGAATTCGACGTCGGAGCGACTGATCGCCACGTTGCGATAAGAATTTTCAAACACGCAATTCGTGAAATTCGCTTTTGTTTTTTCGACAAATTTCGCGTCGCTTTTTTTGCCGTTGCCGATCTCGACGGGTATGCCGCAGTACAAATAATCGTCAAGTACGACTTCTTCGCCGGCACTTACCGTTTTCCCCGAAAAGCGCGTGTCGACAACGTTCTGCCCGTATCCGATAAACCTTATGCTTACGCCGAAGTACCTGGCTTTTTCACCCGTCCGTTTTGCCGAAATTATGCTTTTGCCGTTGCCGAAAATATCGTGCTTCATTTTGAAAGTGACGTCCCTCGATTCTTCGGGAAGCAAATTCAGGTCAATATCATTTTGCAGCACAAGGTTGTTCGACAAATAAGAATACGTACTTTTGTCATACAAAAAATCCGCCGCGCTTATCACGTTGACGCCATCGACAAGCCGCACGTTTCTTCCGTTCACGCTTATCGTGACGTTCGACGCATCCACGTCCGTAAAATCGACAAAATCGCCGTTTGAAACGCCGTTTATCGATACTTTAAGGTCGTCTTCTGTCGACAACGACAAAATCTTCCTTACGTCGAAAGCAGATTTCAACACGCCGTCTTCGTCGTATATCTTGTTGCCGAGATACTCGTTTTCCGCCTTATATTCAAAGTTCGCGTGCGCGACGGTCGGCGGCTCGATTTTGGTCGTGGCGACATATCCGTACAGCACGTCCGCGCCGACGGATAACAAAAGCGCGACGATTACCGTCACGATTATAAACAGTGCGCCCTTCCATTTAACCATACTTTTTGGAGCCTAAAAAGCGACAGCAAAATGCTGTCGCTTTCGGCATATTGAGTTTTACCACTTATTGTAAACTTTTTCGCAGAATGCGTACATATCTTTGATTTCAAGCACCGTGCCGTCGTCAAGCGTAACCGTGCCGTTCCAAAGCCCGTGCACCTGATGAGTAAGCATGCCGACGTTGGGAAGCATTACACCGTTGTGATTGTCGTAAAACGGCGTCATAGTCAACTCGAACCTGCCGTTTTCTTCGTGGAATTTCCACGGATCCATCCAGCGTTTGTCGGGCTGATATTCAAGATATACTTCGCCGAGTTTATGGCACTTGCCGTCGTACATGAGCGCGGTTTCGCGTCCTTTTTCGGGCGCGCCGATGCCCCAGGTGATTTCAAAGCCGAACAACTTGCCGTCGATATACGTCGTGCCGTTGCCCCAGAACCAGTAGTTTTTATGATCCCATACGCCGCGTCCCCAGTCAAGCACCGTGAACAAATCGTCGCGGTTGCCGTCGATGACTTCGCTGCCGATTTTCACAAATCCGCGCGTGGGCATGCAGTTGATTTTTTCGGTAAAGAAGAAGTGATTTGCGTGCTTTTCAAACGGATTCATAATGACGATGCTCTCGCCCGTGTAGTTGTCCGCCCAGAAGTCGCACTCGATTTTCGGGCTCTTCCAGCAAAGGTGACGTTTTTCCTTGGTAACCTCGAACCTTAAAACCTTTTTGCCCTTTTTGCGTTCAAACGTATACGGCTCTTCGCCGTTCCTGTTGACGGGGAATTTGTTTGCCGTCGCAAGGTCCAGAATCATGTCGTTGACGACTTCGCCGGTTTTCAGGTTGACGTAACCGATTGTCGCGGCAGACGCCAGCGAAATATTGAAAAAGTTAAGCTGCACGATGAAATCTTTGCAACCGACCTGATAAAAGTCCCACTCTTTCACCGCCCATTTCGACGCCCTGATGTCTTCGCGGTTGTACTCGATAATATTGCGTTTTGCCCAGCCGGGCTGAGTCAGCGAGCCGTCTTTATTCAAAAGTTTAATCGGCTCTTTTACTTCGATTTGCGTACTCATAATTCACCTCTTATAATTTATACTAAGCACTAATTGCTCAGAAACAATGTAACGTATTCCGTCTTGCGCCTTATGTCGATAAGTCGTTAAGCCGCAAGTGCGTACTTCCCGTATGAAACCGACGACACTCACGCCCCTTAATATGGTTTTGCCGATAACGCAGATTTGGTATGCGAGTGCAAGGCGTACGGTGCGTAGGTTTTTTTGGCAACCGGGTTGATTTGAGAAAGGCGCGTACTTCCCGTACGTAACTGACATTACTCACGCCCTTTTTATTGTTTGCCGGGGTCCCCAAAGCGAGGAACGCAGGTTTGGGGTGTGCATTACAAACCTGAATCGAAGTTTTCAAGCGCCTTAACCGCCACCTCAAAACACGTCGCAAGACTTTCTTCGTCAAGATTATCGAATGTGTCCTTGCGGGTGTGATAATAATCTTCAAGGTTATGGTTCATCGCAGTGATGCCGACAGCTTTCATACCGCCCTGATTGAACGCCGCACTGTCGGTCGCTCCGAACGGTACGCCGATTTTCTGCACGGGAATTCCAAGTTCCGCACCGGCGTTGAAGAACAAGTCGATTGCGTGCGGATCGGACGGAACGGTATTGTTAAGGTCGTTGACGTTGACGCCCAAAAACTTTGCGTCGCGGATAGTGTCGATTGCAAAAATCAGCGTTTCGACGTCGTCAAATTCCTTTGCGTGCGCTTTCGCAAACGCCTTTGCGCCGCGAAGCCCCGCTTCTTCACTGCCCGTGATAAGCACGCCGACCTCGGTATTTTCAAGGTTTACGTTCTGATCTTTCAATGCCTTTAAGACGGCAATGCTCATAAAACAACCCGTAAGGTCGTCGTTTGCGCCGTCGACGACGATTTTCTCATTCCACATAAAGTACATTGCAATCCAAAGCGGAACGAACGCAAGACAAACGTATCCCAGAATATTTGCGACGTTTGCCGCGAGAAACGGCGTCTGTGAATATTTGTTCGCAATGCAAAGAATAATCGCGATGAAGAAATAAAATACGCCGATAAAACTCGTGATGACGTGGGCGATATAACCCTTTCCGCCAAGGTGATAGTTGAAAGTCCACTCGTGCGCGGCGTCGACGTGTCCGCTGAAAATAATGCGGCGATGGACCTCGCCCGTCGGGTGTTTGACGGCGTAAAGATTGTGCGAAGTCTTTTTGACGAAAAGTTTGTCGACAACCTGCTTGTACATTACGAATTCGCCAACCATAAGCGCGGTCGCGACGACGAAAAGCACCAGCGACGCGACGGGTTGGAAGAAGTACGCCGCAAGCGCGATAAGATACAGCGACACGCTGATGTATATCCAGCCCATGAACGCTGCGGGGTACACGGGAAACGGTTCAAGTCTGATGTCGTCGGCATAAGGTTTCAGAAGTTCGCCCATATATTCGGCGGCTTTTTTCTCGCCTTCGCTTCCCGCCGGGCGTTTTCCGAAAGTTTTGATGACTTTCTCGATATGCCCTGCCATAAAGGTTGCGCTTTCGCGTTTGTTTTCTCTTATTGAATCAAATCCCATAATTTATCCTTATTTATCCTTTTTAAGGGCGACGCCCTGTATTATCTGACGTTGGTTGCCGCGCTTGCGGGGGTATAAAGCTGATAATTTTCCGCGCTGATGATACCCTGACGGTACATTGCTTCAAGGCACTGTTCCATGCTGTACATACCGGCATTGCGGCTTGTCATCATTGTGTTTTGAAGTTGGTAGTTTTTCCCTTCGCGGATAATATTTTTGATTGCGCCGTTGCAAATCATAACTTCGGTTGCAAGCGACCTTCCGCCCTTCACGTTGGGGACAAGCTGCTGCGACACTACGCCGAGAAGCACCATTGAAAGCTGCACGCGGATTTGTTGTTGCTGATCCGCGGGGAACACGTCGATGATACGGTCAATCGAGTTGCACGCGCCCGTCGTATGCAGGGTTGACAAAACAAGGTGTCCCGTTTCTGCGGCGGTGAGCGCGGTGCGGATACTTTCAAGGTCGCGCATTTCGCCCAGCATAATTACGTCGGGGTCCTGACGAAGCGAGGCGCGGAGTGCGCGCGGATAATCGCTTGCGTCGCGCCCGATTTCCCGTTGCGTGATCACGCAACGGTTGGACGTATAAGTATATTCGATAGGGTCTTCGATTGTGATGATGTGCGCCGTAATGACGCGGTTGAGATAATTGACGATGCTTGCGAGCGTTGTCGTTTTACCGCTGCCCGTAGGTCCCGTAACAAGAATGAGTCCGCTTTTTTTGACCGCAAGATTTTTCAGAACCTCGGGAATGCCCAGCGAGCGGAAGTCGCCGATTTCATTGATTATGCGACGAATGGATATCGAAAATCCGTTGAAGTCGCGATATACGTTGCACCTGAACCTTCTGTCACCGACGGAAAAAGAACTGTCCACGTCGGAATACAGGTCGAATTCGGTCATTTGTTTTTCGGTAAGAATGTCCTGAATAAAAGAAAAAACTTGCTCTTTTGTGAGAATCGTGTCGTCGATTTGTTTCAGCGTCCCGGAAACCCTTGCGATTGCACATTTGCCGGACTTGATGTGAATGTCGGAAGCGTCGATTCTTTCAGCAAGTTTGAGGTATTTGATAAGCGTGTTATCTCTCATAAATAGTCCACCTAAAAAGATTTTTCGCGACTTAACGCTACTGAGTAAATTTTATCATACT